>Ga0315533_1002833_pt1 | contig 11759 bp, 9 predicted proteins | sample SalMarSW160130MG_FD_203081 | JGI IMG/M metagenome (GOLD analysis project Ga0315533, IMG submission 203081) | Salt marsh sediment microbial communities from the Plum Island Ecosystem LTER, Massachusetts, United States - Salt Marsh Sediment SW1601-30 ...
TTGTAAACGTCACCCAAAAGATACCAAAAACATTAGACAAAAGACTGGCCAAGGATATTGTGAGTGATCTTTTGAAATGGGATGTTGTAGTCAATGATGGGGAATCTATTATTGAAGCGATTGAAATTCTTTTACGATACGGTTATTCCTTTTGGGATTCACTGATTATTGAGGCAGCTATTAGAAGTGGTGCAGTAGTATTGCTGTCTGAAGACCTGTCTCATGGACAGATAATTCATGGCGTAACCATTAAGAATCCTTTTAAAACTGAATCATTCCCGCTTTAAACTTTGATTTATCAACTATTTGGGAGCATATAAAAACAAGCAGTCAAGTAAAAAAACTACTAAAAAAATTATAAACGACATATGTTGTTGTGACCCCCATTTTTTCATACATGTGATATCAAAGCCATGCCAGGCCTCAAGAGAAAGAATTTGAGGCTTGCGACTAAAGAGATAAAGAAATTGCAATTGCTTCATTAGAAAAAGTATCGAGGGGAGAGGCAATATTCATTCTTGTGTACGTTCTGCACGAACGTCCCGTTGAACACGAAGAAATATTTATGATGCTTATATCAAAGGAAAATCCAGCGCGGAAAATGGAACGTGAAAGTTTGATTCGTGAAGAGAGTATGGCATATTATCCGGAAGAAACACCGGAACCTCTCGTAAAGGAATTGTGGGCGATCCGGAGTACACGCAATAAAATGAGAGCAGAACAAATAGCAAGCCACGCAGGGTTACCTTTGATCTGGCTGGATAAAATACCGGGCATCAATGGCGAAAGAGGAATAGAAAAGGTTCGAGCGGAGAGAAACGTTCTTTTATTACGTGAAAGAAAGAGCCCTTTTATTGAACAGTTTAAACATCCGATTGGGCGGTGTGCGAAATTTTATAAACTAACAGCCTACAATAATTGCAATTTCTGGTGTGAGTACTGTTATCTTTATTTGACCTTTCGAACACAGCCTGTTTCCACCCACTTTATAAATTATGAAAAGATGTATGACGAAGTTATCAAATTTGACAAATCAAAAATACCAAAATCCCTAAGAGTTCTGAATCTCGGCGAACTTGGCGACCCCTTGGCTGTTGACTACATAACCGGTTTTGCAAAACAGATTATTCCCTTCATGTCCGAACATGCTCCGGGAACACGATTGCTGTTTTTAACCAAAAGTGACTGCGTGGACGATATTCTTTCCCTTAACCACGGTGGACAATCCATCATTTCTTTCAGTGTAAATACTGATGCTGTTTTCCAACAGTTAGAACATAGAACAGCTTCCCCTGATTCTCGTTTAATTGCTGCGGCTAAAGTACAGAAAGCGGGTTATGAGGTACGTCTGAGAATAGATCCGGTTATATTCTATTCTACCTGGGAAAAGGATTATATTGCACTGGTTGAGAAGATATTTGAATATGTTCGGCCTGCAAGAATAACCATAGGCGAATATCGGCCATCCAACGGACTTGCCAATCATATCAGGTCTCGTTTCCCTGAGTCTACTTTATTGAAAATTAATAAAAACTTGGTCAGGGAAGGAGGAAAGCTCCGGTATCCTGAAAACCTGAGGATAAGGATGTTCAGAACAATCATAGAAGCGATCAAAAAACGAAGAGGTGATATTGATATTGCCTTGTGCAAAGAACAGCCTGAAATATGGAAGGCGCTCGATCTTAATATGAGGGGATTAAAGTGTAATTGTCTGAGTTAGATGGTTTAATAACAATAGTTAACTTCGTGAGTTGAGGAAAACAGATGACGCTTGTTTCATCAAGTAAAATGCGGGGGAAAAGGCGATACTCAATCCTATGCACGTTCTGCACGAACGTTGACGTCCCGTTGAACGTTCCTAATTATTAAAATTAATTCTTTGATTTTATGGGGATGCCCTCGGCTTAAAAATCATGCAAGTTTCAGAGAAAAATTTAATATACCGTTACTGGGGCAAGGCTGAGAAAGTATCTGAACAGGGCATGCCTCCATACCACTTACTTGCATACCATTGCCTCGATGTTGCGGCGGTGGGGAATGTTTTTTTAGCCCGCCAACCTGATTTAATGCGATGTTTTAGTAATTTGTCTGGGATGAATAGCAAGTCATTCCTGGACTGGAGCACATTTTTACTTGCCATCCATGATGTTGGCAAGTTTGCGGATGGTTTTCAGAACCTGATGCCTGATTTATTACAGCAATTACAGAACCGTAGTTCACAAGCGCCATATAATGAACGACATGATATTCTTGGATATCGTTTTTGTTTGGATTGTTTAATACCGCTTCTTGTTACAATACTCAATCATGCTCACGAGGGTTATATCTTTGAAGATGATTTGGGCGATTTGTTAAAACCCTGGTTTAGTGCGGTTACAGGTCATCACGGGAAACCACCGAAACCGGACATCCTTCCACAACCCATTAAAACTCAATTCCCGGATCAAGTTTGTAAGGATACATTGACGTATGTGCAAGACATATTTGCTATGTTGTTGCCGGATGGTCTGCCATTCCAACTTGATGCTTATGATTATTTTTATGAGGGATTCAAACGGATTTCCTGGCTAATGGCAGGTTTGGCTGTTGCCGCCGACTGGATTGGCTCAAATAAACGATGGTTTCCTTACCATAAGAAAGCTATGCCGCTTGCCAAATACTGGGAGGAAATAGCGCTGCCGCAGGCAGTAAAAGCAGTTGCTGAATGTGGCTTGACTGCACAGCCCATTGCGCCGACGACAGGCATGAAATTGCTCTTCCCTGATATCGCCATGCCAACACCATTACAACGGCTTGCGGAAGAGATTGAGATTGCTGAGGGACCACAGCTCTTCATTATCGAAGAAGTGACTGGTGGTGGTAAAACGGAGGCTGCGCTTACCCTTGCCCATCGCCTGATGGCTAAGGGGGTAGCTGATGGACTGTTTATGGCCATGCCGACAATGGCAACAGCTAACGCAATGCACACACGTGTACAGGCCGTTTACCGGAAGCTATTTAAGGATAATAGTGATCCTTCCTTGATATTGGCCCATAGCGCCAGTCAGATGACTTTGGACCTGGAGCGGAAGAACCTTGCTGATAAAGGTTACAGCCCTGGCGATAGTAGCGCCTCTCAAGATTGTACGGTATGGCTGGCAGATAGCCGCAAGAAGGCCCTGTTGGCCCATGTTGGGGTAGGAACAATTGATCAGGCTTTACTTGCCATTTTGGCCGTCCGGCATCAGTCGCTCCGCTTATTGGGGCTTGCCCGAAAGGTGCTGATCGTAGATGAAGTGCATGCCTGTGATGCCTATGTACATCGTCTTCTCTGTACGCTATTGAAGTTTCATGCTGCGCAAGGCAACAGCGCTATTCTGCTTTCCGCCACACTGCCTCTGGTTATGCGCTCTGAACTGGTTAAATTTTTTGGGGAAGGTGTGGGAATAAGAACTGCTGCAGCAAAAAGTAATTCCTATCCATTGTTGACGCGTTTTATAACTGAAGAAGTCCATGAACTGCCGGTAGAGGCGCGTACATCCGTTTCAAGACATGTTGACGTACAGGCTCTACATTCTCCAGATGAAGTAAATAACATATTGCAAGCGGCGTTGGAAACCGGCGGTTGCGCCTGCTGGGTGCGCAATACAGTCTATGATTCGCTGGAAGCTTATCGCGAATGGGTAGGACGATTAGGAGAGGATAAGGCAATGCTATTTCACGCCCGCTTTGCCCTGTCGGATCGCTTAAAGATCGAAAGGGATGTAATTCGTTATTTCGGGCCGAATAGTAAAGAGGAAGATCGTCGAGGCAGACTCCTGATTGCGACTCAGGTGGTGGAACAATCACTGGATTTGGATTTTGATTTTATGGTCAGTGATCTTGCACCAATAGATCTATTGATTCAACGAGCAGGAAGATTGCACAGGCATGAACGCGGCCAGAGAAAGTCGGCCATATTGGGAGTGTATATGCCAGTGCCTATGGAAGATGCAGGAAAAAAATGGTTCAAAGGGATGTTTCCAAAAGCGGCATGGGTGTATCAACATCACGGTAAATTGTGGCTAACCGCCAGATGGATGTATGAACGAAAAGGATTTTCCATGCCTGATGATGCTCGTGAAATGATTGAATGGGTATATGGTAAGGAATCAGAGACGGCAATCCCAAAGGAGTTACTATTGGCTGAGGACCAGACAATGGGGAAAGATATGGCAGATCGAAGCCTCGCAAGCCTGAATAGCCTTAAACTTGACGATGGCTACCGGTCTACAATGTCCAACTGGGAAGAGGATGCTTTCGCACCTACCCGTTTAGGCAAACCCACGGTTACTGTACGGCTTGCACGTTTGAATGGCAAACAGCTTGTCCCCTGGTTCTCGGAAAATACAGGCCATGACTGGGAACTGTCCCAGCTTTCCATCCGTGAATCGCAGATTGCGGGTGAAGATCCAAATTACCTCCCGGAATTAGTTGCATCTGCAAGGGAGGTTATGCCTGATGGGGGGCGCTATTGCGTAGTGATCCCAATGAAGGAGAACGGAGATACCTGGAGGGGACAGGCTTTGAACAGCCAAGATCAAACAGTAGACGTAATATACAATAGTTTGATGGGTCTGGAAATTAGCAAAGGAGGAAACGCATGAATCTAATTACAGACGCATGGATTCCTATACGCCGAAAAAGTGGCAAAGTAGAGCGCATCGCGCCATGTCAAATAACCGAAGGTGAAGGTGAAGATGTCATAACTGTTCTTGCCGCGCCGAGACCGGATTTCAATGCTGCACTAATTCATTTTTTAATCGGCCTTTTGCAGACAACCTTCGCACCAAAAAACCCTCGTGAGTGGCGGAAATGGTTTCAACAACCACCCGGAACTGAGGAACTACGAGAGGCATTTGAACCGATTGCTTACGCCTTCGAGATGGATGGCGATGGGCCACGATTTATGCAGGATCTTCTCCTCGAAAACGAGGTTAAGGCATTGCCACCCAAGAAACAAGAAGAAAGGATAAGGCCTGTTTATGAATTGCTAATTGGCGCTCCCACCGGCAAGACGCTTGATGATAATACAGATCATTTTGTCAAGCGAGGCGAAATAAAGCAACTATGTCCCGTATGTGCCGCCTTGGCCTTGTTAACATTGCAAATCAATGCCCCCAGTGGGGGACAGGGACACCGCACCGGACTGCGTGGCGGCGGGCCAATGTCCACCCTGCTGCTTGCCGATACTTTGTGGTTGACCTGTTGGTCTAATACCTTGGAGCGGCAGACCTTTCTTGCGTTGTGTGGAAATCGAGAAAAGACTCAAGAATCTGATCGGTTTCCATGGCTATCACAAACGCGGACAAGTGAGCATGGTAAAATGACGACACCGGAAGAGACCCATCCGGATCAAATTTTTTGGTCCATGCCCAGGCGTATTAGGCTGATCATGGAGATGCAGGATAAGCAGGATATTTGCGATCTGTGCGGGATGTCTGACAGAATTATGGTGAGTCATTTCATGTCAAAAAATCTTGGTGTTAATTACGAAGGATCTTGGATGCATCCTCTTTCCCCGTATTTTATTGATAAAGATGGAACACCTGCCGCAATTCATCCACAGCCTGGAGGGATCGGCTACCGACACTGGCTGGGATTGGTTCAGTCCGACCAGGGTAACAAAGGAAAACGGCAACCAGCCAGTGTTATCGAGCATTTTATTCTCGAAAGGCGGAGAGACCTGCGAATGTGGACCTTCGGTTATGATATGGATGATATGAAGGCTCGCTGCTGGTACGATAGTGCCATGCCCTTAGTATTGGCCGATGACTCAATTCGGAAATTTTATGAGTTCCATACAGCTGCATTAGTGAATAGTGCCCAGTATGTGTCCAGGCAAACACGGATACAGATCAAAAGAGCATTCTTCAAGCCGGGGACCGATGTGAAAGGCGATCTTTCATTTGTTGAGTCTCGCTTCTGGCAAGAAACGGAGGGCGACTTTTTCGACTATCTCAGCAAGTTGCGTGACGCACTAAACATAGGTGAGGATGTTGTTCCCATCTTGGAAGGATGGCATAAGCGCTTGGCACGGATGTCTGAAACGATATTCAACGATGTTTCTCAGACCGGTGCATTTGATGCAGCCGATCCTAAGCGCATTGCACTGGCATGGCGTGATCTACAAAACAGCATTCACAGTAGGAAACTATGTGAACAGCTTGGCCTGCCAGCGAAAAAGTAGAAAGCATAAAGTATAGTCAAGACAAGAAAGGAGGAAATATGTCAGAGAAAAAGACTAAGCGACTGTTTCAGACTGGAGATGATTCCGCCGCCATTCTGCGCTCATGGTGGCAGTGGCTGGAACAGCATAGAGGCGATCGCGCGGTGTTGAGAAGGGCATCAAGTCCGACCGAGGTAGTTTTTTCCCCAGCCTATCACCATTTGTTGGGCCAACTTCAGCAACAGGAGTACAAAGTTAGTCCCGAGGCGTTGGCGGCAGTCGTGGGTTTGGCATCTCATGTAAATGGGGATGTTGGCACAGATAAGAGCATTGCTCAGTTGATGGCTGGCTCCAGGCCGGGCGGAAGCGGAGCAAAGGTGAGCGGCCTCCGTTTTCGCCGTCTATTGGCGGTATCAGGGAGAGACGAACTGTATCCCCTCTTAATCCGCGTGATTCGACTGCTTGATGATAAAGTCAACCTATTAAGTTTGGCCAATTCAGCCTATTGGTGGAATGAAATTACCCGAAAGCAGTGGGCTTATGACTACTATTCAACCGCACCTACAGAACAATAAAACAAGAAAGGAGAATATCATGAGCACATTTATCCAATTACATCTTTTAACGAGCTACCCACCGGCAAACCTAAATCGTGACGACTTGGGCAGACCAAAAACTGCCGTAATGGGTGGCGTACAGCGTCTACGCATTTCATCCCAGAGTCTCAAAAGGGCGTGGAGAACTTCAGATTTGTTTCAGGATAAATTGTCTGATCATCTTGGCATTCGGACGAAGGATATGGGATATAAGATACGAGAAGCATTGGTTTCTGGCAGATCATTGGATACAGTGTTAAAAGGCCAAAAAACAGATGGTGATAAAGAAAAATTGCCTGCAGGAAAGGCTAAGGAGATTGCCTTAGCAATTGCTGGTGTATTTGGAAAGCTAAAAAGCGCTACAAAAGAACATCCTGATTCAGACCTCGAAATTGAACAGTTAGCTCATGCTAGTCAAGAGGAGATCAAGGCTATTTCTGATTTACTGGAATCTATCAGAAAAACAGGAAGAGTACCTGATGACAATGAACTAAATTTGCTTAGAAAAAAAATCAAGGCCGTGGATATATCCTTATTTGGTCGGATGCTGGCATCAAGTCCTGACTTTAATGTTGAAGCTGCTGCTCAAGTTGCCCATGCCATCACTGTGCACAAAGTAGCAGTGGAAGATGATTATTTCACGGCTGTTGATGATCTAAATAAGGGTGAAGCAGATATGGGGGCTGGCCATATCGGTGAGACAGAGTTTGCTGCCGGTCTTTTTTATCTCTATATCTGCATTAATCGTGATCTCTTGCTAAATAATATTCAAAATGATGAAGCACTTGCAGGCAAGACCATCCAAGCGCTAACCGAAGCGGCGGCCACCATAGCCCCTATTGGTAAGCAGAATAGCTTTGGATCCCGTGCGTACGCATCATACATTCTTGCGGAGAAGGGGAGGAAACAACCGCGCTCACTTTCCGTGGCATTTCTTAAGCCGGTTACAGGAACGGATATAGTCTCTGATGCAGTTTCTTCTTTGGAGAGTACGCTTAACAACATAGACAAAGTGTACGGATCCACCTCTGAAGGCAAATATCAAGTTAATACAGCGAAAGGAGAAGGCAGATTTAAGGACCTGCTTGAGTTTGTGGCCTTACCATTATCTCAAAACAACGATAAGGAAGACTAATCATGAAAGAATATCTGATCTTCAGGCTATATGGCTCCATGGCATCATGGGGCGACATTGCAGTAGGTGAAGTGCGACCAAGCTATACACATCCATCCAAGTCAGCGGTGTTGGGTTTAATTGCCGCAGCATTGGGAATCTCGCGAGACCAGGAATCATTGCACCAGAGCCTGGCTGATAGCTATGGTTTTGCTGTACGGATCGATAATGTTGGACAACCATTATCAGATTATCATACGGCCCAGGTTCCACCTTCGGGGACAGGGCGCAAGAGAACTATTTTTGCCACACGTAGGGATGAGATCGTAACCTTGCCCAGGGAAAAACTTAAAACCATTCTTTCCAAACGTGATTATCGCATGGATGCTTTAGTTTCTGTGGTCCTTTGGGAGCGGGCTTTACCTCCATACTCATTGGAAAAATTGGCTGAAGCTTTAAAGTATCCAGATTATGTGCTGTACCTTGGCCGTAAGTCCTGCCCGTTGGCTTTGCCTATGGAAGCCCAGGTTGTTGCAGCGGATACTCTCCTAGAGGCCCTGGGAAAGGCCAGGTTTACAGATTTTGTAGAACTGAGCGATTTGCCTGATAGAGGCAGACCTGTCCTTTACTGGGAAGAAAATGTGAATGCAGGTATAGTACCTCAACACACCTTTGAGCGTCGCGATATACCTCTTTCCCGCCAGAGGTGGCAGTTTGAGGTGCGACGTGAATATCACGCATCATATCCTGGGGAGGATTAAACAATGTATTTCAGCCGAATCATTTTACAAGAAGACGCACAAAAGGCCCCGGACTTCTGGCATGTATTTCGTGACTCTTACTCTTTACACCAGTCCATCTGGCGGCTGTTTGCCGACCTTGCTGACCGGAAGCGGGATTTCATTTACCGATTAGATCAAGAAGGTAAACGACCGCTTATTTACACGGTTTCAGATCGAAAACCCGATACGAGCCTGGGGCTGTGGCATATTGAGACTAAAGAGTATGAACCGAGAATCAGGACGGATATGCTGCTTGCCTTTATGTTACGCGTCAACCCTGTGCGCACAAAGAGGGATGAAAAGGGCAAACAACATCGTCATGATGTAGTTATGGAGGCCAAGACGCGACTCAAAGAACAGAGCATAAAACAGAATGAGCGTAACCCTCTGGCTTCGCTGGTGCAAGAGGAGGGTTGCAACTGGCTTATGGCACGTGCTGAAAAACATGGGTTTGCCCTAAATCCCATCCAAATTCGCGCTGATAGTTACCAGCAGCATCGTTTCTTCAAAAGGAAAGGAAGTAGGCCAATACAGTTCAGCACATTAGATTTTAACGGAATACTTACAGTAATCGATCCTGAGCTTTTTATAGAAACCCTCTATAAAGGTATCGGTCCGGCAAAGGTTTTTGGTTGCGGAATGATGATGGTAAAGAGGGTGTGATCATGCTTCCGCCATTAAAACCAATTGCCATGAAAGAGCGTTTTTCCCTGCTGTTCCTGGAGAAAGGCCAACTTGATGTCCTGGATGGCGCATTTGTGCTTGTGGACAAGAACGGCGTGCGTACGCATATCCCCGTGGGCGGGGTTGCCTGTCTCATGCTTGAACCCGGCACCAGGGTTTCTCATGCCGCCGTAAGTTTGGCCTCACGTGTAGGATGCCTCTTAGTTTGGGTGGGGGAGGCCGGAGTTCGCCTATATGTGGCAGGACAACCGGGAGGAGCACGTTCAGATCGTCTTTTGTACCAAGCCAAGCTTGCCCTGGATGATCAAGCCCGGCTTAATGTAGTCCGCGAGATGTACGCTTTTCGATTCAAGGAAGATGCTCCCTCTAAACGCAGTGTGGAACAGTTGAGAGGTATTGAAGGTGCTCGTGTCAGGAAGATATATGAACTGATGGCAAGGCGTTATGGAGTGAAATGGAAAGGCCGCAAGTATGATCCTAATGAATGGGAGAGCGGAGATATGCCAAACCGCTGCCTGAGTTCAGCCACTGCCTGTTTATACGGCATTACAGAAGCGGCTGTATTGGCAGCGGGATATGCGCCTGCAATTGGCTTTATTCACACAGGCAAGCCTCTGTCATTTGTTTATGATATCGCCGACCTTTTCAAGTTTGACACAGTTGTGACTGTGGCCTTTCGTATTGCAGCAAAAAACCTTTCAGATCCTGAAGGGATGGTAAGACGTGCGTGTCGTGATATGTTTCGAGAAACAAAGCTGTTATCAAAAATCATTCCCACGATTGAGGAAGTTTTGGCGGCGGGGAAACTGCCTATACCGACAAAACCTCCCGAATCAGTACCGCCTGCCATCCCGTCTCCCAGGAGTATTGGTAATGTTGGTCATCGTTCTTGAAAACGCTCCTCCAGGTTTGCGGGGCCGTTTGGCTGTGTGGCTCTTAGAAGTACGCGCTGGTGTATACGTGGGCCGGTATTCTGTAAAAGTCCGTGAAATGATTTGGGCTCAGGTAAAAGAAGGCATAGAAGATGGCAATGCTGTTATGATATGGCAAAGTCAAGCAGAGTCAGGCTTTGACTTTGTTACTCTTGGCAAGAACCGCCGTATACCCAAAGAAATGGATGGTATTAACTTAGTCTCCTTCTTACCGCCCGAAACAGATGAACAGCAAAATGAGCTGGAGGAAATCGATTCTTTTCCTGTCCCTGGAAATGATGGTAATATCTCTTAATGATTCGGTAAAATTTTTCGCTTCCAATATTTAATATAAAATTAGTATGTTAGAGGAAGTGAGTTCCCCACATGCGTGGGGATGAACCGCCATTGTCGTTTTTCCTACTTCTTTTTCTCCAGAGTTCCCCACATGCGTGGGGATGAACCGAATTAACAAGCAGAAGGATCAAGATGAAAACAGAGTTCCCCACATGCGTGGGGATGAACCGGCATAGAATACCAGGTCAAGAGATGCAATTGTGAGTTCCCCACATGCGTGGGGATGAACCGATTTCAGGAAGTTTGCTAATGATCTCTTAGATGAGTTCCCCACATGCGTGGGGATGAACCGCCTATGGATTTTGAAAAATGGGTAGAGACTGAGAGTTCCCCACATGCGTGGGGATGAACCGATAACAATGAAATTAATCGGAGGAAATAATGGGAGTTCCCCACATGCGTGGGGATGAACCGTAATCCGCCCGCTTCTTAACTTAGTGTTAGCCGAGTTCCCCACATGCGTGGGGATGAACCGGCCTTAAGGACTATTCGATCAAAAGAGAGCTGGAGTTCCCCACATGCGTGGGGATGAACCGCAGCTTAGCTTTTTCATTGCGCTTGCCTTTGAGAGTTCCCCACATGCGTGGGGATGAACCGACAGACTGAAAAAAGTTTTTCCCTGGTTGTATGAGTTCCCCACATGCGTGGGGATGAACCGTAAAACATTGGTATATTATCTCCAAAACTATCGAGTTCCCCACATGCGTGGGGATGAACCGATTACGCCTACTAATACCCACCTTTTATCACCGAGTTCCCCACATGCGTGGGGATGAACCGTCCTCCAGGGTTTTAATAATCCTATATTGGAAGAGTTCCCCACATGCGTGGGGATGAACCGTATATTAGTCTCTAATATTGCTCTAATCTTTAGAGTTCCCCACATGCGTGGGGATGAACCGCTTGTTTAAATAATGATTTTAATGATGGTTATGAGTTCCCCACATGCGTGGGGATGAACCGCCCTCTGATGCTGATACTACCATCACACGGAAGAGTTCCCCACATGCGTGGGGATGAACCGGCAGCGGGCCACATACCGGTTTTTTGTAAAATGAGTTCCCCACATGCGTGGGGATGAACCGATGAGCCACGCTTGTACAAGAAGTTATTACCAGAGTTCCCCAC
>Ga0315533_1002834_pt1 | contig 11758 bp, 12 predicted proteins | sample SalMarSW160130MG_FD_203081 | JGI IMG/M metagenome (GOLD analysis project Ga0315533, IMG submission 203081) | Salt marsh sediment microbial communities from the Plum Island Ecosystem LTER, Massachusetts, United States - Salt Marsh Sediment SW1601-30 ...
TATAATGGACATCGTTGGTGGCCACCAGAGGAATTTTGTGTTTTTGACTAATTTTAATTAAGGCCTGATTAACTGGTTCTTGTTCTTTTAAACCAGGATGATGCTGTAATTCCAAATAGAAATTGCCTTGACCGAATATTTTTTTATACTCCAAGGCCAGTTTGGCTGCTTCTTCTAATTTCCCGTTCATAATTGCTTTGGGAATTTCACCGCTCAAGCAGCCGGAAAGACCGATTAAGCCGTCAGAATGCTTGGCTAATAATTCTTTGTCAATCCGCGGCTTGTAATAAAATCCTTCTAAATAGGCCTTAGTAGTTAATTGAACTAAATTACGATAACCTTCCTTATTCTTAACTAAAACAACTAAGTGATAAAACTTGTTATCAATATTAGGCCGGCGGTTGTTCATACCGTCAGGAGCTAAATAGAGCTCGCTGCCAATAATCGGTCTAATGCCTCTTTTTTTGGCCTTTTGATAAAATTCCACTAAGCCGTACATAGAGCCGTGGTCAGTTAAAGCAATGGAGGGCATTTTTAATTCCTGACAAGCATCCAAAAGCTGGTCTATTTTTGCCAGACCATCAAGTAAAGAATAGTGGCTGTGGACATGAAGATGAGTAAATTTCATATAATAAAAATTTGAAAACTACATCCAGTATATCACCTTTCTTCTTTCTGGCAAATCTTGAAAATTAGCCGTTTAATGGCTATACTATTTATATGACTAAAGCCGAAGCCAAGAAAAGAATAGTCAAATTAAGGAAGGTTATTAATTACCATAACTATTCTTATCATGTTTTAGATAAACCGGAAATCAGCGATGCGGCTTTTGATTCCTTAAAGCATGAACTATACCAATTAGAGCAGCAGTATCCTGATTTAATTACTCTGGATTCGCCGACCCAGCGGGTCAGCGGACGGGCCTTAGATAAGTTCATCAAAGTCAGACATAAGAAGCGGATGCTTTCTTTAGAAGATGTTTTTTATCAGGAAGAGTTTGAGGCCTGGCAAAAACGGATTCAGAAATTGGTTCCTCATCAAAGATTAGATTATTTTGCCGAGTTAAAAATAGATGGTTTTGCTATCACCTTAATTTATAGGAATGGAGTTTTTGTTCAGGGGGCGACGCGGGGTGACGGGAAAGTTGGCGAAGATGTTACTCAAAATTTAAAGACGATTGCTTCAATTCCTTTAAGATTAGAAATCCATCAGAAACTTCCTAGGAAAATAGAAAAAAAAGTTAAAGCTCTTTTGGAAAAAGGTGCAATAGAAGTGCGCGGTGAGGTCTATATGACCAAAAAAGTTTTTGAGCAGGTTAATCAACAGCGTCAGAAGAAGGGTTTGCCGCTTTATGCTAATCCGCGTAATACCGCCGCTGGCAGCATCAGGCAGCTTGACCCGAAGATAGCCGCTGACCGTCAGTTGGATTTTTTAGCTTATGATGTAGTTACTGACGTTGGACAGCAAACCCATCGGGAAGAACATCAGATTGCTTGGGCTTTGGGTTTCCGGGTTGACCAGGGTCAATACTGCCGTAATCTGAATGAAGTAATTAAGTTTTGGAATAAAATCGGCCGGGCTAGAGCCAGATTACCTTATCAAATTGATGGCGTGGTTGTTAGTGTTAATGATAATCAGGTTTTTAAAAAAATAGGCGTCGTTGGCAAGGCGCCGCGGGGAGCCATTGCCTTTAAGTTCCCGGCCAAAGAGGCGACCACGGTCATTGAAAATATTGTTGTTCAAGTCGGTCGGACCGGCGCTTTAACACCGGTAGCCAAATTAAAACCAGTCAGGATTGGCGGCACCTCAGTCACCCGAGCCACTCTCCATAATGAAGACGAAATAAAACGATTAGATGTTCGAATTGGCGATACGGTTATTGTTCAACGGGCTGGTGACGTTATTCCTGACGTGGTTAAGGTAATCAAGAAACTACGTTCCGGCAGAGAAAAGAAATTTCAGATGCCCCAGCGCTGTCCGGTCTGCGGTTCTAAAGTAATCCGGCCCAAAGGCGAGGCCGTTCATCGCTGTACTAATAAGAAATGCGGCGCTCAACAGAGGAAGCGGCTGATCCATTTTGCCTCTAAAAAAGGATTTGATATTGAAGGTTTAGGGCCGAAAATTGTTGAGCAATTAATGGATGAGAGATTAGTCTCTAATCCGGCTGACATTTTTTCCTTGAGTCAGGGCGATTTGGTCCCCTTAGAACGTTTTGCTGAAAAGTCAGCTATTAATTTAATTGAGGCGATTGAGCAAAGCAGAAAGATTTCTTTGGCTAAGTTTATTTATGCTCTGGGTATCCGTCATGTCGGCGAAGAAACAGCTATTAATTTAGCTCAATATTTTGGCAATTTGAATAAATTGGAGCCAGCCAGTTTAGAAGAGTTATTAAAAGTAAAAGATATTGGTCAAATAGTTGCTCAAAGTGTTTATCAGTGGTTTAATAACAAGACTGACCTACGTTTGATAGACAGATTAATCAAAAACGGTGTCCAGGTTGGTCAGACCAAAACAGTTCAGAGAAAATTGGCTGGGCTGACTTTTGTCTTGACTGGAGAATTGAATAAATTTACCCGCGAACAAGCCAAAGAAAAAATCAGACAGTTGGGCGGTGATATTTCCAGTTCGGTTTCTAAAGAGACGGATTTTGTGGTCGCGGGCAAAGAACCGGGTTCCAAATATAACCAAGCTAAGAAAATAGGCGTAAAAATTATTAACGAAAAGGAATTTTTGAGGACGTTAAAATGACCAGATCCAAGGACAGTCCTTGGAATCTGCCTTTGAAATTATGAAATTTAAAAAAGAACAAATTGAACATGTGGCTAAATTAGCCCGTTTTGGTCTATCTGATAAAGAGAAGAGAAGGTTTCAAAAAGAGCTTTCAGCTATTTTAGATTTTGTGGAGAAACTAAAGCAAGCTAAAACAGAGAAAGTTGAGCCAATTGCCCAAATAACTGGCTTGGAAAATGTTAGTCGGCCGGATAGGGGTCGGGCTAAGACAAAACAGGAAAGAAAAAAATTATTGGATTTAGTTCCCCAGACAAAAGACGGCTACGTTAAGGTGAAAGCCGTACTTTAAAGTCTAGGAACCAAGGGACAGTCCCTTGGAGTTAACCTGGAGTTAAATAATGAATTTGAATAAACTCACTATCAAAAAAGCCCATCAAGGTCTGCTCAAAAAGAAATTCTCGGCGGTTGAGTTGACCGAGGCAGTTTTAAATCAGATAAAAAGGCGAGATAAAGACATCCACGCTTATTTATTTCTGACGGAAGAATTGTCCTTGTCGCAAGCCAAAAGAATAGATAAAAAGATTGCCAATAAAGAAAAAATTGGGCTACTGGCTGGTATCCCAATGGCCGTTAAGGATATTATTTTAATTGAAGGAATCAGATGCACGGCCGGTTCAAAAATTTTAGAAAACTATATTGCTCCTTATGATGCCACCGTCATTAAAAAACTAAAACAAGCTGGGGCAATTATTGTTGGTAAAACTAACTTAGATGAATTTGGCATGGGTTCTTCTACGGAAAATTCCGCCTTTGGACCAACCAAGAATCCTCATGATTTAGAACGGGTGCCCGGTGGAAGTTCAGGTGGTTCCGCCGCCGCTCTGGCCTCTGACCAATGTATTTATGCCTTAGGTGCTGATACAGGCGGCTCTATTCGCCAGCCAGCTTCTCTTTGCGGGATAGTTGGTTTAAAACCGACCTATGGTCGGATTTCCCGCTATGGTTTAATCGCCTTTGCTTCTTCTTTAGACCAGATTGGTCCGATGGCCAGAAAAGTGGAAGATGTTCAGATAGTTTTTGAGCTGATTAAAGGGAAAGATGGAATGGATTCAACTAGTTTAAATCCTCCATTAGAAAAGACCAAAGTCAAATTCCAAATCAAAGATTTAAAAATTGGTCTGCCCAAAGAATATTTCATCAAAGGTATTGACCCGGCTGTTGAGAAAACAATTAGAAGGGCCATTTCCCAATACGAAAAAATGGGCGCTCAAGTTATGGAAGTAAGTTTGCCTCATACAGAATATGCCTTGGCGGCTTATTATATCATCCAGCCAGCCGAGGCCTCGGCTAATTTAGCCCGTTACGATGGCATTAAATACGGCCTTTCTAAAAAAGCGAGCGACCTTTTGGGAGTTTATTTACAAACTCGTCAACATGGCTTTGGCGATGAGGTCAGGCGAAGAATTATGCTCGGCACCTATACTTTATCAGCTGGCTATTATGAGGCCTATTATCTTAAAGCCCAAAAAGTAAGGACCTTGATTAAGGAAGATTTTATCAAGGCCTTTGAAAAAGTAGATGTCTTAATGACGCCGGTGACGCCGACCCTGGCTTTCAAGCTGGGTGAAAAAATAGACGACCCGGTGGCTATGTATCTTTCAGATATTTATACAGCTTCTCTTAATTTGGCTGGCTTGCCGGGCATCTCTATTCCTTGCGGTCAAGTTGGCAAATTGCCAGTCGGCTTGCAGATTATTGGTCAACAATTTGATGATGAAAAAATTCTTAAAATAGCTCAAGAATATGAGGACCGCTCTGTTTAATTTTTACGATTATATTTCTCTTTATCTATCTTTTCCTGATAGCCAGAGTATCTCTATTATCAAGGTCATTTTCCTAATTATTTCCTTACTGTTTTTAATTGCGGCTATCATTTTAATTTTTCAACTTAGGAAACAACTTAAAAAATCCTTAGAGATGGTTACAAAAAGTGTGGCCGCACCGGGCTTACCCAAAAAAGCCCTGAATAAAAAATGGCAATCAGTTTTAGACAAATTAGCCAAAGATGATGAGAATAGTTATAAATTAGCCGTGATTGAAGCAGATAATATTTTTGATGATATTCTCAAAAGAATTGGCTATCAAGGTGAGGATATGGGAGAAAGATTAAAACAGCTGACCCCAGCCCAAACAGCTAATCTTGATGAAGTTTGGCAGGCTCACAAACTCCGCAATCAAATTGTCCATGAACCGGATTCTCGGTTGACTCATTCTCAAGCCCAACGAGCCGTGGAAATATACCAACGCGCCTTAGAGGATTTAGAGGCGGTTTAAAAGTTTTTAAAACAGAAACAGTCCGGTGATAAATGGGCTGTTTTTTTTATTGATGGCGGGGTTACTTGAGTCAATAAGAAAACTTTTGGGGAAATTGGTTAGACTTATTTACGAGAATTTTAGTTGGACAGAGAATTTAATTTTTCCTGTCGAATCTTTTCATAAAGAATAATAGCAGCACTAGTTGCAACATTAAGCGAATTTATTCCCTTATGCATTGGGATGGATATTTTATCATCACATTTACTAGATATTTCCTCTGATATACCTTTTCCTTCTGCGCCCAGAACAAAAGCAATTGGACCAGAGAGATTTTCATTAAAATACGTTTTACCATTCATTTGAATGGAAAGGGTTTTAATTCCATTTTTCCGGAATTCTTTTAAAGCTTCAAAAATACTCATTTTAACAAGAGGGATTCTGGTAATAGCGCCTATGGAAAAATGAAGAGTTTCTTCATTCAGAAAATCGTTCTTGTTTCCTTGAAAAAATAATCCGTTTACACCAGCCGCAAATGCCGCTCTGGCTATAGATCCAATATTGTTTGGATATTTAACTCTGTTAATTAAAAGAAAAAATGGATCTTGATCTTTTTTTGTTAAGTCATCTAAAAGATCGTTAAGTGACCAATTATTTTTAGGGATAAGAAAACCGACCAAAACTTCTTGGCTTTTCCCGCTTCTTCCTTTACCCATTCTGTTTCGAGGTAGTTTTTCAATCGGTATGTTTCGACTAGATGTTATTGATAAAATCTCTTTAGTTAAATCATCCTGCTTTAAATCATCAGCTAGGGTGATTTTTTCAAAATCAACTTTATCTTTTAGTAGTTCCAGAATGGCGTTCTTGTTTCTTATTCTTATAGACATGGTTTAATTGTATATTCGCAAGGTAATAAAAGCAATAAAAAACAGCTCAAACAAGCTATTTTTTATCAAATATCTACAAATTTATACAAATATATCACATTGGCGGGGTTGATTGGGACAATAAGAAAACTTTTTCTGATATTATTCTACAGATTTATCAGATTTTTCAGAACTGCAATATTGACTTTTGTGACTTATTGGGTTAAATTTTACTAAACGATCGAGGGTTCGTCATTTTTAACAATTTTAAGAAATGGAAGGAGGATTTACCAGTGAGCGAAGAACGAAAAGTAATAGTCTTCTTCGGATGTTCTATGCGAGGGGGACAGAATGTAGTTAGCCAAAAAGAATTGGCGAAGCTGCCTGACGTCATTGAGGAGTTAGGTTGTGCTATTCCTTCTCGACATCAAACCCAAGTGGGCATTGTTGCCAAGGAAAACGAGTTGTCACCAACTCACATTCACGATCGGGACTACCAATGGCTAAAAGGCTCTGACGCGGGAGTATTTGAAATTAGCAACCCCAGTCTAGGGGTTGGCGGGGAGATTTCGGATATGCTCCACGAAGGTAAACCGGTGCTGTGTTTATTTCAGGGCGACGAAAATGCTATCTCCGCTTACATCCGGGGGAAGCAAGGCTCCGATATGATCAATGCATCGTTGGAATGTCATTCTTATGCTACCCTTGGAGAGGCAAAAGCAATCATCTCCGGATTTATGGAAGAAGTGAAACGTCATATGACGTGATTTGGTTATAATCACCAACATACAAAAGGACTGGAAGCTAAATGGCGACCAGTCCTTTTAATATTTTCCAATTTATCGAAATTTTTCTAAATATATACAAATCTGTACAAATATGGACAATGCGGGGTTGCTCGGGCCAATAAGAAAACTTTTTCTGATTTTGTTAATGAGATTTATGAATTTTTGAAACATTCTAAATTTGGTGCTGATTTTTTAATCCCTGAACTAAATTGTTTATCTTTTTACTGAATTCGACTTTATATTTACTTTGTTTATTTATTGATAGAAATCTTGGAGGCAGTGATTTAATTTGTCTTTTAATAAACTTTCTTATTTCTAGTAAGTTTGGTAATTTATAAATTGTTTCCCCCTTTTTTACCATGGGAATTAAAAGAGGAATCCCAAGTTTTTCATTTTCTAATCCAATAATATCTTTATGAAATTTCCTTGATTTAAAAATTCTGAAAACTTGTTTTGAGCCAGGGTAAGTTTGTTTCCCTGGGGAAAATTTGGCGCAATTTTTTACCTGTTTGCCTTTTTTAATCATTGCTAATTTATATACTATTTCGAGTTTTGGATCGTCTGTAACATTTCCAATTTCGGTAGCCGCAATAAAAGAATCTATTGGAGCGTTTTGTTTAGATAATTTTTTAATTTTGTATTCGTCAAGATTACTTGCAACTATTATTTTTGTATTATTTAGTCCTGCTTTATCGAGTTCTTTTCTAGCTTTAAAAGAAAGTTTAAAAATATCTCCGCTATCAATTATTATGCCGAATAGATTTTTCTTTTGTTTTTTCATTTCTTCCCCGACCCTTATAGCGTTTTTTAATCCTTGATTAAATTCGTAAGTGTCAATCATTAAAGCGGCAGTTTTCTCAAATCGTTTTGTTATTTCTCTCATAGCTGAAATCTCGTCTGGGAAAGAAGTGATATAGGCATGACAGGCTAAATTTATAGAAGGTTCTTTCCCGGAAAAATCGTATTTTTTTGAAAATCCTGGCATAGGTGTACCTCCTGTGGCGCCGACTATAAATGAAGCACGTCCGCATTTATATGATGATTCAAATCCATGAGACCTTGCGCTTACAGCGCCGATAACTAATTTATTTTTTGCAGCAATAACACTTCTAATGGCTTTTGAAGCATAAATAGTATTACTAAAAACAGCGTTAGTTAAGAAAGAACCAATTAAATTGGCTTCAATTATTGGAGCTGTAATTCTGATAACAGGTTCTTTAGGAAAGAATATTGTTCCTTCTGGCATTGCGTGGATATCGCCAGAAAATTTAAAATCTTTTAAATATTTTGCAAACTTTTTGGTTATTATCTTGGCATTTAATAGATATTTTACAGATTCATTACTGTATTTCCATCTTTCCAAAGCGCAAATTATTTCTTCGATGCCGCTAAAAATCAAAAAATTTCTGTTTTTTGGCATATCTCTGATAACTAAATCAAAAGTAGCTATTCTATTGTGCGTTCCTGTTTCGTACCATACCGAACAATTAGAAAAAATATATCCTAATTCGTACAAAGGAAGATCTTCCGGCAAAAATAGGTGGTTTTTTGGAGTCTTAAAACTCATAAATTTTATTTATATGAAATATAACATGAGAGAATAAAAAAGCAAATTATTTTAATAAAAAAAGAACAGAAATCTGTTCTTTTTTTATCAAATATCTACAAATATCTACAAATATGGACAAATGCGGGGTTACTCGGAACAATAAGAAAACTTTTAGGGAGTGGATAATAAAAATGTATAAAATAATAGCGGGACTGTCTTTTTGACAGTCCCTTAAATGATTATGGACTTTTCCTTATCGGATTAATTTCAGGGTCGAGGGGTAATCCAAGGAATTTTCGGGTTGCGATATCCATTGCTGCAAAATTGTATTGTTTTTTCCGTTTGCGCTTATTGGTTTTGGTTTTCTTCTTTCTTTTCATTTTTTTTCTCCCCATACTCTAAGTTTTTAATTTAAAAGAACAAGTTTAAATAACCATTGATGTATAAATTATACTACAGCGGGGACGATGGGATTTGAACCCATGATCTCCTGCGTGACAAGCAGACGCTTTAAACCGGGCTAAGCTACGTCCCCATTTTAGTAGCGGTGAAGGGATTCGAACCCCCGACACGTGGATTATGATTCCACTGCTCTAACCGCTGAGCTACACCGCCATAGCTATATTTTTGAACCAACTAATCCTTCAAGCCAACCGTCTATTTTTCTTCGCAATTGTGTACCTTGGCGTACTTTAATTCTTAGAGTTCCATAATATTCGTTATAATTTTTGTAAATCTTTTTAATTTTTGTCTTTTTAAGACTTATTTTATTGAATTGCGATAGGGGAATCCCTGTAAGTTGAGACCAATATTTTTCTATCTTTTTTACTCTGTTCTTATGTATTTCGTTAATTCCTACCCGAAGAGAAAATCTTTCATCATTTACTTTACAACATTTTTTAAACCATTCAAGCATAAAGAGAATCATTTTTGGGTCTGAATTAGTAAATCCTACTTCATAATTAACTGGAGCTGTATAACCCTCGCTCCAATATATTGCTATTCCAGCAATAAGGAGTTCTCTTTTATTAAGTTTTTTTATTTCTTTAATACCTTCTTTTCTTAGTAATTCTACTTCTTGTAATCTTTTCTGTCTTATTTTCTCTAAACCCTTTAGTCTTCCTTCATAGCTTTTTGATGTTTGTTTTTCTGTCAGTCGTTTAATTTGATGAGGGGAAAGCGCTATATCTCGACACCAGACGCTTACGGTACTTTTAGAAGTGTTAAGTTTTTGAGCAATTTCATTTATGCTCCATCCTTTTTTACGGAGTTCTTGAGATTTAATTTTTTCTTGGATTTTTGCCATTTTAGAACCGCCTATAATTATGTCTATTTACATTATACAGGAGGTTCGGAAATACAGCAACTATTTAATTGCGGATAATCTTGTTGCGGGGACCAGAATTGCACTGGCGTCTTGAGGTTCATTTATATTAGCCATTTATTTCTAAATGGATTGGACCATCCCATCTACCTATTTGAAATAGGCAGTTCCTATTATGGTCTCTGAACCTTCCCTGCGTCTTTCACGAAAGGTACAGGGCTTGGCTGCTGATTGTCCAATAATTTACTATTGGAGTTCCCGGCAATTTAAGGAATTTTTCCGCAAGATGTTACCATCCTGGGCCACAAATAATTTATGGGCCTCACGAGATACTACTTCTCCACCCCGCAGTGGTATTATAAATGATAATTTAAGGGATGGCAAGGTTGTTTGGAGATGGTTCCAGTTAAATAAGAGGAGAGTCCTAATTCGGGGACAGTCCCTCAGATACAGTCCTTGTTCCAAGGACTGTATCTGAGGGACTGTCCCCTTATAATGCGCGCTGCAATGACTGTCCTCTATGTGCTTTGACACTTGCTTTGTCCTTCTAAATAAGGTAAAATGGTAGTAAGATAAATATTATGAATCTCTCGGTTTTATTAGCGGGATTGGTTTTTGCTACTTTATTAGCCGGCGTCTGCTTAGTGGCTATTTTAATTTATTTTGACCCGACTGTTTCCGGCTCTCTTGTTTTCGTTTTGTTTTATCTGAGTTTACTTATTACTTCAACGGGAATTTTTACCTCAATCAGCTTATTTATCAGGCGAATTTCTCAAAAAAGAAGATTTCCTTTATTACCCAGCCGAGCCATTCGCCAATTAGAAGTTTCTTTTAGACAGGGATTACTTTTAGCCGTGATTTTAGTAGCTGCTTTGATTTTACAAAGCCAGCGTATATTAGCCTGGTGGCATTTAATAATTTTAGTCGGTCTGGTTGGTCTAGCCGAATGGTGGCTGGCCAGAAGATAAATATATGCTTTTCCAACTTAAACAAAAAATTCTCAAAGAGATAAGCCAAGCCAAGGATTTGAATAGTTTAGAGGAAATATACAAGAAGTATCTTGGTCGCCAGGGAGAATTGACCAAAGTTTTGCGTTCTCTCAAAGAGTTATCAGAAAAGGAACGTAAAGAAAAAGGTAAATTAGCTAATCAAATTAAAGAAGAAATAGCAGAAAAGATTAAAGCAAGGGGAACAAAGTTTTCCGGCAAAACCAATCCTGCCTTAGCCGACAAAAAAGAGTGGATTGACGTGACTGCCCCGGGAATTTTGCCGGTTCAAGGTCATTTCCATCCAATCAGTTTAGTTCAACGACAGATAGAAGAAATTTTTCAATCAATGGGTTTTTCTGTGCTTGATGGTCCAGAAATAGAAACCGAGTATTATAATTTTGATGCTTTAAATATTCCCAAAAATCATCCCGCCAGAGATTTATGGGATACTTTTTGGTTAAAAGATATTGATTTGCTTTTACGGACTCATACTTCCCCCATGCAGGCCCGTTATATGGAAAAACATCAGCCGCCTTTGCGGATTATTGTGCCCGGTCGTTGTTTTCGTCATGAGGCAACTGATGTTTCTCATGATGTGCAATTTTATCAGATAGAAGGATTAATGGTTGGTCAAGATGTTTCTATGGTTCATTTTAAAGGAGTGATTGAGGGATTTTTAAAGCGATTTTTTGGTCCGGAGGTGAGGATGCGTTTGCGACCAGGGCATTTCCCTTTTACTGAACCAAGTTTTGAGGTAGATATTAAAAGAAAAGGTCCTGTTTCCACTAAGGCTTCGGCAGGCAAGCAAGACTGGCTGGAGATTATGGGTGCGGGGATGGTCCATCCTAATGTTTTTAAAGCAGTTGGTTATCTTCCCGGGAAATGGCAGGGTTTTGCTTTCGGCGTCGGCTTGGATCGTTTAGCTATGCTCAAGTATCAGATTGATGACATCAGATTGTTTTATAACGGTGATTTGCGATTCTTAAAACAGTTTTAGTATGAAAATATCCTACGATTGGCTCCAATCTTTTTTTCAGAAGAAATTACCAGTTCCGGAAAAACTGGCTGATTTGTTAACCAGGCATTCTTTTGAGACAGAGTTAGTTAAAAAAGTCGGGCCCGCCAGCAAGGCGGGCAAGCAAGATTATCTTTTGGACGTAGAGGTTTTACCTAACCGAGCCCATGATTGCTTAAGTCAT
>Ga0315533_1002835_pt1 | contig 11757 bp, 31 predicted proteins | sample SalMarSW160130MG_FD_203081 | JGI IMG/M metagenome (GOLD analysis project Ga0315533, IMG submission 203081) | Salt marsh sediment microbial communities from the Plum Island Ecosystem LTER, Massachusetts, United States - Salt Marsh Sediment SW1601-30 ...
CTTTATGTGGGTATGTTTCTACATAAGTAATTATATAATGTGTTGTACTATCATTAATATTATTGTTTATATGATAACAAGAAAGGATTCCTTCTTCACTAATTGAAGCGTTTTCAAGAAATTTATCTTTGATGTTATCAAATGAACTTTTAATATATTGAACTTTATTTTCAGAAAACGCTTTAGATACTACACCGACACTTGCAAATCCAACTATAAATCCAATTAATATAATTAAAAACATCGATAAAAATTTTTTAATCATTTTCTAACTGATCCGATTTTGCCCATGCACAAAGATTACAATTTTCAGGGCATCCTTTTCTTTCTACAACATCTATCCAATCAGCAGTTCTCGTTAAAGTGGTGTAACAAGAAAGCGGATCTTCAAATTCAAAATGTATTTTTTTTCCTGCAATATATCCGTAAATTTCCATCATTTTATTTTCCCCTTTTATTTTCTTAATTACTTCAATTATTACTTTTCCGTTCCCCATATTATTTTCGTCCAGTAATCAACTTCCTTATCATATCTTTTTTGACTCTCTTCTTCTGATGGACTGTACCAATTTTTATTTATAAATCCTTTAGGATAATAAGGCATTATAATATGATTATTTGCACAATCCTCTTCATCATCATCACATATTACAATCATATACTCTCTATATACAAAATCTACTTTTCCATCTACATTAATGTCTGTTAATCCCCACTCTTCGAATCCTCTAGATCTTATAGTTGCAAAATCTTGATAATCTCTTGATATTATTTCTAGTTTACTTGTACTATATGTTGGATAACTAAATACTTTTAACACATGAAGTGCCCATTTCCAATCAAAATAATTATGTTCTGCCGTATTTTCTTTTGACCTTAAGAGTGTAATCTCTACTTCTGTGCCATCTAAAAGAGTACGCATTATTTTATAAACTTCGAAGTTATTGTATTCTCCTTGTTCTACGTTATTTGCATAAGATATGATAGAATCTATAGTAGATTTTTCCACCGAGGTAGATGAAGAATAAAATAACAATGTTAGTACAACAGATAATAATAATATTTTTAAAATTTTAAACATTACTTCTTTACCCCCTTTACATATTATGATCCATTGGAATATTTATAAATCCTTTATTTAATCCTGCAAAATCACCTATTCTATAATTCAATTTATATTCATCCAAAATTTTAATAACAATGGACTTCATTTTTTTGCTATGACCAGTTATAATTTCCAGATCTAATTTTGTATCCCAATTATCTTCAATGAAACGAATAATTTTAGATTTTGCTAAATCATATCTGGTGCCATGTAAATCTAATTTTTCTTTCTTCATTTATTTTTGCTCTCTTTGAATTTTTTATAATAAACATTTGCATCCCACGACATGAAGTTTTTCTTAAAAAACTCTAACCATTTTTTGTTACTTGCCTTTTTTCTGGGGATAGGTACTTCTCTATTCAGACGGACTAGTTTATCATTACCACATATACATCGTTGGGTTTGTCCTTCATATTTATCCCTTTCATATCGTTTACTAAATATTTTAAAACAATTAGTACACATATATTTTGGTTGGCTAAGAGTTAACATGTTAATATATCTTCTTCTATCTTTTATTTGGAGGTGACAGGACTCAAACCTGCAAAAATAGGATGCAAACCTATTATGATCTCAGTTTCATCACACCCCCCTTTGCTCCTGGATGGAATCGAACCAACGTACATCGCTCATCGGGCGATTATTCTACCATTAAATTACAGGAGCTTATTATCTTTTATATGTTTGTCTATTGATAATGCTTGTGCTATTACACTTAAAGTATCTGTTAAATCAATCTCATCATAATCACCAATTTCATCCACATACTTATTTTTCCAGCATAGTCTAAATTTATCTCGTTTTATAGTTCTTGATTTTTTATCACTATATCCACAACATACAAAAGACTTATGATTTGTAGATTCTATTTGTGCAAGAGGCTTACAATTATTTCTATTTCTAAGGCATTTTTTTGGAAGATAAATCATTCATTTTATTTCCTTTTTAATTTTTTCGTTTTCGTTTTTAATATAAACTTATTTGTCAAAGACCACGATGAAACCTTTATTCCGGTGGTGCCAATACGCCTATTATACTAACTAACTACGCCTATTCCTTGGCAACTACGCCCATAAGGTGCCTACAGTACGCCTACAGCATACCATCTATCTCTTTATCTGTCCATTCACCTATTCGTTTGCTAGCCTTGTTTTCCAGGCATGTAAAAATAACAGGGCCTGATGCCCACGGACTAGCCTGCTCAATTTCCTTTAAAGTAGAGCCGTCTTTGAGTTCGTAATTAAATAGCTGTATCTCTTCTTCGAACATGCCATAAGTTTTATTTCCAGGTTCCTTTATTAGCATAGTGTAAGACTTATCTAATACACTGTTTTTAAATACTTCTATAAAATCCTTTTTACAGTTATCTTCTATATATTTTTTAGCCTTTGGAGACAATCCTACAAATTGTGTCAGGCGCATAATTATTTCCCCCTACATTTCATTATTTTTAAACGTTTGGACAAGCACCTTATAGTCCTAGTCCTTTGCTCTTTACTTACTTCAGTCTCAGATAGTTTCTTTATAGAAGCTTCTACTTCTGCACAAGTATTTGCTGGAAAAGATCCACAGAAAAATCTCTTAGTCCTCGTCTTCTTAGAATCTCTCATAACTACATTATCCTTTTTTAAAGCCTGTTTTAAAGCCTCTCTTAAACTATCCATTCCTATCCTCCTTTATACTAAAAATTTCGGTGGGTAAAAGTTATTTGTTTTCATTTTTTTTATATACTTAGTTAGTTTGTTCACCAAGTACAAATACCCTAAACCAAATGTTATATACCTCGTTCTAATTTTTTGTAAATTTATTGATTATTATATTGTTTTTTACTATATGATTTCCATTAAATCTAAATTTGTTAACACATCTTGTGCTTAATTCTATTTCACCACAATAATAACATCTATATAATTCCGTTATTTTACTCCTTTTATAAATTTAATATCTGTCCGCCTAACTTGTTTGTAATTAACTTTTTACCATAAACCTCTTTCCAATTTACATGCTCCCTTTCGTCATGCCCACTATAAGTTAATGCTTTTTCAAATCCGAATTTGATGGCATTGTCTGAAAATAATATGCCTCGATTACGTGCTTCTTCTATTCCGATATTCCAGCATTCTAACTCTATCATTAGTGTGTTATATTCCCATTTATTTATATATTTTTTTGAAATTAATTGATGTCCTATTTCATGAAAAAATGAGATCAGCATATTCTCATCGTTTAGATACTTTCCTATTATTATTCTGTTATTACCAATATTCCAAGAACAGTCTATGTCTAAAAAATCTGTGTACTTTTCTAATACCTCTTCTACGAATTCAGTGGTAATACGCATTTCACTTGATATTTTTCGTATCAAATTTTTTATATTATTATGAAATATTTGGGTTTTATCCATATCTTTAGTATAATAATAATATAGTAGTAGTATAATATACTATTATATATTTATACATAGTATTTACTTCTTGATAACTTACACTCTTCTTCTAAACTACCAAGTATACGATCTATAACTTTCTTTGATTTACCTTTTAGTGTAATTTTTAATGATATAAAGAAAACAGATAGTTTATCTACGTGTACTGCTTCTATAGACATACTATCTATTATCTTATTACGTACTATAAAGTTTAATGCATATTCTATTTCATCTTTTTTATAATATGGCATTATTACTATTGTTTCTTTAGTCATTTTAATCCCGCCCTTATTTTTTACATACTTCTAATTACTAATATAGCCATATATAATAGTGTAAGAAAAACAACTATGTCTAGTAGTGTTTTCATTATTCATTATTCTTTTTCTGTGTTTTTCCATGTTTTATCTAATATATAACTTACTAATTTATACACTCCACATATAAAAGCAACAGTACCTAATAGTACTATAAGAACAATTATATTCTCTAACATTTAATCCCACCATCCTTGGTGATATTTTTTTATTGTACTAAATAAATAATCAATATCTTGTTGTCTTAAGTTGTTTTCAACTTGCATTAAACGATTATACCCATTCTTTTCTATTTCCTCATCCTTTTTTGTAATTACATTTGGTCTTTTAATTTTTAATTCACTGTAACCTGGTTTATCTTTTAAATCAAACCAATTGAATTTTGGTTCTCCCCATTTTTCATGATGTTTCTTAAATACCATATCATAATACTCATCGTCCATTAATCGTTTTAAAAGATTAATACATACTTTAATTTTATCTGCGTCTTTTTCAGCATTCGTGCTATGTCCATATTTTCTTAAATATTTTTCCATGTTAGATAGTTTAAAATATAATATTATATATAGAAAAGTATGGTCCCAATCCCTATCTTTCCATATAATGGGTATCCAACGAAGTATATTCTTTATTGATGTTATTATGCTATTCATTATATTTTTTCTTTAATTTCTCTAGAAGTTTTTTTTCGTTTTTTTCGTTTTCCTCAACTTCTTTTTTTAACTTATTTGCTGTTTCTTTAGCTATTTTGTAGTTCTTTTCTGTAGATAATTTTTTAAATAAAGGGTGGTTTTTAATATCAGCTACTATATCTTTATTTATAAGTATAGGCGATGTTTTATCAGTATCATCTACTACGTATTGTTTGTTATTATAAGTAACATACTTAACATCTGATATGTAATTACCAGATGGATAAATGCCAAATTCTATGTATTTAGGAATAATTCGTTCTATAGCTTTTTCATAAGTCGTAGCAACTGCTTCAATATCCCAGTCATCTTCTGGGTAGTAACATCCTCTGGCATAGTCTTTATTATGTATACTTATTTTAATGCCTTCTTCTAATTCTAATTTCATAATTCTTTCTCCTTAATTATACTGGTTCCTTTGGCATAATTTCTATTACTGTTAGCACCCTTTTAAACTCTTCTATGGTTGCTTTTATAGGATTTCCATCTTTATATACCCAAAATAAAACTTGTTCACTTAAACGTCTAGTAGTATCTAAACTATTAATTTTGGCTATGGCCAAGACTTTATTGTAGCTATAAAGAGCAAAAATACTATAAAAAGGTAACGAATTTTTACTTTCTGAAAATCTAATTTCACATATATACTTACTCCACGGAAAAATTTCATTATAAGCTAAGTTTGTTGTAAAATCCATGGGGATTTCTTTAGGAATTTTTATTATTTGTTCTATTACCTTTTTATCATGGTTACTGTAAAATAATATAGTGGTAGTGTTATAGGCTCCCTGCTTAACAATTTCAGGCTGTTTAACATTGTTACTTATAGTGGGTTTAATGGTAGAACACGCCATAAAACCTATAGTTATAAAGAATATTACTAAAAAATATGATAATTTCCTCATTTTATACCCCCCTCTAGAATAATTCCCTGCCTATATTTATTATAGAATATTTTTTGGATTTTGCTAGATAAAACACTAAAAAATATCGTGGTCACCGCCCTATTTGGAGCTACTAAATTTTTTTACAAACGCTTTTAAAACTTTATATACTGTTTCATCATCAAATTCAGCTTTTGCTCTGTTGTATGCCCAAATTACCATTTGACAATTGTCTTTAACATACCCTTTGTTTTTATCTACTCTATCTACACTTGGTGCATAAGAATTCATTTTTATATAACTTCCTTCAACACTTAAATCAAAGGATAGTCCAGTAGCTGCACATCCTTTATTGATTTCTTTTTTGCACCAATTTTTATCTAAATCAAAATCCCACCCTTTCTTTTTCGCTCTTTGTCTAGTTATAGCTAAAATCCGTTGTATCCTAAATTCTTGCGGATCTGATAATCTTAGATTTTCAAACCATTTTTTAGATACCATATTCTTTGACTTATTAATAAACCCTTTGTTTTTTTCTTTCCACTGTTTTTTCTGTTCTAATTTCAATTTAATAACTTTTTGTCTAAACTTTTTTAGATCTGATTCAGTCCTACTCTTTAACTCAAACAATTGCGCTTTACATTTATTTATCCTCTTTAATTTAAATTCCAACCTTTTAACTTTACAATATAGTTTCATACTTCTTAATAAAAGCTTTAGCCCATATATACAAATCCTCATAAGTATCTTCCCCTTTAGCAAGATTTAACAACGTTAATACAACTTGACAATTATCCCTAGTATAACCATCTTTTGGGACTATTCTATCAACACTCATAGAAAAGCCGTTCCTTGTATTGTTATTTGATTCTTTAAAAGGTATTCCGGTAACTTCACACTTTCCCTCATTTAACTTTTCTTTTAACCAAGTAAAATCAATTTCAATTGGAATGTTTTTCTTAACAGCCCTTTTTTTCATCGAGTTTAGTTTTGATCTTATCTTAGCTTCCCATTTATCTTTCATAAGCAAAACCCCTATATATATTATAGAATATTTTCTCAGTTTTGCTAGATATATCGTTGTCAATTACTTAAATTGCTTAGATTTTTCGGTAGCCACCCTACTTATATAATGTATATAACTAACTTATTATATTTATTTATAGCCCCCCCCCGTCTAAATGACATTTTAAAGGGGTATAAATATAACTTTTAACATTTAGGAGGTGTATTATGAGCATGGAAGAATTTGCAGACTTTTCAGAAAGAATAGAAGAAGTAGGAGAACAAGAATTAACTTATAAAGAAGATTTAGAATTTGAAGGTAAAATGAATGAAGACGAATTTGAAATGATAGAAGATTACAAATTTGAAGAGTTTTTCACCAGCACACTCAAAGAAAAAGATTTTAAAAAATATAGGAAGGAGGTGAAATAGATATGAAAACCATAGAAGATATTTATGCAGACAGAATGATTGCAAAAACTTTAGGAATCCTTGATGATCCTGAAGTTATCTACGCATTGAACATAGATGCTGGAGAAGATTTTACAGTTAATGAAGAAGGTATCTGGGGAAACAATGTAGATATTGAAGAGTTCGAGGATACTCAACTAACCATACGAACTCGTGAAACCATGGGTTTTATGGGTAGTAGAAGAGCATCTAAATTCTAATTGATTGGGGGACTAGTGTCCCCCTTTCTCTACAAGGATTCTTAGAAGAATTCTTATAGAGGGAATCAACCCTCGAATCTAATAAGAAAGGAGGTATCTATTATGTATTGCACAATCGCACAAAAAGACAACTTCGTTTGTCCTGCAATGGACACTTTTAACGGTCATTGCACAGTTTTTACAAATGAAGGAGTAGCTGCAAGAGAAAGACGAGGTTTTTGCAATTACAAAGAAATTCGTAGGCCTATTACTAAAATTGAGGAAAAAAGAATCAGAGTAGGCCAGCAGAAACAGTTAAAAAAGAAAGTTAAATCAGGAAACATGGAATAACTTTCTAAGGGGGATTTATCCCCCTATATGTATGTATAATAAAATTGTATATACGTATAGAGGGATAAATTCCAATGAAAGGGGGTATAAGATTATGATGACTAAGAAACAAAAAGAATTAAAAAAGAAATTAATAAAATTGGAAATAGATCCATTTTTAATTGATAGAATTATAAAGTTTTATCCTGTCACAATCAGTTATATTTTAAAAAGGAAGGAGGTGAATTATGAAAAAGCTATTAGTAAATATTGATTTTGATGGAGTATTAATTCCTAATCGTTTTGAAGTAATGCTATTTGAGCGTTTATCACGATTGAAACTTCCACCACACAGGTCACTATTTCCTGACTTTTTGTTTGAGTGGTACACTAAACTTGTTAGTATATCTCCACCAGCACCATTGAATATTAAGTTATTGAAGTTCTTTGCGAATAACATGGACAAGTATACATTGAGATTATGGACTAATAGAAACTACGTCTTGCAAGAAAAAACACTAACGAATCTCGGATCATTTAAAAACATATTTGATTCTTTCAGTTTCTATGGCGGAAAAAAGAAAAAGAGTAAAGTGGAAGGAATAGTAATTGATAATAATCCTAAATATCTTAATTGTGGCGAACTTGGTGGAATCTTATATAAATTTTAATTTGTTTGATGTAGCAGTACAGCGGGAAATAATGTACTTGCGTAGGTATTAAACCTATTGGCCCCGATGTAAATTCAAGATTACTTTGGGTGGACCATTAAACAAATGGGACGAAGCTTTGGTAATTATAGAATTTATAAACCGCGTCGGCGCAAAACCGGCCTACATTAAACAAATTTAATAAAAAAAGGAGATGATTTATAATGGGACAACGCGCCAAAGTATGGAATAAACGAAATCAAAAAGGCATTAAAAGAAGTTATGGTTCAAATGTAGATTTATCAAAATGGGAGGAAGAAGCAACAAACCAAAGAGATTTAAACAGGTTTTATAGAGAACGGAAAATGAGATCTTTAAGGGAGCGTATCAGAAAGTTCATAGTTAGGCGCTTCTTAAACCAGCAAAAAAGAAAGGAGGTGAAAAATAATTAAAAAATTTAACCACATAAAAAATATTACTAAGGCATATAGCAGAGGGCTACTAACTTTGGAGGAAGCATTACTCCAATTAATAATAACTATTTTTAAAAAGAAAGGAGCATTAGTATAATGGCAAAAAAGCTTTATGATTTTAGAGAATTAAGTGAAGTCAAATGTGGAAATCCGGATTGTCGGAAACCTCTCAAGAAGAATGTTGTTGAGAGAAAACCAGATGGATCATTTATACTTTGTTGGGAATGTTGGGTTAAAAAAACCCGCGGTATGAGCTTATCAGCTTATAATAAATACAGAGTACTTAGAGCCAAAATTAGAAATGAAGGCGGTGATCCACGATCAGCACGGGTAGGAGCATAGTTAATTTGGCAGCCTTCGGGCTGCCTTTAACTTTTAAAGGAGGTAAAATGAATAGAAAATTATATAAATGGGAGTGGGCATTATTAATAGTGCTCGGATTGCTTATTTTTGCACTGCCATCACTTGCTGTTTTCATGGCTTGTGTGATGACCGTTCTTAGAATTCCCAGTTGCTTTTGGGACTGGGCAATAAACAAAGTGAAAGGAGGTGAGAAAGAATGACATTTACTGCTAAAGAAATAAAAGAAGTGTATGTGCATGAGATAATTGCAATACACGCAGGCAATGGTGGCATAATACCTTTATCTAAATGTGATCGAAGTGGCACTGTGTTCTCAAAAGTAAGATCATTAGGCCATGGGTTTATGCTTCGCGATGTAGTTAAACTTAAAAAGAATCCAAAGGCAAAGGAGGTAGCCAAAGAAAATGAGTAAAATAGCTACCATACTAATGAGTATATGGATGTATGGGTTGATTGCTTTAAATCTTATAAGCTTTGGACTACTAATCTATTATAAATTAACTGGAGGAATGGTCTATTATGGACAGTAAAAAGAAGAAAGATATTTTTAATAGACTCGCGGAATTTATCGATTATGTGAAGATTCAGCAGAAAGTGAAATCTGCAAATCCTACTGGTAAAGGAAAACTTCTTTACTTTAATAGAAAGGGGGTAAAAAATGTCTAAAATGAATTGGTTAATGGCGAACAAAAGATACCGAACGAATAAATACGGTTCTATAAACGTTCGGGATTGCTTTCTTCATACTTCGCCACCAAGTACTATTAAAAAAGAAGGCAACACATATAAAAAGGAGGTAAAATCAAAATGAGAAAATTGTTTCTCACAGTAATAGTAATATTAGTAGCAATATTTAGTGTAGCGGCTATAGGAATGGCCGAAGAAACTCCTACTCAGGATATTCCTAATCAGCATATTGTATTCTATGCTAGGTCGCCTTTTGGAATTATACCTGTTATTATACCAAAGGGAGCTTTAAATCCTGATAATGAAGGTGTATATTGGCAAACTATAGAGGGTTACAAAAAACGAATGGAGATGAATAGAAAATTCCGAGAATACGAGAAAAAATCTCTCGAAGAATACAAAAAGAAGCATCCTGAGATGTTCGGCAAAAAGCAGCCTATATAGGCTAAATCGTTAACCTTAAAAGGAGGTGTAGTATAATGGATAATACTATTTTTCAATTTCCATTAGGCACAGAAGTAGAGTTTACTCTTAGTAAAAACAAAATGTTTGATCATCTTGTTTTGAAGGGAGCAGTAACCCATTATTTTAGAAGATCTGGACATCAGACTGTACTACAGCATAAGGAGATTAAATCTTATCCTGTAGATGTAGTTCAGATCAAAACAAAGTCTGGAGGGTTCAGGGTAGATGTTGATTGTATTGTTACAAAACCAACTCAAGCCATGATAAATGAAGTAAATAAGTTGGCAGAGGAAGCAATCAAGGCAAAAGAGAAAGTAGTTAAACCCAAACCAAAAAGAGGATATAAGGATAATATTATATTCAAGCTTGGCGATTCAGCAAACATCATAAAACCAAAGGCAGTTCCATGGCTCTATGTAGCAAGTAAGAGCTCTAAGATCTTTCATGATGTTAATTCGACTACTGCAAAAAGGATTTCTGCTAAAAATGCAGTCTTTTTCCAGAATGAGAATGAAGCTGAAGCAAGTGGCAGAACCTATGCCAAGTAAACACTGTATTCCTGTAGATAGTGCTTTCTTCAAGATTATCAGTAATAACTACATGATTAGCTACAAGTACGTAGTTCTGGTGAAGTAATTAAATCCGAAGAAGTACTATCTGCAGTTTACATATATATGAAATGCAACATCATTTTAAACTCAAGGAAAGGAGAAAATATTATGTCAGCATGTATTATTTGTAAAACTATGGAAGGTGACGTAAAAAAGGGACTTGAAGAATTAAGTAGGAGTAAAGACGTATTAACAGCTTTAAAAGATACCGATAATCTTCAAATAGTTCAGTTCGGTATTAAGAAGTATGAAAACCTTAAAAAGGCTTCCAAGGATGATATAGTAAAGGAGATTGAGAAAAGGCATTTAACTCATATCCTTAATTACAAAACATTGACCATTCATAGGAAGGGATGTTCTCACGCCGGCAAAAATACCCTTAGCGGGTATATAGTGAACGATACCGTTACCGGCCTTCGTAGATGTAAACATTGTTTGTCGTAAACATTAAATTGGGGAGCCTTCGGGCTCCCTTAAACACTTAAGCGAGGTAAAAATGGAAAATACTTATATTATAAAACATAGTAAAATTAGAAGATTCATTCTAGCAGGAAACTCATATTTCACTGTTGTAAATGAAAAAACAAAAAACAAACTTACATTCCATGTTATAAGGCCAAAAGAAAAAGGGCCTTGGTTTGTTTGGTCTACAAATAAAAAAGGTAAATATTGTTTTCTTGGCACTATTTTTCTAGGTAATACAAAATTAGAATACAAGTTTGGATGGAAAAAAGGCAGATTTACAAAAGACTCTATAGTCAATAAATCTTTTGAATACCTATGGAAGAAAATGCTTTCAAACTCTTTATCTAAATCAATTATTTTCTATCATGAAGGCAAATGTGGTAGATGTAGTAAAAGGTTAACTGACCCAAAGTCTATTATGAGAGGTTTTGGGCCACATTGTTTTAGTATTTTAACAAAAAAATGGGAAGCTACACAAACTTGACAAGAAAGGGGGTGTCTTTAATGGTAGCTCGAAAAACACTTAATAATTATTCTGATAAAACAAATCCATTACATATTTATTGTCGATTATGTGGAATCTGCGGCGAAAAAATCGCAAGAATAATAGGTTATATTTATGAGAAAACAAT
>Ga0315533_1002842_pt1 | contig 11737 bp, 12 predicted proteins | sample SalMarSW160130MG_FD_203081 | JGI IMG/M metagenome (GOLD analysis project Ga0315533, IMG submission 203081) | Salt marsh sediment microbial communities from the Plum Island Ecosystem LTER, Massachusetts, United States - Salt Marsh Sediment SW1601-30 ...
CCCGAGGCACCGTCCAGCCTTTACTTGAATCTGTGCTGTTGTTGCGATTATCACCGAGGACGAAGTATTCGTCCTCGGGAACTTCTGTGGCCGGCATCGTGTAGGTTGGTGGCGCCATGATATATTCATCCTCCTCTAGGGCGGTGCCGTTGATAGAAACCCTTCCATCTTTGATCTCCACGGTCTCGCCGGGCAAGCCGATAACACGTTTGATGAAAGGGTATTCGGAATCAAACGATGGGTCAAAGACTATTACCTCTCCTCGCTGTGGGCCAGAGGAGCGGTAACACACCTTGTTGACCATAATGCACTCACCTTCTTGGAAATTGGGCTCCATACTGGACATTACCACGGTATAGCTCTGTACAGTGAGCCGAAGTAAAACAAAAACGGCTACGGCGATAAGAATAGTTATGACTACTTCACGAAGAATTTTCATTAGCGAGGGTTTATTCTACCATAAACTATCAAATTAGTTCATTTGTTATAGTGTTATAGCTCCACTTGTCTACCTTGTTCCTCAATGTTAACATTATTACCTCGAACCGCTAGCTCAATCGGTAGCGCAGCCGACTTTTAATCAGGGTGTCACACGTTCGAATTCTGTACGGCCTACCAGCTAAATCATCAAAATTTGCTAACATCAGTCTCTCTAATTTCATTGTGTCGCGCGGGCTCAAATAATTGGGCAAAGCTCTGTTCTCAGGGCTTCCTGAGAACCTGATAAAACATGCCTGCATCAATCAGGCTTCGTAGGGCGGGGATTTACTCCCCCCGCCGAAAAGAGGCGGCATATAAAATGCCTAAACTTGAGCAGGAAATCAAAGTTAAACAGCCTGAAAACTCGTCATCCCAGATACCCTATCAGCTCGCGGCTGTTACTTGGATGGCGCAGCTTAGCCAGTGCTTCTTTTTCAATCTGGCGTATTCGCTCCTTGCTGAGACCTAACTCTGTACCAACCTCTGCTAGGGTTCGACTGTACTCATTGTCCAGCCCAAACCTTAACTCGATGACGCGTCGTTCCCGGGGTGTCAGCGCCTCTAATGTTGTGCTCAATTTTTCCCTGAGTAGGCTTGCAGTGGACTGCTCCTCAGGCTGCAGAATCGCCTGATCTGCGATGAAATCACCAAGTTGGCTTCCCTCTTCTCCTACAGGTTTCTCAAAAGAAACTGACCCACTAGAACTAAGCTTAAGCAGCAATGCTATCTTTTTGGGCAGTAGTCCCGTCTCGGAAGCTAATTCCTTATCGGTCGGCTGGCGACCAAGCTTCTGGGCTAAGCTATTTCTTGCCCGGGATAGCTTCGTCAGATCCTCAACCAGGTGGCCCGGCAGGCGCACAATACGTGACTGGTCATTAACTGCCCTGTTGACTGCCTGCCAGACCCAGGGAATAGCATAGGTGCTAAACCTATAGCCTCTGCGATGGTCGAATTTCTGCACCGCCTGCATTAACCCGATATTGCCTTCCTGAATAAGATCAGGTAGAGGCACACCCCAATCAATATGTCCCTTGGCCACGCTTACGACCAGGCGCAAGTTAGCTTGAATCATGTGGTTGGTTGCCTGGCGGGACCTTTCTCTTACTTGCTCAAAGTGTTTGACAATTTCTGAGCGATGCGCTTCCAGTTTGTCATGGAATTCTGGCGACTGCAGCGCCTTCCCAAATTCGGCCAGGGAACCCCTCTGGCTTGCTCCTTCTATGATATGCCAAGGTATCAGCCGGCTGTCCAGTGAAAATTCAATCATGGCCTTCTCAGTTTTAGTTTGGCTTGCCCCAGTGATTTTAGCTATAGCGCTCGAGAGATTCTGATCGATATTGCCATCAATTGCACTGCGTAGATCCGGGTGCGATACCTTATCTGCTATACTTCCGTGAGAAGGAAGACCCAGATACTGATAAAGGGCTTCAAAAAGCAAACGCGCCCGACTGAATCGCTCCATCAATGCCAACAACAAGTCTATTGCCGAAGGCGGAGCGTCATGTTCAGCAACCCAGTCCTCCTCAAGCCGGGCAATATACTTGCCCTCCTCTATCTGGCTGCTCAGTACTTTTGTCTCCTCGGCATTGAGAAGGGGAGTTTGTCCTATTTCGGCGAGGTACAAGTTCAACGACTCCTCACCAAGCTCAAGCTCCCGCTTTGGAGGATTAATCCTATGTCCAGAAACCTCATCCTCCTGATCAATCTCCTTATTAGCCAAATCTAATTCCTCATCCCGGGAAAAGACTTGTTCTCTATCTTTAACATTTTCTAAAACCGTTACCATCTTCAGCCTCCTTTATACTCTTCGTTCAGCTAACTGCAGCTTTCAAACACGATTATTATATGTACAGAGGCAATCCTTGTATGCGACTTTTGTCTCATACAGACATGGCGCCGGGATAAGACAAATATGGAGCAGCTAAAAAATTAGCCGGGGAAATGGTGAGAATGTTGCCATTATTCACCTCCTGATTTGACAAGCTCAAGCTCCCGTGATATGTTTGCCGTTGACCATATCTGGGCGGTTGTGATGAAAAAAGTATTATTCATGTTCACTGCTATGTTTATTTCCTTATCCATCATGTTCATAGGTTGCTCTACAACGAGTACGAATCCTCCTGAAACCCTATCTCCATCCGAAATAGAAGCTATCAATCAGTATATAGATTCCATAATCACCAAATTAGATGCCCTTTATGCCAAGTTTGAAGAAGGGGAATCACATGCCAAACAGATTTCAGATGAAAGACTAGCTCCTTATCAGATGGCAATCGGTTATATGGCAGAAGTTAGAAAGGTAGTTGGTGAGGTTGAAGCATTACCTCTTCCAGCTAAAGCCGAATCAATTCAGAATTTAGCCTTAAGTAAATTGCGTTCATGGCAGGCTGGGCTTGATGAAGTCGCCTCCAAAACTGCTGACACCGTTGAATTGAATGACCCTTATACTTTCTATTCAGCCTACCTTGATGTCTTAATTGAGATTCCTGAACTGAAGCAGGATTTGCGAGCTTGGAATTCATAAGCGATTATTAACAGGAAGTGTGGAGAATGTCTAAAGGAGAATCACTTAAGCCCTTTTTCAGCAAAGTAGCTGGTGTTATATACAAAAATGATGATGGAACTGACCGACAAAAAATACTAAAAGATTGCAAAGCAGGGGAGAAGTTAGTTTTAATCCACCAGCCAATTCGTGAAGATAAAAATGCTGTAAAGGTATGCAGGGAAAATGGGCAACAAATTGGTTGGCTCAACTCAATTCTAGCAGCCGAAATAGCACCTAGGCTTGATAAAGGCAGTAAAGTAGATGTAGAAATATCAGAGATAACAGGTGGTGGATTCCTTTCCAGCAAACCTCGTGGGTGCAACATACGAATTACTAAATATAGTATGAGATAAAACATTATTCACCTCACTTTTCTATCTCACTCCCTCCCAATACCCTATTCCACAACTTCACCGTTTCCAGCATCTCTTCTGCCGATTTAACCTCGCTCTCCTTCTCATATTTGGGCATAAAGTCCTCAACACTAAAAGCCTTGCTCCGTTTCTTAGGATTAATGTAGATATAAGGTCTTAGTTGGTCTCTAAGGCTTTTGAAAAATTATCTCAAAAGGGCAACTTATGGCCCCAGTGGTACAAACGAGTTCGCAGTCCGTACACCAGTCACACTCTACTGTTTCAATAATGGCAACAATATTGTTGACTATCGCCAGGGCATTGCGGTGGCACACGCCAACGCATAACCCACACCCATCACACTTTTGGGGGTCTATGACAGGCATTTCAGTCACTGATTTCAGTCTCCATTCCAATTATTTTAAAAGTAAGGCTTGCCATCCGTCTGCGACTTTTGTCTCAAGAAGGCGCCTCCATTATTTCTCTGAGTGCTTCTTTATCCGTAATTATTATGCGGTGCCGATCCAACTTGATCGCCCCTTCCTCCTCTAATGCTTTTAGCGACCTACCCACTACCTCCCGAGCAGTACCCGCCATTGCTGCCATCTCTTGCTGTGTAAGCCGTGGCCCGTGACCCATTTCACCTCCGGCGTGCTCAAGGAGTATCTTGGCCACCCTGCCGATGACATGCTTGAAGGACAGGTCCTCAACCAGCGATACGAGGTGACGCACTCGTCTCGCCAGTACCTTAATCACATTCAATGCTATCTGTGGATAGTTCCGGAGGATAGCCTCCATGTCACTCCTCTTGATCCCGTAAAGAAGAATGGGTCCCATAGCCCGAGCACTGACGGGATTTGGACCACCATCAAAGATAGGGACATCATTGAAGGACTCCCCGGGGCGCACGATGCTCAAGATTTGCTCTTTCCCTTCGGCCGAGGTCTTGAACACTTTCACAACCCCCGAAGCGACAAAATACAGATTCGCAGCCGGTTCACCCTCAAGCAAGACCATTTCTGCTCTGTCAGCAGTTTTCTCAAAGACGAGCTTTCTGATCGACTCAAGCTCAGCAAGGCCAAGATCGGAAAAGTATAGAATGCTCTTCAAAAACTCCAACTGAACAGCCATACCTCATATCCCCACGAGGTAGCAAAATCTGACCGGAAGCCTCATATATATAATTTACTCATTAGTTTAATCACTGGATAATGGAAAAGTCATAAAATGAAGGCAGTAAAAGTTACAAAGATATGTCATTTTGCTCTTTACTTAGAGCTTTCACATTGTAACGAAGAACTCAGGAACTTTCTACTTCACCTTTTATTTTAACTAGTGCATCACCTTATTCTTTATTGTGCAATTGTATTATCATGGGTGGCCTGCATCTATGACTTTTATGGCTTTTGACTCAGGTATAAAATGTCATAGTTTTGTAATATCTTCCATCGATATTTTATGACTTCTCTATGGCAGGCAAACTATAATTTCAATCGGAGTGTGTCCATGCTGCCGTCGTGCTCAATAATTCCATTAAAGTCCGGAGATTGGTTGGAGTAGGGAAATTCGGAAGCACTGTGGGACTACCTTAAGTCAAAGCTCTAAGAGTAACAGCCGGTGGTTAGGAATGTATTTCTATGAGTAGAAATCGGCGGGGCCTATAATTGGGTATTGCATGAAAGACGAAAGATGCGACGTGAAATCTCATACCTAGCGTGGTTCGGCATATCATAAAACCAAGGAGGTGAAGAGGCATGAGGCTAAGCGGCAAAACAGCGATTGTAACTGGTGCTCGGAGAGGAATGGGGCGTGCCACCGCCTTAGCTATGGCCAGAGAAGGGGCCAACGTAGTTGTGAGTGACATAAGCCAAGAAGATTGTCAGAAGGTTGTTGATGAGATAGAAGAGCTGGGGAGAAAGGGGTTGGCACTCAAGTGTGATGTCAGTTCCAGCGACGACGTCGAGGATATGGTCAAGAGAACAGTGGCAGAGTTTGGTAGAGTTGACATCCTGGTAAACAATGCAGGAATTTTGACTTTCAAGCCGTTCCTGGAGCTTATGGATGAAGATTGGGACAAGACTTTAAACGTAAATCTCAAGGGGCAGTTCCTTTGTGCTCGGGCTGCTGGCAGAGTCATGATCAAGAACAAATGGGGGCGCATCATTAACATCGCCTCAATCTCTTCTGGAGGATGTGGCATTGCCTTTCCTCTTATAGCTCATTACACGGCATCAAAAGGTGGTGTAGTGGCTCTCACCGAAGCACTTGCGCTAGAGCTTACTTCCCAAGGAGTAAATGTGAACGCGATTTGCCCCGGGGCGATAGATACTGACATGTCTAAGGGAGTCAAGGAAGGCGGTCAGTTGGCTCAGGTGCTGGCAAGAATTCCTAAGGGAAGACTAGGACAACCGGAGGAAATTGCTAGCCTTGCCGTTTTTCTGGCATCTGAGGAGTCTGATTATATAAGCGGGGCTGCCATTGTTATTGACGGTGGGTGGCTAACAACATAGCCTATTGATAATTGTTGCCCCTACGACCAAAAACATAAGCGCTTGGGGTGTTCTATAATGGGGGACACTATACCGGGCTTGGTGCGAGCATCCTGCCTCGGGCTGGTTATCCGAGTGTCTACAACGTCCGCGGTAGCGTAAAGGCAGGGGTAGCTGCTGGTTTTCCTGCCACCACTGACGAGGCTTTTAAGTACCAGGCAAATGGAGTTCGGAGGGATTATGAAGAAATATGATGTCATTGTCATCGGTTCAGGGTGCGGAATGAATATTGTCGATGAAGCCCTGGCCCATGGCCTAAGTGTGGCACTTGTGGACAAAGGCCCACTCGGAGGTACCTGTGCCAATCTTGGCTGTATACCATCCAAGATGCTCATATTTGCTGCTGACAGGATAGCCGAGGCACAGGAAGCCAGAAAGCTTGGCATTGAAGCCGAGATAAGGAATATCGACTTCGGCTTCATCATGGAGCGTATGAGGACATCTGTACGCGAAAACCATAAGCACATGAAACAGGGTATTGCCGATACGAAAAACCTAGGCTACTATGAAGGCGAAGGACACTTTGTTGACGATTGCACCATCGAAGTTAACGGTGAAAAAGTAAAGGGCGATAAGATTTTCATCGCCTCCGGCTCGCGCCCCCTGATACCGCCGATAAAGGGTCTGGAAAGCCTGGGCTATCTTACCAACGAGACAGTGCTGCAATTGAAGGAACGGCCGGACAACCTCATAATTATCGGTGGGGGCTATATTGCAGTGGAATACGGCCACTTTTTTGCCGCCATGGGAACCACGGTGACTATTCTGGAAATGGCAGACCGACTCGTCCTTGCTGAAGAACCGGAAATATCAGAGGTTTTGAAGAAGGAGCTAAATCGGCGCATGGATGTTTACACCAATGTTCGGGCTGGAGAGGTGAAGGAAAATGGGCGTGGCATTACTGTTATCGCAACGGATGCAAAGAGTGGCGTAAAAAAGGAATTCACAGCGAAGATAATTCTGGTCGCCGTGGGGCGAAGGTCCAATGCCGACCTGCTGAGAGTGGAGAATACTGGTGTCGAGGTTGATAAAAGAGGTTTTGTCAAGGTTAATGAGTATCTTGAGACCACTAAGAAGAACATATTCGCTGTGGGAGACGCCAACGGTCAGCAGATGTTTACGCATGTAGCCAACGTAGAAGCGTCTCTGGCTGCCGATAATGCCATCCATGGCAGCAAAATAAAGATGGACTACAGCGCTGCCCCTCATGCTGTCTATTCCCACCCCCAGATTGCATCCGTAGGGCTGACTGAAGAAGCTGCCAGAAAAGCACATAAGGTCCTGGTCGGCAAGGCTAAGTATTCGGATGTGGCCCAGGGTGAAGCCATGATGGAGGAAAATGGCTTCGCCAAAGCGGTCGTGGAGGCGGATGCGGGAAGGATATTAGGTTTTCACATCATCGGCCCTTATGCGCCTATTCTGATTCAAGAAGTGATAAATGCCATGGCATCTGGCGGTGGAATTGGCCAGATACAGACGGGCATGCATATCCATCCCGCCATCACCGAGCTGATACCTGCGTTGTTAAGTAGCCTGAAGAACACAATTTCATGACCTATGGGAGTGGTGATTGTCTGAAGACCCCTCACAGCACCCTGGTTCTCCTGGATGACCACAACAGTTCTGTCTTCGCCAAATCTTTATAAAGTTGTTTCGAAACACTAGTTTCAACTTCCTGCCCAAAGGCATGGGCACTGACATATTGGTGAAAAACGCTTTTCTTGATGGCATATTACAACCTCCTCAAAATATTCCTTGTTCTTCGACCTTAGGCAACGCTGCATATTGCTTCGTTTACTGACCTATTCTTATTATTGGTCACCCTCCTATCGCCGAAATCACATCGACTCACGTAAATTCCGCCAATAGTTTCTCGACTCCACGGGGGTCAATTTTCTGCTTCATCAGCGGTCCCTCGCTTAGTGCTGGTAGCTGGTCTTCGTAAACCGGTAAATTTTCTTCGTAGATAACTCCGATGGGAATTTCCTCTCCCCCTATAAGTGCCTTCTCCAGTGCTACCTTCCTGTCGCTGGGGTCATACCCTTCGTCTTCCAGCTTATATACCCGTTCCCGATACCACTGGAAGGTATTCTTATGGTTGAATGAGACGCAGGGTTGCAGAATATCGATGAGGGCGAATCCCCGGTGAGTAATACCCTTTTTAATAAGGTGGGAAAGGTGGTCTATATCCCCGGCGAAGCCTCTACCGACGAAACTGGCACCGCTGACTATCGCCAGAGCGATAGGATTTACCGGGCTAGCTGCTCCGTAAGGCGTCGTCTTGGTGATAAAACCGACATCACTGGTGGGGGATGCCTGTCCCTTGGTCAGCCCGTAGACCTGATTATTATGTACCAGATAGGTAATATCATGATTGCGCCGGGCAGCATGGAGAAAATGGTTGCTCCCCTCGCCGTAGGCATCCCCATCACCGCTGACGGCGATGACTATCAACTCAGAATTAGCAATCTTGGCGCCGATAGCTGGCGGAACCGGTCTGCCATGCAGGGAGTTAAACACGTTGCCTCTGGTGTAGTGAGGTAGCTTGCCTGCCTGGCCGATACCGGAGACTAATAAGACCTGATGAGGCTCAATCTCCATCTCAACCAGTGCTCTATTTAATGCCTCCAGTATGCCGAAGTTACCGCAACCTGGGCACCACGCCGGCTTAAGTCCGGCATAATCAGACACTGTAACCATCTTTAGCGCCCCTCCTTTCTCACTGCTTGGGCGATATAGGCTGGTGTAAAGGGCCGCCCATCGTATTTCAGAATTTGCCCGCTTACATCATATCCCGTTTCTGCCTTTATGAGGCGGGCAAGCTGTCCCGTAGCATTGTTTTCAATGACGTAGCTATTTCGGGCCTTACTGACAGCATCGGCTACCGACTTCGCCGGGAAAGGCCATAGTTCATTGAGGTGAAGCATATTGACGCTGGCATCTTCCTTGCGCAGGATATCCACTGCCTCGTGGATAGCTCCATAAGTGCTGCCCCAGCCTATAAGAGTTGTTTCTGCCTTTTTAGGACCGTACTTCTGTGGCGTGCCGATCTCCTTTTCAAGCGGAATAAGCTTGCGCAGTCTTTTCTGCACCTGTGCTGTCCTCTCCCCGGCATCTTCCGTGAGGTGTCCTTCCTCATCGTGCTCGTCGCAGTCGGTGACCACCAGTGCCTTGCCCAGACCAGGGAAGGCTCGGGGAGAGATACCGGACTTTGTTACCCTGTGTCTCATGTACTCCAAGGGGTCATCCTCTTTCTCTGAAAATAACATGCCGCGGTCAATTGTTACCTGCGAGAGGTCTAACGGGTCAGCGGTGGCATGGGAGCTTGCCAGATGCTGGTCGGTTAAAATAATAACTGGCAGTTGGTATTTTTCTGCCCAGTTAAAAGCGTTGATCGTTACCCAGAAGGCATCTTCAATGGTAGCCGGTGCCAAGACAGCTCTAGGGAAGTCGCCGTGGTGAGCATGAAGCACAAACTGAAGGTCACCCTGTTCCGTTCGGGTGGGTAGGCCTACAGCTGGACCCGGTCGCTGCCCATCAATTATCACTATTGGTGTTTCAGTAATGCCTGCCAGCCCTATGCCTTCCACCATGAGGCAAAGGCCGCTGCCAGAGGTGGCAGTCATGGACCTGACACCAGCGTAGGCAGCCCCAATAGCCATGTTGATGGCAGCTATCTCGTCCTCAGCGTGGACCATTACCAAGCCAAGGTCTTTTGATTTGGCTGCCATATATTCCATGATAGAACTGGCAGGAGTCATAGGATAGGCAGCCATGAATTTGCATCCTGCGGCAATGGCCCCCAGAGATATTGCCTCATTGCCGGTGAGCAGCATTCTATTAGCCTCAGAGAGGGGTTTGATCTTACGAAAGTTGCCTTTGCGCTCAGACTGGACATAGTCATATCCCGCCTTTGCCGCTGCAATATTCCTATCGCCAACTTCGCCCTTCCCAAACCGGTCTACCAGAACCGCATTCAACATGTTCAGATCGTAATTTACCACGGAAAGGGCAGCACCGAGGGCGACGGTGTTAATCATGAGCTTGTCTCCAGCCTTTTCCTCGGCCATCTTCTCCAGTGGTATGCTCAAAAGGCTACCATTATTACCGCTGACTCCCTTTATCTTTTCGCCATCGAAAATGATAATGCCTTGAGTAACCATCTTCGGCTGGTGCAATTCGATACTGTCCATGTTAAGTGCAATCAGTATGTCCACGTCTTCGGCAATGGCACCTACCTTGCCGTCACTGACTCTGACGCGGAAGAAGTTATGTCCGCCTCTTACTCTTGACTCGTAATCCTGGTCAGCGAAGATGTGATAGCCGCTGCGGGCAAAGACTTTAGCCAGCAGGAATCCTACCGACTGCACCCCCTGGCCGGCTTCTCCTCCAACCATAAAATTAAAGTCACTTGGCATTGGTCACCTCGCCCACCCACTTCATAGCAGCAATCATGGTGGGGAAACCCGCTGTGGTAAACGCCAGAAGCACAGCATGGCGGAGCTCATCGGCGGTTACGCCTTCTGCAAGCGCCCGCCGGGCGTGTGACCTTACCCCACCCTCCGAACTCAAGCCAATGGCAATGCCTAGCTTTATCAGTCGCCTTGTCTTTTCATCCAGCGGACCCCAGCCATGACATTTGAGAGCCAACTCGTCATAAGCTTTGGCTATCTCAGGAAATTGCTGCTGAAATTCCTTGTAAATATTTGGCAAGTAGGTCATCACATACCTCCTTTTTCGCTGCTTTCAAGGACTAGCCTGACCAGCCCAAGAAAACTATCGCCAGAATGGCATGTATCATCTATTTCATTCCTGCATAACTCATGCCAGTATTGCCAGGGAGCAGAGCCATTTACACTTCATTTGGCTGCTTTGACAGCCTTCTTCTTGGTTGATTTGGTAGCCGTCCTCTTGGCTGATACGGCAATTTTCTTCGGTTTTACCTTGGCTGATTTAGGGAGAGCGACCTCGAGAACTCCGTCTTCGAAGCTGGCTTCGATCTTATCAGCATCTACGTTAGACGGAAGAGGGATTGAGCGATAGAAGCTGCCATAGCTGCGCTCACATCGGTAGTAATCCTCCTCCTTAATCTCGGTCTCAGTTTTCCTTTCTCCTTTAATAGATAGTGTGTCACCGACCACCGAGACATCGATATCCCCATCTTTCATTCCCGGCAGTTCTGCCTTGACGACGAACTTGTCATCCTTCTCAAAGACATCTACCGCTGGCATCCAGCCCCTTTCATCGACAGGCAATCGCCACAAGGGTCGTCCGAACAGATCATCAAAGCGCCGATCCCATTCTTCTAACTCCCTGAATGGTCTCCACGGGGTGATTCCCCACCTTGGTCTCCATATTTCTATAGCCATAGCGTCCTCCTTTCTCATTTAATAGCATTAAGGCTCTGCTCCCTGGCAACACTGGCAGGCAGAATCGGTTACCTTATCCTTTACACCCTTGACTCAATATTCTATTTTGATACCGTGATTTCTTTCTGTGATTGCCACAGCCCATGTATGTTACATAGAGCGGCAGCGTAGATAACTCCAGGCTTGTCGGTTTTCATGGACAAGCTGACCTCATGGTGAGTATATATCGAACTTTGGTCCGGTCCCTCCACCGATTCCCCGTGGGCGGCAAACTCAAAGTGTCCTATCTGGTAGGTAAACTTTTCCCCGTCGGGGTGGAAATAAATCGAGATCCATCGGATGTGGTGTTCGGTTGTATTGGGATGAGCTATCTCTTTCCCCAGGGTCACCTTCACTGGAAAAAACTCACCGCCTTTCACTTTGTCCGCGCACTCTATTACC
>Ga0315533_1002848_pt1 | contig 11719 bp, 10 predicted proteins | sample SalMarSW160130MG_FD_203081 | JGI IMG/M metagenome (GOLD analysis project Ga0315533, IMG submission 203081) | Salt marsh sediment microbial communities from the Plum Island Ecosystem LTER, Massachusetts, United States - Salt Marsh Sediment SW1601-30 ...
CGATTACCCTATCCGTTGTCCCCCTAACTATGGTTTCTCCAATTGTATTATCTGCTGTCCAATTCCAATTAACTGAAGTTACCCCCATATTCACAGTATAATCCTCGCCCACAAACGAGAGCAGATCATGTATCTCAATTCCGGGATGCACTCTAGGAATTCTAACTTCAATATCGGGTACGGGCTCTTTAAGATCGTATAATACGTAATCTGCCAGCGTTTTGGCCTCTCCCGGAGTGTCGATTAAACTATATCTATCTCCTACCCCCTGCATTGCCAGCCAAATAGTCTTATGCAAGCGCCCCCCATAACCATCGGGGATACCATATTTTATTTTTGCCGCCTCGCTTTCAGCCTGTGCATACTCTATTGTCCCACTATTGCGATTGCGATAAATAACTACAACCTTAGTTCTAACATCGGCTTCGCTAATATCGATCTTGCGATAGTTAAAAGTTCCGCTGAAAGTAGCATCGGGTACTGATTTCGTTCTATCGGGATCATAAACGCAAGGTTTGAACGCGTCTGTATTCCATTTTATTCTATAAATATACCCAGTTGGTTCAATTAGAGACTTTTGCGCTGCCCAAACATTTGTTTCTCCCGTTCTAATTTCCTCAACATGAAAGCCTGGCGCATCTACTTCGGTTACTGATTGATTAAACCCATGATCGGTAAAAATCTGTGTCATCATAGCTACTGCATCCGCGTCTTTCATGATTTTGGAATCGTAGAAATGATATTCCTTGTATGGAAAGCTTAAATCGCAAGGTGTTAATGTTACCACGTCATCTTTGTTGACACTGGTGCTTACCGTAACAGAACCTGGCCCCGCATACCCCCTGAAAACTTCATAATAATTCGAGCCTTCATCTTTGCTAACTTCAAGCTTTACTTCATGATATCTTCCCAGCAACGGCGCAGTATTAACATAATAACTTGAATTAACATCTAGCGGATCGAGGTTATCGGCAACCCAATCAGGATGATTGCGTAATTTTAAGGTTACACTGGCGCTATCGGCATCAAGATCGTCATTGTAAGCCACGGAATACAATCTTGAAGTTATGTTTTGCCAAACATCATTTCCATCTTTAACTCTAAGACGTGGCAAACAGGCTACTGTGGAATCTGCATTAACCATTGTGCGCATTTATCCTGACCTCCACGCTCTTCCGCCGACAGAACTGCCCGTTTTCCGCCTTTCCTCATTCCGATTAACCTTGCGCATTCCACGCCAAAGCACATCGCCATCTAGCATGATTGTGTTGTCTAGCACAATATCTCCGCCCACACCTGCTCCTAATGGTTGTGTTAGGGCGGCAGGCGCAACGATTTCTCCTGTGTGTAGATAGGCCAGTCCTTCCGATAGAATCTTGCCCCCCTCTTGCAAAGTGGGTAATGCGATTAGATTTGTATGCCCAAGATTTACAAGCCCAAAAGTAAGGAATTTTATTATATCTGAAATGACATTAGCAAGAACAATAAAAGTATTTGCAACCGCTACTAAAGTTCCGGCAATAAGTATTAACACTGGGCCAAGAGTATTGTCCCAAATAAGCTTAATGCCTTGTGCAACAATATTTATTACATCGCCTATGCCCCCCAGGGCTAGACCTAAGACGCTAAATAACGGTGTAATCAATCTAATGCCAAATGCGACAACTTCTCCAAAAATTTCCATAATAGGAGCCAAAGAGCCAAACAGTTTTCGCGCCCCATCAATTAATGGCGTAAGCGCTTCCCACGCCCATCCAACGGCCTCAATAATTGGTTTAAAGAATGCCGATAGTAAATCACCGACACCCTGGATTGCCCCCCATAGAAAGGCAAGACCTGCTTCCACAACTCCAATAACTACTCCAAGACCAGTAAAGAGCACAAAGAGACCAGCGAGTGCTGCGCCAAAACCTTTAAGTGTAGCTACTCCCGATAGAAGAGAGGCTATAAATCCCGTAATTGCCTCAACTGCTGGCATTATAATAGGGTCCCATATAAATGGCAATATAAAGTCTTCCCACAGAAAACCAACAATGAAATCTTCCCACAAAAAGCCAATAATAAAATCTTCCCATATAAGCGGAGTAATAACATTTTCCCACATGAAATCTACTAAAGCATCGGTTAATGCACCAACAATTTCTAGGGCTAGATTTGTTGCCCATTCTGCAAGAGAGAACCCCTCGCCTGCCCCCTTCGCTATTCCCGGTATTCCTGGCGCAGCTGCTGCCCATGCAGCACGAGTAACCTTATATCCCGTGGGGACATTCAATGAACTGCCCAGAGATTCGGCAGCCTCACCAGCGGAAAAGAACCCGCGAATCAATTCTTTTAATCCGCTTTTAATTGTCTCGCCAATTGATGACAATAGTTCCTTAAGCCTATTTTTCAGATCAAATAAAATTGGAGTTAACTCTTGCAGGCTTGCATAAAATTCCTTAGATTGATTTACAAGATTTTTAGTGCTCCACCCCAATAATTCATAAGCATCTATCTGGGTATCTAATTGAGATGCATATTGTTCCGCACTATCAATTACAGAAGCAAACATATCATTAAGCTTGCTTCTTGCTATTAGTTCTTCCTCTACGGTTAATGTTCCTGATTTAATAGCAGATTGCAGGGCGAGTATTTGTTCCTTGAAATCTTGTATTACGAAATTGCTGGTATCAATGCCCTCGATCATGCTGGCAAAACTACTTGCAACTTCATTGGCGGCTTGTCCCGTTATATCTGCCTGTTCTTGTGCTGCTTGAGCACATGTGCTGCATGTCTCAGAGAATTCTTCACTCGCTTCGGCGATTATGCTACAAATGCCCCCCACACATTCATAGGCAACGCCAAGTTCTTTAAACATTTGGTTGCTTAAAATGTCGCTTGTAGATGCAATAGCAGCGGGTGCGGCAAAAGTAGTTCCTTCCCCAGTTGGTCCGCCAACCTTAAACTTCTTGCCCCAAATAGCGAATACTAATGCGCTAAGCCCAGGTATTTTCATCATCCATTTAGGAATGACAAATTCGCCTGGTGTTAACATTGCTGGGACTACATCGCCACTACCTGCGCCAGCCACCGAGCCGCCAGTCTGGAACCCTCGCCCCCCCGGGCCACGAATAAGCTCGGCAAGTTTTCTTATTTCCGTTCCCGCTATAATCGGGGTTGTTAAGCCTAGTATTTCTCTTAATTTCTTCTTAAACCCACCAAGAGGATCAAGCAAGTCTTCAATGCTTTGTTTCATTGCCTCTAATGCCAATGTGTCTTCGCCCGCCAATTCCAATAATTTTATCTGATTGCCCAATGCACTCAATAAATTACTTTGTGCGCCAAGGATTAATCCTATTACTTCTATTTCGTCTATTACTACATCATTGGCGGTTGATAATCCTGCGGCAAAGGCCATTATATCCTTGCGGGCTTTGGCGAAAGCGATTACTGTATCAGCAGCAGCTTTCCAATCCCCAGTACGAATACCTTCTAATAGGGGTTTCTTAAATTCATCTCTGAATGCCTCTTGAGCGGCTTGGGCCATTTCTTTAGCGGCGCGCTCTGCTTCTCTGGCCGCTGTTTTAGCAGCTTGTTCTTGCTCCGCCGCAATTTGCGCAAATGTTTTCCCGGGTGTTGGCCCCGCTCCTTCTAATTCAACCCGTTTTCTTTTTGCCCATTCGACAAATGCCTCTGAAAATTCTCCCAATGGCGCCGTTATAACTCTTTCCAGATTTTCCCTAAACGCTTGAATATTACCAGCGCCAGCTAAGATACCAGCCACGCCGGCCATTTCCTCACCCAAGGTCGCCGCATCCATAATGGATTGTTCTAATGCGGCAAAGGTACTATTTATTTGTGATGCAACAGAGGCTAGTGTGGTGCCAATACTGGCAATTGCGTTGTTAAAGATAGCTACAGCAGATAACACATCGTCACTTCTGTCTAGATATTCTTCCCACTCTTTAACTATCTCTGCAGTAGCTTTCGCTAAATCCCCTCCGTATTTGGCCGCTATAAATGCTATAAGAGACCATGTGTTGGCCATACTGCCTAATTCGCCCCAGATCTCTTCCGCTCTTTCTGTTGTTATATTGGCGCTTTCTAATTCCTTGGTTAATGCCTCCCAATTTTCTTGCGCCAAAACGAATTGCGTTGATATATTCTCAATAGCAACTCCGAAAGGTGTAAAAATCTGGGGAGGCGGAATAGTTGCAATAGTCTGAGCTTGAGTTTCCGAAAATGCTAACGATAAATCAGCCAATCCTTGTATTAATCCCTCGCCTTGTTGTTTGGCTTCTAGCGCCTTGTCGCCCAATTGCTCAATTAACCACCCGAAATCTATCACGTCTTGGCTAATATCGCCGAAATCCTGTCTCCATCCTGTTATAAATCCGTGCCAACCCTCTATAGGAACATAGAATTCTTTAAGAATATCAACCATAGCCCGAAAGTTCTCTTGGGTATTGGCGAGTTCTTTATCGGCTTCTACGAGCGCTTTGGCAAAAAGATTAAGTCCTCTAGCACCTTCAATTATTGGGAAACCCAATAATTGTGCAATTCCGCCGCCCGCTGCAAACGTTGCTCTTGCGGCTTCGGCAGCTGTTGCCGCCCTTTCTGCTGTGCGCACGCTAACTTCATGTAGAATTTTTATAGTTATCCCAGCGGCGGCTACTATAGCTCCTGGAAGAGCCCCGATGCCAAATATTGCTGTGGCAATTGCGCCACCGAGAACAGCCTGAACGGCAGACCATGCTCCCCGCCGTACAGATTCAAGACCAGTAACTTCGCCGAGTTTCAAATCAAAATTGATTAATGATTGAATCGCAAATGCGCCAGCGAGGCCCCCTATTGCGGCTTTGCCCAATCCCATCATTAACGAACCCCCGCCAAGTACTAGTAGCGATTTCAGTGCTTGACCAGCTATTCCGCCACCCGCGCCCAATACACTGAGCATAAGAGCTTTTGATGCCATTAAGCCGCTCATAATGCCAACAAGACCTACGAATGCTTTGTGTAATGCCCAAACAGCTACTATTAAAGTGCCTATTCCTGCAGCAATTGCAATAAAGTAATCCCCACCAATGATATCAAATATTTCTACGGCCTTCCTTAATGGCGTTACAAGCATTTCTACCGCTTTTACCATCATCATCAGTGCTGGGACAAAAACTTTACCAATAGAGATTGCCATATCGTTCACCAATGTCGTAAATTTTTTAAGCTGATAGGCTATTGATCTTTCTGCTTTCGCAAAGGCGACGGCGGCAGCGCCGGCAGCGTTGGCCATACGCTCTTGGTCTTTAGCGTACTCGCCAGCAGCAATTGTAGCCAACGGGAGAACGGCAGTAATGGCACGGATATTTGTAAACATCTGATCCATTTCTACATTGTTCTCTTTTGCCCACTTAGTGATCTCTCTGAGAGCACCAGCGAAGCCATAATGTTTAACCATAGCCGAGCCAGATTCATAGCCAAGTGCTAAAAGTGCATCTTTTAGATTCTTTGTAGGTTTAATGAATTGCATGAGGGTTTGGCGCAATGATGTGATTGCCCAGTCCGTCATAATACCTTGGCGCGTAAGGGTTGCTATGGCGGCAGTCATGTCTTCAATGGAAGCGCCAACTGGAGCTGCTACACCTGCTAATCTCCCGAACTGGTGGCTGAGTTCAGGTAGGGTCGTCTTCCCGTATCGAATCGCGGTGAACAACAAATCATTAATATGTGTTGTTTCTTCGGCGGAAAAGCGATAGGCATTTAACACCGTGGTTAACATGTCAACCGTAGGTTTAAGTTCTGCTAATCCAGCAACAGCACCTTTGGCTCCCTCTTCGAGAATGTGCATTGCTTCTGCGCCATAGAATGTAGCTGAATATATCTGATATAATGAGGCTTGAGATGCTGCTGCACTGACATTGAAATCTCTAGCTAGGGCACGGACGCCTTTGCCGATTTTTTGCAATTCTGTTTCTGTGGCCGTAATTAGAGTATGGGTATTGCGTAAGTGTTTGTCGAATTCTATGAAGGCGGCGGTGCTACTTTTCACCGCGCCGATTAATGCCGCAGCGCCGATATACTTGCCAAACATCGAGGCGATTTGTTTGCCCGCCGAGCCAGCGGCCAAACCAAGTCCAAGCATCGACTGTTGTGAGGCAGCCGCACCCTGTTTAAGACCGCTGGGATCTGCTCCTATTTTCAGCCAAGCAGACCCGATAACGCCGCCAGCTAACGGATTTGGACCTAATGCCACTTAGACAACTCCTTCCCCTCCACAAAAGCGCTCAAACTGCTCTCTGGTATTATTCCCGTTACCATAAATATGATGGAAATCGTCATGGCAATCAACGCATAGCGTAACTCCATTTTCTAAAGCCGTTCTCAGATCTTTGTTTATATCATATGATTCTATGTGGTGCGCGTTTAGTCTCTTGCCCTTTTCTCCGCACTTTTGACATATGTAATTATCTCTTTCAAAAACAGCTGTGCGCCATTCTTTGTATTCAGGGTATTTACGCTCCCTTTTGCGCTCCTCGTCTGTTCTACTTGAATCCCACATATGATTCTTCGGGCCACGCCTTTCTGATAACATCTTTGCAACCTTTTCTGCGTGGTAACATCCACAACTACGCGTATTTCCGGAAGACAAATTGCCAGATGTAACGCTTGTTAGATTTCCACAATCACATTTGCACACCCAGACAGCATAACTATGCTTTCTTTTTTCTTCCGGTTGGATAGCAACAAGCCTGCCGAATCTTTTTCCGGTTATGTCTTTTATTCCGTGCCCACGTCTAATCTGGATACCCGATTCCCTTAATCGAAGTAATATGGGATCTGGGGACACTCCAAATATCTTTCCGATTTCTTTAGCTGTTTCTCCAGACAGGTAAAGATCCGCTATTTTATTACAGTCTAGATCTATTCTATATTTTGCCATCTATTTTGCCTTCGCTTTTCGCTGTCTTTCAAAGAATTTTGCTGCTTCCTCCGCTTTTCTCATGTATTCTTCATCTTTTTCACGAGAGTACGGGAGCATTATATTCCAGATGTCGGCGAGTTGCTTGTCTGAATTCTGTTTGTGCTGTCGGGCTCCCCTTGCGTCCATGGCGAAAGAGGGAGTTCTCGCCGTTTCCAATCCTTCAAATAACATGACTCCCTGGAGAAAATTTAATAGCTCTGGAAATAGCAGATTATATAATTTCTCTTTGTCCAGGCCGAACCATCTCCTCAAAAACAACTCTATTACACTTAAGTTGAGGGTCCTTCCTGCGTAGGTATGGACTCGCTCTTGTCCCTTTCCCCCTCTTCTGCTAAAGGGGCCTCGCCCTCGCCTATGTCTTCAGGATTGACTCCATACACCAGAAACATAACCATTTGGAAATACTCTTTCTGGTCTATTACTCCGTATGAGATAATCTTATCTGTTTCATCCAAAGTTATTTGGGCATCCCAAGGTCGTAGCGATTCATGAAACATCTGAAGTTGCACACCATGATCTAATTTTTTCAGCAATTCCATCCCCGCGCTTTTGCGCTTCTCTAATTTTTCTTCTTCGGATAAACCTTCTAGATTGTCCTCACTAACGCCTTCGCTAAGAGCGAGCAAGATATTCCACATATCAATGCTGCACTTTTTTTTAACTTCCGCCCAGCCACCCACGGTAATTGGATAAAGATCAAATGCCTCCAATTGCCCGGCAATGTCAACGGTAACTGACATTGTTTCTGGCTTGATTCTCTTTGCTAAATCTTTCGCCCTACCCATTGTAACCTCCTTAAGTTACAGAAAATAGATCAAACTTAAATACTGCGTATGACTTTCCCCCTCTCTCGGCGAAAAGATCAAATTCAGTTGCTTGTAGGTCTCCGTCATTAAATGTTAAATTCTGCCATAATCCCTGTGTATAGAATGTAAATTTAATTCCCTGTATATTCATTTCGGCGGATCGAACATTAGCCTCGCTTTCTATGATTACTCCGCTAGGATTGCGGGTCTTTATCGTTAATACGTTAGGATTCCGACAATGTAGGTGTGCATGAAATCCTTCAATTTGAGTCAAATCTCCGTCAATGTAGAAATCTGATTCGCGCCCCGTTTGGGCTATTTCTAATTCATAAGTCTTTTCAGCCCATGGACCAGATGTTAATTCGCCCCTCATAACCCCTATGAACTTTTCCATTTGTCCTCCCCTAGAAGCTTTTTGTATACAGCTTCAGTCTTTGCCGCAGCTGCCTGATATGTATAGTTATTTTGCACAAGTTTGCACAGCCCGCCGTCGGCTGGCGATTCAAGTGCTTCTTTTATAGCCGCCGCAATGCTGTCTACACTGGCGGGATTGCAATAATACACATCTTTTTCATCGCCGAAATATTCTCGTATGGGTTGGCGGTCTGATACTACTATCTTTTTGCCCAAAGCCGCTGCTTCTAAATTACTTAGTCCGGGAATTTCAAGGAAGCTAGGCATACAATGCAATTGGCACAAACGCATTAGGGCGAATACCGTTGCTGGCGAAACTCGTTCGATAAAAAGAACGTTTTTGTTCGTTAAAAGCCCCTGCTTTTGCATAATGTCCATATATTGTTTAAATATGTCGCCAACGAATACTAACTGTAAATCTGGATCTGTTTCCCATATTTGATTCATCGCCTGTATAAGGCGCATTTGGTTCTTGTTGGCCTCAACGGTCGCCGCGCACAATATAAACCTTTCTGATAGTTGTGTTTCTAAAGATATTGGTGCTTCTAGCGGTTGATTTAGCGCGGGTTCAATTTCTCCTGGCATATCTATGGCGTTAGGGACAATGCTATATCGTTCTAGCCAAGGCGAAGGAGCGGTGTCGTCAGGAGTATCTTTTAGTGTCTCCAATACTTTCTGCATTTCACTCTCCGTACTGGGTAGAAGCCAATCTACGTTTTTCCACGTTAGCTTGTTGCCAAATAAATGCCACTGCATAATACGCCGTTGTTTTGTTTGCTTTTCAGACTCTAGTTCGAGATCATCGCATATAACGTTTTCTAATTCGTCTGTTGGCCAATATACAGGCGACATTACTACTGGCAATCCCTTCAAATGAGCCATTTGTGTAGTTAGTTGATAAGCTCCTTTGGGACCACTGGAGTTAATAAGATGCACGATGTCGAAATTCTTCTCCCAGCGGGGGGCCATATGCAATATATTAGACACCTCTGATTCATGCCCTCTTTCTAAAAGAGCTTTGGCCAGTCCCATACATTGTCTTTCTGTTCCTAATTCAGTATCCTGGATGTTATGCCAAGATGCCAAGCCAAACAATATTTTCATCTTCCCTCCTCGGGGGAACCTGTGAGCCATTAAGGCCCACAGGCTATAAGTTTATATTGCCGCAGTTAGTGTACCGTCTCCTTGGAAATCAAACGAAATTGCTATAACGCCAGCTACGGGTGTGTCAATTGTTTCCCCAGTTAAGTATCCGTAACCAGAATAATACTTGGTTGTGTTGATGTAGAAAATACCCTTGGTACGAGTTCCAGCAACTAAATCTACGTGTACTCCCGTTTGCCCAGTTGCTCCGTCCCAAAAACCGTCGCCGGAGGCTGTCCAGGAAACGCATCCGTCCTTAAAATCGCGCCATCGGTTCCCAAATATAGTTGCATCATTGGCATCAGCGCTAACAGTAAGGGACCAATGCGCCATATTAGTAACCACTACTTCGGAACCCGTTGGGCCAATTTCAAAATATCCAGCCGTGCCATTGTATGTAGTCATAAAAAATCACTCCTATAATAACATATTCGATTCTAGCTTGTGCCTAATGCCCCGGTTCCTTGGAAGTCGAACGAAATCGCTACAACACCAGCTACGGGTGTATCAACTGTTTCGCCAGTTAGATACCCTTTACCGGAATAACCATTAGTCGTATTGACATAGAAATAAGCGTCTGCTTGAGTTCCCGCAATCAATAAGGCGTGTGCTCCTGTTTGTGATGCCGAGCCATCCCAGAATCCGTCGCCAGATGCTGTCCACGAAACACAGCCGTCTTTGAAGTCGCGCCATCGGTTTCCGAATACGGTAACATCATTGGCGTCAGCGGTTACGGTGAGGCTCCAATGCGCCATTGAAGCTATGGTGCCCGTAGCGCCCGATGCCGCAATCATAAAGTATCCATTGTGTCCATTATACGTCGTCATAAATCATCACTCCTTTAAATATGTTTAAAAAATAGCGAAAATATATCTGCTTCTTTTCACCTCCATTATCTTAGATCATGAATCTTATTTTACATATTTCCACTTATAATTGTAACAGGATACAGGACAAGGACCGATCCATTCAAGAAATTCTTTGGTGGAGTAAACGGAAATGTTGATTGTGTTGTCGGAAAGCATGCGCGTAGCCTTGAAGCCAAGCTCGCTAAGCTCTCCAATCAAATATTCAACCGATGGGACATCGAAATTACATGTCGCTAAATTAATGTGGGGACGCCCGTAATCGCGGTGCGATAAACATCCATCGCCGAGGTACCATTGCCGCGCCATTATGGGTGTTAACTTAAGGCCTTGAGGAACAGTGGTCTTTATCATCTTTCCATTTCTTTCTGAATACCACGCCTTATAGAACGGGACTAATTCTGGGTAATATCGGGATTGATAGCAATAAAAAGGCACGCCAGTTCTTTTGTCTATGTACCTTCTTATTCTCCCCACTTGTTCTATTCCCTTTTTAGCAAATTGTGCCGAGAGCCAGGTTAAAAGCTCCTCATATTTTGAGCTATGCAAATAAGACGCTGAATAACGTCCTGGCATTGTAAGCCCTCCATCTCCAAGCAGCTCACCCTTCAGGAACTCGGGCAAATTAGGGGTAATAATCAGAGAGTTTTTTCTTGCGAGAAAACCACCTTCGCTATAACTACGAACGGGAATTCCTGTTTTGCGAAGCCATCGATAAATTGTTGTGCTATTACATTTCGCTTCTTTTGCTAGAACGGTCGGCGATCCTTCCCGTACAATATACTGCTCCCACAACCAGTCTCGATCTTGGTATACCTTTATCATATTAACCCTATTATACTACATCTCAAAGCAAAAGTCAAGCCCTTTACGAGGGCGACGCGAGGCCGCGATACGGTATGGAAATGGACCACATTTTTGTGTCGTCTTCAAAAAGCATAATTTCATTCGCTATATCGCTTCTCAGTAACTTCATATTAGCATAGCCAGTTAGGGCTAGCGAGGCGCCGTCGAAGACTCCGTGCAGCTTATCTTGTATGTCCGTTATAGTTGCAATATCACCGGGGAAGTTCTCTGTGTCATAGACGTGAAAGTAAATGGGTATTTCTGACCCCACTGGCGAATCACTAGCAAACGCGGGGATATTAGCAATCCCGCCCCAATCATATGTAATATAAGGCTTCGCTATGCCCTCGGGCGACATGCCAAAAGAAAATCTTCCCCCAACGCTGTTCCAAAGCGCGCTATTGCCATGCGCCGCTGTATATATCGCCGATACGAGTAAACCTTCTAATGATGCCATGATTTAGGTGACGTAATATCCTTCGAGGCCCGCACTAACAGCGCCGCCAGCTTTTGCCCTAAGATAAATGTCGGTCTTTGCTGTGCAGACAATGGGGTGCACAAAGATAATCTTCCCACCATTGGCATTGATATCTATAACTCGCTCGACACGCGCTGCGACGCCATACGGCTTACATATTAAATCGATCTCTGTGGCTGCGGCAGTGGATGCGAAGCCATAAAAAGAC
>Ga0315533_1002849_pt1 | contig 11717 bp, 8 predicted proteins | sample SalMarSW160130MG_FD_203081 | JGI IMG/M metagenome (GOLD analysis project Ga0315533, IMG submission 203081) | Salt marsh sediment microbial communities from the Plum Island Ecosystem LTER, Massachusetts, United States - Salt Marsh Sediment SW1601-30 ...
CTTTGGCGATTCTGCGCACCATACTCATAGCCGGTATGAGAAGCCCGACTAATATCGCTATTATCACCAGGACAGTTAACAGCTCAACAATAGTAAACCCCGTTAGAAAGCTCACCCCGTTTAGAGATTTATCTCTAACGGGGCTCAGGTGGGGCTTTAGACACCACCCTCGCTGCACATTTTTTACTCCGCCCAAAGTGCGGAGCTTTCTTTCTAACGGGGTAAAGCCAAATCTTTTCCTCATTGCTTACTCCAATCCATACACCCAGCTTCTCTGAAGCCACTCATCTGCCATTACAGAGATATCGTCGTAGTCAACTTCTCCGGAGTTATCGACGTCGGCCCTGATGCAGCTTTGCCCGCTGCGCCAATAGCCGGCTAAAATCGCAAAGTCTCTCAAATCGACAACGCCGTCATCGTTAAGGTCGGAAGCCAACAGTTCTGCCTCGTAACAATTATCTTCCTGGTAGTTTCTCCAGTCGCTGTTATCCAGCCAGCCGTCGGAAAAGACCATAAGGTCAAGTTCATTTATTATGTTGTCTTCATCCTCAAATAAATCGTGTTCGTAATCCGGGTCCGGCTCTAACCAGTGGCCGGCCAACATCGCAAAATCGACAAAATCAATATAGCAGTCGCGGTCAAGGTCTTCGGGCAGATAGCCGAAACCGCCGCAGTGCGTATCAAACTTTACAAAATCCCAGCGCGTTCTGTATTCCACATAGGGCTTAAACACCTCGGTTACGTTTGACCTTATAGCCAACGACAATGTATGGGGATTTTCATCTTTATATATCTCATTGACATCAATTGTCTGGTTCCGGTACTCATCGTTCGAATCAGGCGTCCAATCATTCGAGTCCCAAACCACGCTGCCGTCAATTAGCACAAGCGCACTGCGTAAGTTCGGGTCCCAGGGAGAAGATGAATATGAAGAACTCACTTCGAGGTCAAAAATAATCTCATTAACGTCTGTAAGGTACACCTGCTGAGAGACCATTGCCTTATCCCCTGCATTACATTTTGCATCGTACTTGGAATAAAGGGTCAAAGAATAACCGCCGTTGATATAGGTTGACCAGGTTGTATCTACATATCCGCCGAACTTAGTTGTAGGTACATTGACGTCGCAGAAGTATTTAGGCGGCTTTACCGTAACGTCGGCTATCTGGCCGTCATATTCGAAACTGCCGTTTCTAACTAAGCTGACCGCCGCCTGCACATCGTTTGTAAATAGTAATCCAGCCATTATCGCTGTGAAAAATATTGTCTTTTTCATCACCGCTTCTCTCCGATTCCCGGAACGCTTGTTAACAACCGATTATCTCTCAAAATTGAATACATCGTCATCCGTGCCATACAGACCGTCAAAACCCGCCGAAATCAGGATATACGAGTCCGGCCTGTACGGCCTGTCGATAGCAGCAACCTTTTCATTCTTTGTCTTTTCATAGAATATCTCAGGGCGTGGCACGACACCATCCGGCGTTTGGCCGCCTGAAGCCATAGGATGTTGATGCGCAGTATCCCACGGCAAATCAAGGTCAACCAATTCTATATTATCATTATAGTTGTAAATGTTATCGGTGCCCGGGCTGTTGGGGTCATGTAGCACCTTTGACGTATCCGCCTTGTAGTAAAGTATGGGCATACCGACCTTTTTTCCGGTCTCACGGTGCCTTACGCGTGTATATACGTCACACAGGACAAATAAGTCTTCAAAAAGAAGTGCCGTGTTTCCAGGCCCGTATAAATTTTTTAGTCTGTAGGCATTGGCATTCTCAACCGGCAGATAAGGGCCTTTTCTGGCCCTTACGTTCTCAACATGGACAGGTGTAGTCAAATCCAGAGAGCTGGGATATAAATCGTCATAAGGAGCAGGCAAGGCGGGATTTCTGCCGTCACTTCTAAAAACCGAGCTTGGATGAAGGCCCAGCAAGTCCTGCCCCACCATTGCCTCGGCCAGCTTCATAGCACCGCAGTAGTCCACTGGCGGGGCGGCTGTGTCCTGTGCGTCAGAGGGCGGATAATCATCGAATTCGCCGTGGAAAAGGTCGAGTGCAACACCGATGCTGTGGAACTGTGCCCTTTGTTTTACATCTCTGGCGTATCGCTTGACCATATTCAAGGCCGGCACAAGCAGGCTGATGAGGATTACAATAATGCTCATAACGGTCAGCAGCTCTACGATAGTAAACGCTCTTTTTCTATTGGGTTTTTTGATAATCGGCTTCACCTTACTCTCCTTAATTGCTTAATTAAACGCTTAATTTGTCGCTCTGATTCTTACGCGCCGCCGCTTAAGCCGGTAATAACCTGTATCATCGGCAGAAACACCGCCAGCACGACGACCATAACGATACTGCCGAGCATCAGAATCATAATCGGCTCAAGCAGAGACATCATCGAGCCGACCATTACATCAACCTGTTCATCATAGTTGTCGGCCACCTTTAGAAGCATCTTGTCCAGGTCGCCTGTCTCCTCACCTACGGAAACCATGCTGGAAACGATAAGGTCCACGGTCTTGGACTGACGCAGCGGACCGGCAAAGGTATCGCCCTGCCTGATAGAGTTATGAACATTGCCGAGCATATTGGAAAAAACCTCATTTCCCGTTGTTTCCTGCGAGGTATTGATGGCATCGAGAATCGGCACTCCCGCACCAATCAATGTCCCTAATGTTCTTGTCCACCGCGTAACAGCTATTTTACTACTGAGCGAGCCGATAATCGGCAGCTTTAATTTGATAGCGTCCAAAACGAACCTGCCGGCGCGAAATTGCCTTACCAGCTTGAGCACAAAGATTGCCGCGACCGGCACCAATAGCAGAATGAGCCACCCGAATCGGTATGCAATCCAATTGCTTACTCCAAGGACTGTCGTTGTTACGGGGTTCAATTCGCCTTCTACCATCTCCTCGAGCACACCCTTAAACTGCGGTATCACGTACTTCATTAACAGCAAAAGAATAACGAAAGCAGCGCTCAAAACCACTATCGGATAAACCATTGCGCTCTTAACACGGGACCTGAGTTTCTGGGCCTTTTCCATAAAGTCGGCAACACGTGATAAAATTAAGTCCAGCACGCCGCCGGTCTCGCCGGCCGCCACCATCCCGACTGTCAGCCGGTCAAAGGCACGGGGAAATCTGCCCATCGCCTCCGATAGCGTTGCGCCGCCTTCTATCTCATCACCTACATAACCAATGACCTTCTTAAATGTTCCGGACTTCTGCTGCTCCTCGAGAATTCTAAGCGAGCGCAGAATCGGCAGACCCGCATCCTGCAGCGTCGAAAGCTGCCTTGCAAACTGGGTTACTAACTTAGCTTTGACCCTTCCTCCGGCGCCGCGTCTGCGTTTCGGTTTTGCGGCCTTTGCCGCCGCTTTTTTTGTGACACCGTGCACACGAACCTTTGTGGGGAAATACCCCATATTACGTATCTTGCTTATCGCCTCTTTCTGACTCAGCGCCTCTACCTCATCTTTTACCGCCACTCCCTGCGAGTCTAGCGCTTCATATTTAAAGACAGGCATCTTGAACACCTCCTTCGGATTAACACTTAGCTATCGAGTCCCGATTTATCAAAAGTTTGTTCTACTTACGCCTCCTCCGTAGTTGTTTCTTTTAGCACCTCGTCTATAGTGGTAATGCCATCGTAGATTGCAGCCAACCCGTTCTCTCGCAACAGTCTCATACCGGCCCTTTGGCCGGCTGTACGCAGAACGTTCGTCGAGGCCTGATTCATAATCAAATCGCGTATCTCGTCATTAAATGGCATAATCTCGAAAATACCTATTCGACCCCTATAACCCGTGTTGTTGCACTTTTTACAGCCTCGGCCGTAGTAAAACTTTTTACCTTTGACATCATCCGGTGTCAGTCCCAATTCCATTAGCTGAACTTCAGTTGGCTCAAATGGTGTTTTGCAATCCTCACATATTCTTCTAATCAAACGCTGGCTAACAATGGCCTCCACCGTGGCGGTAATAAGAAACGGCTCGATGCCCAAATCCAGAAGCCGTGCTACCGAACTCGGCGCATCGGTTGTATGCAATGTGGTAAACACTATATGCCCCGTCAGAGATGACTGGGCTGCAATTTCCGCTGTTTCAAGGTCGCGAATTTCACCAACCAGGATAATATCAGGGTCCTGACGCAAGATTGACCGCAGACATCTTGCAAATATCAGCCCAATATCCGGCTTCATTTGAACCTGTATAACGCCGTCAATGTCATATTCTATAGGGTCTTCAGTGGTGATTATTTTCGTCTCAATGTTATTAAGTTCGGTCAAGGCAGCGTAAAGAGTGGTAGTTTTGCCGCAGCCGGTCGGGCCGGTTACAATTACAATCCCGTTGGGCTTGTGGATAAGCTGACGGATTAATTCGAGGTCGTTCTGTCTGAGACCCAGTTTCTCCATATCCAGACTGACCTGGCTTCTGTCTAAAACACGCAGCACGACGCTTTCTCCGAACATCGTAGGCAGGACACTAACACGCAGGTCAACCGGATTGCCGTGGACGGTCAGCGATATTCGACCATCTTGCGGCAGCCGCCTCTCAGCAATATCCAGATTTGCCATAACCTTTATACGCGAGCTAAGTGCCGCAGCAATGTGTTTTGGTGGAGGAATCATCTCGTAAAGCACGCCGTCAATGCGGTAACGCATCTTGTATTCATTTTCAAACGGCTCAAAATGAATATCCGAGGCCTTATCACGAATCGCCTGCAGCAAAACCAGATTCAGCAGTTTCTTAACAGGGTTCGACTCGGACAGCTCCTTTAGTTCATCCAGGTCAATACTTTGGTCCCTGCCTGCAAACTCTACCAACAACTTATCCTCCTGTATTTCACCTATCAGTTCGTTTATGCTATCTTTGTCTTCTTGGCCCTCATAATACTTGGTTAAAGCGCTCTCCAACGCCTCAGGGTCAGTTATCTTCGCCGAAACCTTAAAGCCCGTCAGCGTGCTTAAGTCGTCGGTCGCTCTGAAATTGTCAGAACTATCAAGGACAACAACCAGCTCGTTTTGCTCCTGGTTGTATTCGACCGGAACGATATGATACGTCTTTGCCATTTGTGCCGGCACCTTCTCGATCACGCCGGGGGGGATATCGATATTGTCGAGGCTTACGTATTCCATGCCCCGCTGTGCTGCCAAGGCAATCTGCAACTGCTTTTCATCAATCAATCCAAGTTCGAGGAATATCTGACCTATTTGCATGCCCCCGTGCCGCTGCTTCTGGATTTTTAGGCATTCATGAACCTTCTCTCTGGTCAGAACACCCATTTTTATGAGTACTCTGCCGAGGGTTCTACCTCTTAACTGTTCCATTGGGGGCAGAGTTTTTGTCATTTTTACCTTTTCCATAATGGGTTTTCCTCTAATTAGTTCCTCTTCAAATCTGACTTATTATATCACATTAAGACCTTTTTGGCAAGTAAATTACGAATTGGACACTCGGTTATTAAGACTACAAGAAATGCCTATTTTAATGCTTTGGAGATTTTTAAGAGCAGAAGAAATCGCCTTTCCGTCTCCTCAACGCAAAAAAAATGGCTTTATATGCCTCTGCGACCCGGCTAAAATCTGTTTTTCTCCCTTTGCCGCTGGCTATGCAGTCCTCAAAACTGGTCCCATATCCTCCAAATCCAGCTTTTTGCCCTTTACTTTTCCCAGCTTGGCGATGACCTTTTCCTGCAAGGTGGCCGGCTGACGGGCCTTATCCAGCATTTCTGTTGAAGTTATCTTGCCCATCTCGTAAAGCTGCCAAAGATGCTCATCAAGAAGCTGCATCCCTAACTTTTTACCTGTTTGAATGCTCGAATCAATTCGGTAAGTCTTATTTTCACGGACAAGATTGGCAATGGCAGACGTTACAACCATAAACTCAAAGGCGGCAATTCTTCCCTTGCCGGTAGCCAAAGGACAAAGTACCTGACTAAGAACCGCCATCAGGTTGCTGGCCAACTGAATGCGAATCTGCGACTGCTGGCTCGGAGGAAACACATCAATAATTCTGGTTATGGTCCCTGCAGCACTTGTTGTATGCAGCGTGCTAAAGACAAGATGGCCGGTTTCAGCAGCCCTGATGGCTGCCTCAATTGTCTCAAGATCTCGCAATTCCCCTACCAAAATCACATCAGGGTCCATTCTTAGAATACGCCTTAACGCCTCCCCAAAACTCGGGACATCGACGCCGACTTCTCGCTGGTTAACGATGGACTTTTTATGCTTCTGATAATATTCAATCGGCTCCTCAATGGTTATGATATGGCGGTCAAGATTTTCATTAATATAGTTTATCATACTCGCCAGCGTGGTCGTCTTGCCACAGCCCGTCGGGCCCGTAACAAGAAACATCCCTCTCGGTCTGTGGCACAAAGCGGAACAAACCTTGGGCAAACCTATCTCCTCAAAACTCATAATCTTCGTCGGGATAAGACGTAACACTATCGAAATGTCACCTTTTTGCCGAAAAACAGACACGCGAAATCTCGCCACATCCCCAAAGGCAAAACCGAAGTCGGTTCCGCCTTCTTCCTGAAGCTCCTGCTGATTCCGCTCAGGAGTAATGCTCTTCATCAAAGCAATCGTATCGTCCGCCTCAAGAACCTTTGTCTCCAGGGACCTAAGCTGGCCATCTATTCTTAATATCGGCGGCCGGTTGGTAACAAGGTGTATATCTGAGGCCCCCTGCGTTACGCAGGCCTGCAATAAGCGGTCCATATTAACTGTTGCCATTTGAAAATCCTCAATAACCTATCTTGTTTAATCCACGAGCGCACCTTCTGTTCGGGTTATCCTGACAACCTCTTCAGGTGTTGTTGTTCCATTGAATATCTTGATCTTGCCGTCCTCCATTAGTGTTCTCATCCCGCTTGCCTTTGCTGCTTTCCTCAATTCGGTAGTGGGTGCCTTTGCAAATGCCAATTCTCTTATCTCACTGTTCATTTCCACCATCTCAAATATAGCGATACGGCCCTTGTAACCGGTATCCTGGCACTGGCTACAGCCGGTTCCTTTGTAGGCAGGATGCTTTTCAATATCTGTTGGTGTAATACCGAGCATCTTTAAGTGGTACGGGTCTGGATTTTCGTCAACCGCCTTGCAGTTTTCGCAGATGACTCTCACAAGCCGCTGTGCCATAATGGCCTGTATCGAACTGGCTACAAGAAACGGCTTAACGCCCATATCTATTAGACGAGTAATCGCACTGGGAGCATCGTTAGTGTGCAGAGTGCTGAAAACCAAATGCCCCGTAAGTGCTGCCTGAATCGCAGTATCCGCCACGACGCCGTCTCGAATTTCGCCAATGAGTATAACGTTAGGGGCCTGTCGCAGCAACGCTCTAAGAATCCTATCAAATGTCAGTTTAATTTCTTCTCTAACCTGGCACTGATTCATCCCATCAAAGCTATACTCCACAGGATCCTCGGCCGTAACGATTTTTCTGTCCGAGGTATTAAGTTCCTGTAACGCTGCATACAGAGTTGTGGTTTTACCGCTGCCGGTCGGGCCTGTAACCAAAAAGATGCCGTTGGGCCTTCTGATTATCCGTTGAAACAGCTCGTAATTATCCTGCTCAAACCCTAATGACCGAATACCGATTTTGACCGCATCGGGGCGCAGAATTCGCAACACCACGCTTGGTCCATGATTGCCCGGCAGAGATGAAACACGAAAATCAATATCCTGGCCTCCAATCATACGCTTGATTCTGCCGTCCTGCGGCAATCTCTTCTCGGCAATATCCATACCGGACAGAATCTTAAAACGGGTAACCAGCGGCGCCTGCATATTCTTGGGAATGTTGTCTTTCTCTAAGCAGACTCCGTCAACACGGTATCTTATACGCACCCTGTCAGTCATTGGCTCAATGTGGATGTCACTGGCACGCATATAGTAAGCGTTATCTATTATGAGGTTCGCCAATCTGACGATGGGAGCATCGTCATCACCACCTTCGGCCTGGATCCGAATGGCCTCTGCTTTCAACTCGTGACCGGCCTCGGCAAGTTCGGCGGCAGTCGCATCGATACTATGTTTAAGCCGGTCGTCTTCCTCGTTTTCTACCTTGTCGAATGACTCCTGGATGTAGGAACGAATCTTTGCAGGATTCGCAAGACAACAATCCAGTTCCGCATTCAGGCGAAATCTCACTGCGTCCATTGCGTCCAGGTCCAGCGGGTCGCTAATAATCAGCTTCAATCTGCCGTTGTTCATACCCAATGGCAGGATATTATGTCTTTTTATAAGGTCCTCCGGGATGAGCTTCATTGTCTCGGGCGGAATAGCGGTTTTATCCAGGTTCACATACTGCAACCCGGCTTGCTTGGCAATTGCCTTGGTCAGGGTCTCTTCGTCCACAAGACCCGATTCGAGCAGTACCTGGCCCAGCCGTTTATTCTTGGCCTTCGAGGTCTTGATAGCATTGATAAGCGCATCCTTTTTTACCAGCCCTGCCTTATAGAGTATCTCGCCTAAATGTCTGCGTGTTCTGGCCATATTTACCTGACTATTCAATCGTTATTCTGCTGATATGGACAGCACATATTATAACATTATTGGCACAATTAGTCAAATCTACAATTTTAACCGGAGCATATTCAGGGCTGTCTGGGCTGCTCGAAGCCGTATTGATTCTCTATCGCCGGGGAAAATAAATCGCTCGGTCTCCAATCCGACATCGGAATCTATGCTGATATATACCAGACCGACGGGCTTTTGTTCGCTTGCACCGGTTGGTCCAGCTATGCCGGTTATGCCAATGGCAAAGCTTGTTCCGGCCTTTTTCCTGGCACATCGGGCTATGCTCTCTGCCACCTGTTCACTGACAGCGCCATATTTTTCAATCAACTCCGCCGGCACGCCAAGCTCGCCGATCTTGGCCTCATTGCTGTAAGTAACCCAGCCGTGTGTGAAATATCTGCTTGCGCCGGGAACATCAGTCAGCAGCTTGGCCAAAGTGCCGCCCGTGCAGGACTCCGCCACAGCGATTGTCTTTTTACTCTTGGCCAACCTTTGCCCCACCGCATCAGCCAAAGTCTGCTCGCCCGTGCCGTAAACCAGTTCTCCAAGTGTATCTCGTACTAATTTCTCATCCTTTTCAACCATCCGTTGTGCCCTATTTTTATCTCTTGCAGTTGCGACAATATCTAATGTAATCACGCCCCGCTCGACCGTACAGTTGATTAACGGATTTCTGCCTCGCTGGCAAAGCCCACCGAGCAATTCGCCGATTGTTGATTCGCCCGCTCCAAAGCACTTTAATTTTCGTATCACCACAGCCTGCCCGCCGGCAAGTCTCTTCAGCTCCGGCAAAACCGATTCTTCAAACATCCGCTTCATTTCCGACGGCACGCCAGGCACAGCAATAACCAATTTGCCTTCTACTTCAGCCATAATCCCCGGTGCCGTGCCGAGATTGTTCACAAGCGCCTTTGTGCCGGCTGGTATATACGCCTGAATCCTGTTCTTTGCAGACATTTGCAAGTTTCTCTCGGCAAAAAACCCCTGGATTCTTTCGAGAAGCTCGTTCTGCAGTTGCAATTCGGCACCGACCAACTTGCCGAACGCCTGACGGGTCAGGTCATCGTCGGTCGGCCCTAAACCGCCGGTTGCTAACACTATATCCGCATCGCCGCTCGCCAACTTCAGCGCCCCCACAATCGAATTTACATCATCGCTGACAGTATAGGAACTGATAACAGGAATACCGATTGAGAAAAGCTCTCTGCTAAGATATGCAGCATTGGTATCTATCGTCTGCCCGTTGAGAATCTCATTTCCGATGCTGACAATGCTTGCCTTTTTCATAAATCTAAAATTCAATTAGTGCCTTAACCACCCCGTCTCGATACTCAGCAACCATCTCAAAGGCATCCTGGGTTTGTTCGAGTTTGAACCTGTGTGTTATCATAAAATCGATGTTGACTTTACCGGCGGCAATCAAGTCAATCGCACGTTGTGTGCAGTCGTTCTGTCTGCGAATGTTTACAATAGTGATTTCTCTTCTGCGTATCTCATCGATAATAAACGAGATGCGCTCGAGACGCGGAGCCCCGATAAATACTAACTTACCGCCCGGCTTGAGCAATTCGACCGCCTCGTCGAGCGTACTTTGTTCGCCTGCGCATTCGTAAACGGTATCTATCCCCAACGGCTCCTGCTCGCCAATTCCCTTTACAATATCACTGCTGTCAGGATTACCGACCCAAACGGCGCCGGCCTTCCTTGCAATCTCCATACGCTCCTCTATCCTGTCAGTCATATAAATCGTTTCTGCTACTTCCACCTGAGCTGCCGCCATACAGCTAAGTCCTATCGGCCCGGACCCCAGAATCGCAATCTTTGCCTTTTTCGGCATCTGTGCCCGCTTCACAGCGTATACCCCTATCGCAAATGGCTCACACAAGACCCCCTGCTCAAGTGTAATCGTCCCATCAGTTGGAAAGCAACTCTTCTCCGGCATAACAATATACTCGCATAAACAGCCGTTACCCTGCCCCGGCGTGCCGAGAAACCGTAACTTCCGGCAGGTGTTCTCTCTGCCGGCCTTACACTGGTCACACGCATAACACGGCGCCGCAGGGTCAACCACTATCTCATCGCCCGCTTTAATGCGTGTAACCGCCCTGCCGACCGCTTTAACTGTAGCGGCACATTCATGACCGATTATGAAAGGGTATTCGACAACCTGTGAGCCGATTCTGCCCGTCTTGTAGTAATGCACATCGGAACCGCAGATACCGACCTTCTCGATTTTCAATAAGACATCAGTTTCTTTTTCTATGCTCGGCTCCGGCACATCTGTTAATTCCATCTGCCGAATGCCGGTCGATACAACCGCCTTCATAAATCAGTAACCTCCATATATATCAGACGTTGAATCTGAAATTGATAATATCGCCGTCCTTAACGATGTAATCTTTGCCTTCGAGCCGGATTTTGCCGGCCGCCTTGACGGCCTTCTCGCTGCCGAGATCTTTCAGGTCGTCGAAGCTGAAGGTTTCGGCCTTTATAAACCCGCGCTTGATATCGCTATGCACTTTACCCGCTGCATCGAGTGCAAAAGTGCCGTCCTTTATGGGCCAGGCACGCAATTCACCCGAGACCACCGTTAAAAAGCTGATTAGCCCCATCACAGAATAACAGCTTCTAACGAATTTGCTCGCTGCCGATTCAGTGATATTCAAATCAGCCATAAACTCGCCCCTGCTGCCGGCGTCCAATTGTGACAGCTCATATTCCAGCTTGGCACAAATAGTGATGACCGGCACAGAGCTGTCAAGACGACCGCTAAAATCGGACTTCTCAGCCAACCGGTCCTCGCCGACATTTACCGCAGCCACAATCGGCTTCAAGGTCAGAAATCCGAGGGACTTTATCATTTCCTGTTCTGCTTCGGTTTCAACAACGCTGCTTATTGGTCTTTCCGATTCAATCGCCTCCTGCAGTTTCTTTTGCAGGGCCAATTCGGCCTTATCATGTGCCTGGGTCTCGGTTGGCTTATAGACCTGTTTTTCAAGCCGTTCTATACGAGTGGCGACAAGTTCCAAATCGGCTAACAGCAGTTCGGTCTGCAGCTCCGCCAAATCCCCCGCCGGGTCTATTCTATTTCGATAAGGCGGCACCGCCGGCTCCTCAAACGCCCGCACAACCAGAACAAGCATATCAACGGTTCTTATCTTGTTAATCAGCCGCCTGGCTGCG
>Ga0315533_1002850_pt1 | contig 11715 bp, 11 predicted proteins | sample SalMarSW160130MG_FD_203081 | JGI IMG/M metagenome (GOLD analysis project Ga0315533, IMG submission 203081) | Salt marsh sediment microbial communities from the Plum Island Ecosystem LTER, Massachusetts, United States - Salt Marsh Sediment SW1601-30 ...
ACAGAACGGCTGCGGATTGGAAATGGTAAGCCCCTAAAAAATGGGCCGGGTTGGATTTGAACCAACGTAGGCTTACGCCAATGGGTTTACAGCCCATCCCCTTTAGCCACTCGGGCACCGACCCCTTTTCGCATCTCGTGAATCGCATCTCGCATCTCGTAGAAGGAAATTTACAATTTATCCATCGGTTTTGCAAGAAAAATCCTCTTATACCTGATTTTCTGGCTCCTGCTCCCTGATATCCTAATACCCCGATACCCTGATATCCTGACACCCCGCTGTTGCCCCTTTACAATCCTGCCGATAATCAGTATGATAGCCGATTGTTTCGCCGATGTAGCTCAATGGTAGAGCACGGCTTTCGTAAAGCCGGGGTTGAGAGTTCGAATCTCTCCATCGGCTGTTCGCCCCGCCCAAACCCGGGGCGGGGTTCGCTGTTTTCGCAGGTTAAATATCAGAAAATGAACAAAACCGATACAACACCCGATGCACACAATATCCAATATGACCTCTACCGCCGGATGTCGCCAGCCAGAAAGATAGAACTGATTTTCGATGCCTACCGCACCGGCCAATTGCTGGCAATGGCCGGCATTCGTATGCTAAATCCTGCCGCTACAGACAAACAACTTTGGCACATCTGGGCAAAACGACATCTCGGCGAAGACCTATACAACAAGGTCTACGACGGTCAGAAGAATAGATAAACAGCAATAATATGAACCTAAACAAAAAATATGAATCACTGAAGCGAGTACTGTATGACCTCGGCAGGGTAATTGTCGCCTACTCCGGCGGGGTTGACAGCACGTTTCTTTTGAAGGTGGCCGTCGATACGCTCGGGGCTGAAAACGTCCTGGCCTGTATTGCAACAGGCCCATCCCTGCCACAAAGTCAGTACGCCCGCGCAATCGAATTGGCAAAAAATATGGGGGTAAAACTCCAATCTATCGAGCCAAACGAAATGGCCGATGCCAGATACACCTCCAACCAGCCAGACCGCTGCTTCCATTGCAAGACTCATCTATTTGAACTGCTGACTAAAATCGCCAAAGAAAAAAAAATAACCCACATTATCTGCGGCCATAACCTCGACGACCAAGAAGACTATCGCCCCGGCAATCGTGCAGCCGAGACCTTCGGCATCCATTCGCCGTTAGCCGAGGCGAAACTAACCAAAAACGACATCCGCCAATTAAGCCGGCAGCTTGGTTTACCCACCGCCGACATCCCCGCATCACCCTGCCTGGCCTCGCGGATGGCTTACGGCCTCGAAATTACGGAGCAACGGCTGAAACAGATAGAGCAGGCGGAGGAATTCCTGAAACGATTGGGTTTTGTCGAGTTTCGCGTCCGGCTTCACGACAATATCGCCCGAATCGAGGTCCACGCCGAGGACATCGGGAAAATCATCAAAGAACCGACCCGCTCACAGGTGGTTGAAAAATTAAGGTCGCTTGGCTTCAACTTCATAACCGTTGACCTGCAGGGCTTCCGCTCCGGCTCACTAAACGAACCGCTCTTGTAGAGTAAAACCCGCCCCACCATTATAACTATCCGCTATGAGTTTACTCCGCTAATACCCTATCGCACAGCCGTCCTTACGGCCATCGGAGGCACCAAAATACCGCCGCGGGTCCTCTTTGCGCCATATTCCCTGATAGCCGCCGAACGCCTTCTTTGCAGGCACAATTTTGTGTCCCATATCTGCCAATTTGCGTTTCACCGACTCGCTGATAAAACGCTCAAAAGCTACACTGCCCCCATCGACCGCCTTTTTGCCTGTCGGCGTGGAGCTTTCATAATGTTCGACTCTCGGCTGGTCACCGGCCTGCTGAGGCGACATATCGAAGTCAATTATATTCATCAGTATCTGTGCGTGGCCCTGCGGCTGAAAATCGCCACCCATAACGCCAAACGAAAATATCGGCCTGTCATCCTTCGTCACAAACGCAGGAATAATCGTATGGAAAGGCCGCTTGTGCGGCTCTAATTTGTTAAGGTCGCCCGGGTTCAGTGAGAAAAGCTGACCACGGTCCTGCAGAGAGAATCCCAGACCTTCCGGCACTAAGTGCGAACCCCACAACTGGAAAATGCTCTGAATCAGCGAGACCATATTGCCCTCTTTGTCCGCAGTCGTCAGGTAAATGGTATCCGACGAGCCGGCAAGCCGGCCCGGCGCAACCTTCTGGGCAGCGCGTTTCGGGTCAATCAGCTTGACTCGTTCCATAGCGTATTCCCTGGAGATAAGCTGCTGCACCGGCACAGCGGCAAAATCCGTATCCGCATAATAGACCGCACGGTCCTCGAAGGCCAGCTTCTTCGCCTCGATAAGTAAATGCAAATGCTCCGCACCGTTCGGCTCCAATGACCCGATATCAAAGTGCTCCAGCAGGTTCAATATCTGCAAGGCGGCAATCCCCTGGCCGTTCGGAGGAAGCTCCCAAACGTCATAGCCCCGGTAATTCGCACTGACCGGCTCAACCCAATCAGAAGTATGCTCGCGAAAGTCACGCATAGAAAACCGACCGCCCTGCTGTTGTGAGAACTTAACCATCCTTTCGGCAATCTCACCTTTATAGAACCCATCAGCACCGTCGCTGGCTATAATCTCAAAAAACTTCGCCAAATCCGGATTCTTAAAAACATCCCCGAACCGCAACTGCTTACCGTCCGGCATAAACGCCCTCGCCAATATGGCGTCTTTCTGCGCATCAATGTGCCATCGGCTGGCGATAACCGGCGAAATCAGAAATCCTTCACGGGCGTAATAAATCGCCGCCTCCAGAATCTTCGCCATCTTCAGCCGGCCAAGCCGTTTATGCAACGCCTCCCACCCGCTTACACACCCCGGCACACTCCACGACAACGGCCCGTATAAAGGTATCTCCTCCAGCCCCAGCGCACGTGCCGCTTCTATATCCCAGCCGTATGGCGAACGACCGCTGGCGTTAAGACCGAACAGTTTTTGCTCTTTCGCACTCCAGACAATCGCAAACAGGTCTCCTCCCGGCCCGCACATCATCGGTGCCACAACACTCATCATCGCATTGGCACAAATCGCCGCATCAATCGCATTGCCGCCGGACTTGAGAATATCCAACCCCGCCATACTCGCCAACGGCTGACCACTGCACACAATCCCGTTTTGACAAACCACCGTCGAACGGTTCTGATTCCTATGGCGTGACAGTTCGCGGTCGACAAATGAGCCGTCAACCGCTGCAGCGCCGCCTCGACCCTGCGCAAAAGACCAATTCCCTTTTAGAAGCGATGATGCACAAGCTCCCCCCGTAAGTTTCAGAAATGAACGCCGTCTCATAACCTTCTCCTTCCTGCTTATTCGCAGCCGTCCCCCTTTTTGTTTTGCTTCGCCAGGGCAGCGGCGCCGATTATGCCAGCATCCTCGCCAAGCGTAGCGAAACATATCTCAACGGCCTCTTTCTTTAGAGACCATATCTGTTCATTAAAGTAATCCTTTATTCTGTTTAAGAGCACTTCACCTGCGGCAATCATCCCGCCGGCAAAGACTATCCGCTTAGGCTCTACCGTGTGCAGCACATTGACGCACACAATCGCAAGCGCCCTCGCCGTCTCATCCGTTATCTGCCGGGCCAATTCGTCGCCAGCCGCCAGATGCTCATAAACGTCTTTGCAGCTTATTGTCCCTCTCTCGTCAAGCACCTTCTTTAAGCTCGATTGCGCACCCGCTTCGATAGCTTCGACCGCTATTTCCGCAGTCGAATTAGCAGATGCATACGCCTCCACGCAGCCCTTCTGGCCGCAGTTGCACAATCGGCCGTCCGGACAAATTATAATATGGCCAAGCTCCGCAGCATTATCACACCAGCCGTGCATCAGCTTGCCGTCGCTGATAATCCCGCCCCCTATCCCTGTACCTAAGGTAAAAAAAACCATATCTCTAACACCTTTACCTGCCCCGAGAACGAACTCTCCCCAGCAGGCGGCATTCGCATCGTTATCCAGTATAACAGGCGCCCCCAATCGCTCGCCGAGCATCTTTCGCAGCGGCACATCTTTGAATAAAGGCAGGTTTGGACTGGCTATGATGACACCCTCGGCGATATTTAACGGCCCCGGCGCCCCTATACCCACTGCCTCAATCGCCCCGGCTGACAAGCTGTTATCAGCTAACAACTTCTCCGTCGTCTCGCCGATTCTGTCAACGACAGCCCCCGGCCCCATATCCGCTCCGGTCGCCGCCGCCGTTTTACCGATAAGTTTTAGCTGAGGGTCAAAACAACCGAGCTTGATATTCGTCCCGCCCAAATCGATGCCGACAAACACACTGTTCACAATTCAATCCTCATAACCATCCGGATGCTCGTTGTGCCACCGCCAGGCGGTTGCAACTATTTTTTCCAGTTCGGGAAATTCTGTTTTCCAGCCGAGTTCGGTCTCGGCCTTTGTAGCGTCGGACGTCAGTATTGGTGCATCACCCGCCCGACGGGCTGCCTCCACAACCTTGAAATCCTTACCCGAAACCTTTTTGACCGTTTCAATCACTTCCCTGACGGAATAGCCCTTGCCGTTACCTAAGTTATAGACCAGCTCCCGATTATCCTCCAGCTTATCCATCGCCAGCAGATGTGCCCTGCACAAATCCTCGATATGAATGTAATCGCGAATGCACGTCCCATCCGCCGTCGCATAATCGGTCCCGTAGATTTGAATTTCACTGCGCTTGCCCATCGCCGCCGCAATTGTAAGAGGAATAAGATGCGATTCAGGCCGATGGTCCTCACCGAGAGAGCAATTATTTCCCGCTCCGCACGCATTGAAATACCTGAACGACGCATACCGCAGCTTGCCTGCTTGGCTCTGGTAATGACACATCTTTTCAATCGCCAGTTTCGTTTCTCCGTAAGGATTGATTGGCTCTGTCGCACAGTCCTCGGTAATCGGCACCTTTTCAGGCATACCATATACCGCCGCACTGCTGCTGAAAATGAATTTTTCCACGCCGGCCGCTTCCATTGCACTCAGCAAGGTCAGCGTGCCGCCAACGTTATTGCGGTAGTATTTAAGAGGCACCTGCACCGATTCGCCCACCTCAATTAGCGAAGCAAAATGCATCACCGTTTCGATATTGTACTTCTTCAATGTCTCTATAAGCAGTTCGTAATCCGCTAAGTTGCCCTCGACGAACTCTGCCCGTCCGACCGCAGCCCTGTGGCCCTTGCTGAGGTTGTCAAAGACCACCGGCTGATGTCCCCCGGCCGACAGCATTGCCGTCATATTACTGCCGATATAGCCCGCTCCGCCCGCAACCAATACTCTCATAACTCGTATCTCATAAATGCGTTGATGTGTTACTCATTCACTCATTTACTCATCTGCTCATTTTCCCTTTGATGCGCTTCAATATCTCCGTCTCCAGTCTGCTGTCTCTGCCCAAATCAACCCACACTATGGCTCTTTTCTGTTCCGGGCGTAGTTCCAATCTTTGCATCGACGGCCTGCTTGCCGAAAACATAGCGTATGCCTGTGAGCTGCTGGTAACCTCGTACTCAGGTATGCTCAATCTTTGCACATTTACCTCGCAGCCGACACACAGTTTCTCGTCCTGTTGGTCTATACTTAACTCTACGGTCCTTCGGATACTGTGCAGGTTCGCCTCGGCTGTGTTAAAGGCCCCGACATTATCGCTGCGCCAGAATTCGAACCACTGCGCACCCGCCAACGGTCTGGTCTTTATGTATCCGCTCCGGCCGTCGAGCTTTGCGATAGTAAAATGCATATCACCAAGCACCTCCTCAGCCGCCCGCATTGCCGTCGGTCTTTCTAAATTCGGGACACAGATTTGCTCAACCGCCTCGAATTGCTGCTGCGAAGCGCACCCCGATAAAAGCAAAGTTGTTATGCACACCGCTAAATACAGTGATTTGAGTTTATTCATTTTTACATCCCAATCAGTAACTAATAACTTCCAACCAATTAACCAATCTGATTATATCTACGGCTGCACCGTAACTCAAGAGCCAATTGTTTTCATCCCATCGGAATCCGAAAACTTTCTTGACATCTTTAATAATCAATATAACATTCAGGCCGCTAATGTGGGCTCCGCCCCACCATAAACATCTACATAACATTTAGGAGAAGACCCAATGGCAGACAAAAAAGCAGACCTCGCCGGCCCCGGCATCGGCGACTACACCGAACTGGAGAAAATCCTCCCGCAGGATTACAATTCCCTGTTGTCCCCGAAAGAAACCCAGCTTGCCACCTATGCCGCCAAGGATTACATCGAGCAAAATCTCTGCAAACAGCTCAATCTGATTCGCGTTACGGTCCCTCTGATTGTTGACGTTGAAAGCGGTGTCAACGACTATCTCGACCGCGATGGCTCACGGACACCAATCGGCTTTCACATCTCGAACGACCACGACAAGAACCCAATCGACGCCGAGGTCGTCCAGGCCGCAACAAAGTGGAAACGAATGGCCCTGAAACAGTTCGGTATGGACATCGGTGAGGGCCTGCTCACCGATATGCGGGCCGTCCGAAAGGACTACTTCCTCGACCACGACCACAGCGCCTACGTTGACCAGTGGGACTGGGAGCTGGCGATAACCGAAGAACAGCGAAACCTAAAGTTCCTGAAAGAAGTCGTGGAGAAAATATGGACCGTCCTCAAAGGCGCCGAGACTCACGTCCAGGAACTTTTCCCCCAGCTAAAAACCGATAAATACCCCGACCTGCCCGACAAGCTCACCTTCATCCACGCCGAAGAAATCCTCGACCGCTACCCTCTCCTGCCGCGAAAGCAGCGCGAAACAGAGATTGCCAGGGAGCTCGGCGCAACGTTCATTTACGGCATCGGCTGGGTGCTAAAGGACGGCTATCCACACGAAATGAGGGCCGCCGACTACGACGACTGGATAACAGAGACAACATCCGAAGACGGCAGACCAATGCACGGGCTCAACGGCGACATCCTCGTCTGGAACCCCGTTACAAAGCGCCGCCACGAGCTTACGTCAATGGGCATTCGCGTAAACGCCGAAACGCTCAAAAAACAGCTCGAGATTTCAGGCCAGCTTGATTTCCTCAAACTGCCGTATCATCAGGCAATCATCAACAACGAAATTCCGCTCAGCATTGGCGGCGGCATCGGCCAGTCCAGAATATTTATGTCACTATTGGAAAAGGCCCATATCGGAGAGGTCTCCGCAACCGTCTGGCCGAAAATACTAAAGGATATGTGCAAAAACAAAAACATCCACGTAATTGAATAAACCGTCTCAATTCGTTTTGAACTTCGCTTTTTAGAGACTTGGATTTGTTTGAAATCTACGTCCCCACGTGGCCCGTATATCCTGCCGCTTATTATTAATTCGACAATTCAGCAGCCAATTCACAGAGGCAAAATCAAAGCTCTTTTTTCATCTGGTCGTAAATAAGTCTCGATTTCGTCTCGCTGCCGAAAGCGCCCACCCTAATACTAACCTTAGTCATTCCCTCCGTCGTTGCGGCCAGCTTAACGGTTATCTTTTTGTCCTGTGCATCGCGTGCTGTAACCTTCGCCGACATCGCATCCTTGCTTTTTTGGACAATAGCCAGCTCAAGTTTGTCCATTGCCCTCAGCACCGCTTTGTAAACAGCTTCGATATCCGCCGACTCCACCGTCTCCATATCACCTCTAATGTACGCTACTGTCCCCGCCCCGACCGCAGCGACCATACAAGCCGGTATCACTGCACAACCGCTAACAAGCTAAATCGTCAAAAAAACTTGTCCCTTTTGCATCCTGAGTCTCCTTTCTGCAAGACAACTTACTTTCACTTCTAATTATAACAGCATCACCAGTTTGTCAATCCCGCACTTTTTCAGATTTCAAGCAGCTTCTCTGCGATTCTTAAAGCCGCATCTTTCTTTGCAGTTGTTCTGTAGTTCTTTTTCATCTCTTCCCGTCTCTTGTCATCTTTCATCAACTCTTCCAGCTCTTCCCACAGCCATTCTGCTCTGTCTTTTTCGTCCGGCAGGTCATCCACTATTACCGCAGCCCCCGCATCGACTAATTTACCGGCGTTTAAATACTGATGTCTGTCCTTATGATATGGATAGGGTATACATATACTCGGCGCCGCCGCCGCAGCATATTCAGCCACGCTGACCGCCCCGCTTCTGCCGATAACCAAATCGCAGGCAGCAAGCAAATCAGCCATATTATCAAAATACTTCACCACTTTTACGGTGATTTTAGCATCGGCGTATTTCTCTTTCGTCTCACCAAAATTGGCACGACCCGTTAAATGGACTATCTGCCAATCGTCGGCAAACGAGTTTAGCTTTGTCAAAAGCGAACATGCCGTTCTGTTGATATTCTCTGAGCCGCTCGATGCACCAGTTATAAGCAGAACCTTTTTATCTTTATCGAGGCCCAATTGCTCTATCGCCCTGTCCGGTTGCGGATTGTCAAACCCGCTTCTCAAAGGACAACCAAAGATGTGAACCGTCGCTTTGCTTTTGGCAAAGTGCTCCGTAGTATCTTCAAATTGCACAAAAATCTCATCCGCCCAGCGGGCTATTATCTTATTTGCCCGCCCCGGCACGATATCAACATTTAACAGCGCAACCGGTATTTTTAGTTTGTGTGCCGCCCAGCACACCGGCGCCCCAACAAAACCACCGGCCCCAACCACCATAGGGCTGCTACTTTCGGCTATTATTCTTCTGGCAATCCGACAGCTTTCTAAAAACGAACACCAAAAATCCATCAGCTTGTTCGGCCGAATGGAAAACCCTTTAGCCGGCAACTTCGTGTATTCAAAACCGGTTTTAGATAGTATTTGCTCGTCGATATCCCTGCTGCTGCAGAAGAAATGTATCTTCGCTTCCGGTTCTAATCCGACTATCCTTTCTGCTATGGCGATAGCCGGGTAGATATGCCCCCCTGTTCCGCCGCCGGCAAAGAAAAAACTTGCTGCCGCCATTATTCCTTCTCCAAAGGCGCTTTTGCTGATTGTTTAGCGATGTTCATCAGCACCCCGACAGCCGCAGCAGACAGCAGCATACTCGTTCCGCCTGCACTTACGAACGGCAGGGGTATGCCTTTTGTCGGCAGCATAGCTGTCGCCACGCCGATATTGACTGCCGCCTGGGTTGCGATTGTCAGAACAATCCCGCCGGCTAACAGTTCGCCGAACCGGTCCCTGCAGCGCACAACCACCAAAATTCCAAGCCAGACAAACACAATAAATAATCCGATGACTGCCGCGGTCCCGACGAAGCCAAGCTCTTCACCTATGATAGCAAAGATAAAATCGGTTGTATCTTCCGGCAAATGGCCATATTTGCAAATTCCTCTGCCGAGTCCCTTGCCGAATAGTCCGCCGGAGCCGAGGGCAATCAGCGACTGGTTGGCCTGATAAGCGGCGGAATCAGCCCATTTTTCGGGGTTTAAGAACGCGGCAATCCGCTGCATTCGGCCGGGAGAGTGGATTAGCGCTGCGAAAAAGGCGATTGCGGCAAAAGGCAAGGGGGTTAGGGTGTGCCACGGCTTTACGCCGGCGATTAGCAGCATCAGAAGACCCAAAAGCGCTATAAATGCTGCTGTGCCAAAGTCTTCGGTGATTATCAAACCGACTGTTGCGGCTATAACGGCGCAGGCGGGCACAAATCTTTTCCAGTATAACTTTATGTCGGTGCTGAACTTATCGCAAAATCCGGCCAGGAAAAGAATAAGCGACCACTTTGCCAATTCGGAGGGCTGAAAGCTCACAGTGATTGGGCCGATGGGGATTCGCAGCCATCGGCGGGCACGGTTGACCTCGGTACCGAGCTGGGGGAATAAGACGAGTATAAGTAACGTTATACTAAGGACTAACAGATAGCTGGTTGGGGATTTTAGCCAGCCAGCGGTCATGGCGAATCTGCGATAATTGATGCGGGAGAGGGCGTATAAGACCAGACAGGCCAGCGGGAAAAAGAGGATTTGGCGGAGGGCGGTGGAATCGTAGAATCGCTGTAAGTTTAGGTCCTGACTGACGTTAGCAGCGGCGGAGAAGACAAAGACCGTGCCGATGGCCATCAGGAGGATGACGACCATTGCGATATAATCGGCGAGCGAGATGTCTTTGGGTGTTGTAAGCATTTAATTTAACAAGAGTTAGATAAAAACGGTTTATGTAAACTCAGCCGAGCTACTATGAGTTTATTTTCGGCTTGAGGGGGCTTATAACAGTAAAAATTGGTGAAAAGACCGGCTGTTGGTGTGGCAAGCTGGGTGGTTTGAGCAAGATGAGTAAGAAAAAAATGGAAAAAAATGGAAAAAAATAGAGAAAAAATGCAAAAAATGGAGAAAAACAGAGAAATTTTGCAAAAAATAGCAAAAAAATGAGAAAAATGGAGAAAAAATGAGAAAAAGAGAAACGGTTTTTAACCGCAGAGAGCGCAGAGATTTTATCTTTTTTTATTAACCGCAGATTTCACAGATTTACGCGGTGAAATGCTGGCTGCTCGTTAGTGAGGAGTGAGCTAAAGTGAACTAAAGTGCCTAAAGTGAACTAAAGTTGGATTCTTGATGCTGGATACTCGATTCTCGATGCACGGGCGACGAGGCACGAGCGACGAATTACGAGCAACCCATCGAGTTGCCGCAGTTGTAGCATTTATAGCAGGTGCCGTTGCGAACGGTAATCGCTCCGCAGATATCGCAGGCGGGCGCATCATCGGAAAAATGCTCAAACTGTGCGTTGAATTGCTGCATAACGGCCGCTTCAGACTGTAATGACCCGGATTCATCGGCAACAGACGAGCCGACCATCGCCCCGATTCGATTTGCCAGGCCGGCAAATCTACCTTTCGCAGTAGTGGACAGTTTTTCAACTGCCTCGTTCAGAACCAGCGAACCCTTATCTTTGGGCCTTGATTTGATTTTTGTCTCGGATTTCGCTGCGACCTTTGCCTCTTTTGCCTCTACAATCTTTTTAGCGAGGTCCTTGGTCTTCTCAACCAACTGTTTGGCAGTGGTTGCATCTTTGCCTTCAGTTGTTTTCGGTACCTCCGCCCTGTTGGGGGTGTTTCTCTCGGCGTAGCCGGGCATAAACCGGCAGCCCAGCCAGCAGAAGATATAATCAATCAAGCTCTTCGCGAAGGGTATATCCCTGTTTGAGGTCATTCCTGATGGCTCAAATCGGGCGTGCCGGAATTTGTCCACCAACGTAATCAGCGGCACGCCGTATTGCAGTGCCAGTGAAGTACAGGTGCCTATAACATCCATAAGGCCACCGATGGTGCTGCCCTCCTTGGCCATAGTGATAAATAGTTCACCAGGCTGACCATCCTCATATAGCCCCACCGTCAGATAGCCTTCATGATTTGCGACGGAAAATTTATGCGTTACGCTTTGACGAGTATCCGGCAGCCGACGCCTGAACGGCCTGGTTTGGGCGGATTCTTCACTTTTGGCCTTTGCTCTGGTTTCTCTGTGCTTTTTGGTAGAGACCGGCTGGAGCTTCTTGGAGCCGTCGCGGTAGATTGCCACCGCCTTTAATCCGAGCTTCCAGCCCTCCATATAGGCGGCTTCAATCTCCTCGGTCGTGCTTTCCTTCGGCATATTGATGGTCTTGCTGATGGCACCGGATATAAACGGCTGAACAGCGGCCATCATCTTCAGGTGTGCCACATAATGGATACACCTTTTTCCGTTTCTCGGCTTAAAGGCACAGTCAAAGACCGGTAAATGGT
>Ga0315533_1002855_pt1 | contig 11698 bp, 10 predicted proteins | sample SalMarSW160130MG_FD_203081 | JGI IMG/M metagenome (GOLD analysis project Ga0315533, IMG submission 203081) | Salt marsh sediment microbial communities from the Plum Island Ecosystem LTER, Massachusetts, United States - Salt Marsh Sediment SW1601-30 ...
TTATAAAACAAATCAGCTTTAACTGGGCATCGAGCCAAAACGTGCATGAACAAGGTCGCTAAACGCAATTTGGTACCGCCCTTGCGGGCTTTACTTCCGCTGAGAGCAAGCTCTCGCGGAATCGCCCACATTGCGGAACTTCGTTTAGCGCGGCGTTCAGGCACAATTAGTCAGAGATGGGAAAGTACCTTGAAGTTGAAGGAATAAAACATGTAAGAGGTAGGGTCCGGCATCCTCAGACGCAGGGTAAAATCGAGCGATATCACAGATCTATGAAAAATGTGATTAAACTTGAAAATTACTATTCACCGGAAGAACTCGAAAAAAGCTTATCTGAATTTATTAATTATTACAATAATGAAAGATATCATGAATCCCTGAATAATCTTACACCTGCTGATGTGTACTACGGCAGGGACGATCAGATACGAAATAAGCGAAAAGACACAAAATACAGGACCATGAAAGACAGGAGAATGAAATACATTGAAAGGAAACTGGAATTACCAAATCAGGTAAAAGAAATAATTGCTTAATTTTAATCAATGAGAATTGAACCTGCAATAAAAATCTGGACAATTCATTAAGCCACTAATTGATTTATTAACAAAATACCAATTAGCAAAACACATAACTTTTGTCCTACTTATTTTGACGATCTACATGCTCTATAAGTTGAATAAGGAATATCCAGATTATTTTATGTAATTTTACCAATGCTCAAATTACCTAACTTTAAAAACATTATAATGAAAAAGATTTTTTTTTTATCTTACTTATCCTGTTAATTGTTACTTCCTCCTTTTCTGCACTTGGTCAGAAAGACAACTTTTCAGGTGAATGGGAACTAAACAAAGAAAAAACTGTTCTGGCAGATGACCAGCTATTCCTTTTCAAAGTCACAATTCAGCTTAAAAGTGACGGTATACTAACTACCAGAGTCTATGCAACCGGGTATGGTGAAGAATATCCGTTTGATGAAAACCTCTCTCTTGATGGAAAAGAATGTAAAATTGTCATTTATGATATGCCGAGAACAACCAAGGCGATCCGTTCAAAAACTGACGGGTCCTTAATTATTGAATCAACAACCACATTCTATGGTAACAGTGGTGAAGAAGTAAATCTGACTGCAAAAGAAACATGGAAAGTTGATAATGAAGGAAAAATGTTAACAATCGACTTTGTTAACACAATGTCCGATTTTGAAACTAAGGGGATAAATTATTATAATAGGGTAAAATAAAGCACTAATAAAATAGCAGGTAAAAACCACGATTAATTTTAACTTTTCTGTTGGCTGATTTTTTAACAAACACATAATCAGACACATCTCTTAGCCCTTTCCGTTCATGTCTATTGAGTGTCAGTCGCAAATCTGACTTAGAAAATACTGTTTAATCTGGGGTTTACGACATTATTATAGATAGATCCGAATGTATATGTTACACCAAATCTGAAGTTGTATGAGTAGGTGGTTGATAACTCCTGGCGGTGAAGAAGTACATCTTCAACTGATGCATTTCCTTTTCTGAGGGAAACCTGATCGTGTATAAATGAATAACTTCCTCCCAGGTTAAAACTTAATCCTTTTGTAACCTTCAAACTGATACTGCCATATAAAGAAAGGTTGTTGAGTGAAAAGTCATGCAGGTAATTACTCCACCTTGCGGAAATATTTATACTGCTCCATTTTTGGATAGTGGTAAATGAAGTCTGTATTCTGTGTAACCATAATGTTTCTTCCGTCTTGAAGAATTGTGTGGTATCGGTATAGTTGTTATATCCAAACCTGAAAATATAGTAAATTCGAAATATTCTACGTGTTGATTCCGAATATGGAAATATGTCATACTCAATTGCAGGTTCCAAACTGAACGCAAGGTCATAGTTTGAGTAAATTGAGTTGAATGCATCAGTAGATAATCCAACTGACCAATGGTCGCTAATACTTTTTGCTGCATCTCCCCATACCCGGCTAGACTTTCTCGTATTGCTTGCTTTTATATCTCCATAGTCATATACAGTACGCGAATTACTGAAGTTAAGGCCAAAATTAAGCTTCCATTCACTTGTGATCCTATCAGCATCTAATCCCAGATTAATAGAGCGTGAATTAGAAGTTTCTTGTCCATTTAGATTAGTGCTTAAGGAGGCTTTGAATTCTTCCCCTGAAAAATAACAACCCTCTGAAATATATGATAATCAGAGGATTTGTTATTGTATATGTACCCGGAGCGGGTACGAAACCAAGAAAATAGAAGAAAATATTAACATATCAAGTGCAAATATATCAATATATTAGACATTTTATAATTCTTGATATTTTCCTTTGATATTAATATTATTTATTAATATTTGTATCCTATTTGTATCCCGTATAAGTATTATTTATAACTTTGTATAATATCAGAATAAATAAATTAATCATGGGAAACAAGAATAAACCAAAAAACAAGATTATTAATTACTCTCAAGGGAAGAGCCTTAATGTAAGATTAAGAGGTAAACGGTTAGCGAATGGAGCTATTTCTTTGTTTTTGGATTATTACCAGGGGTATACTAAAAGTGAAGAAGGTAAACTCAGAACTCAAAGGAAAGTTGAATATCTGAAGATTTATTTATTGGATAATCCCAAAACCCCGGATGAGAGGCATAAGAATGATGAATCTCTAACTTTAGCACAATTAATAAGAAACAATAGGGAAAGCAACCTTCAACACAACTCAGAAAAATTGATAGCTCCGTTCAGGAAAAAGAGTAATTTCTTTGATTATTGCCAGGCCTATATTAATCGATATCAAAAAAAAGATATACGAATGGTCAAAGCGGCAGTAGAGGGCTTTAAGACTTTTACCAATGAAAAATACCTAAGCCCTCAACAGATTGACCAGGTAAGGATAAAGGGATACCGTGACTATCTTATTAATAGATACAATGGAGAAACTCCTAATTCAGTTTTTGCCAGGTTTAAAAAGATTCTGAATGCTGCTACTGATGAAGGGCTGTTTACCAAGAATCCGGCTGAAAAAATAACATGTAAAGTGCCGGATGGTATTCCAAAGGAGATCCTGACGGCAGACGAAATTCTAAAACTCGCCTCAACAGAATGTGGCAATCCCGAAATAAAAAGAGCATTTCTATTGAGCCTTAATACCGGATTAAGGTTTGTGGATATTGTGGACCTGAAATTCAAACATATCACCAATGGTCTTATTAAGAAACCACAACAAAAAACTGGCCGTGAGGTTGTTATTGACCTCAATTCAGGAGCAGTCAAATTGATTGGGGATTTGGGGCAACCTGAAGATCCGGTCTTTAACCTTCCATCTTTTAATGCCTGTTTGAAAGTTTTAAAGAATTGGGCAAAAAGGGCAGGAATAAACAAGAACATAACATGGCATTCAGCGAGACATAGTTTTGCCACTATCCTGTTAATGAATAAAACAGATATCAAAACAGTCGGAAGTCTTTTAGGGCACTCAAAAATTGAACATACGCAAAAATATACTCATATAGTTGATCAATTAAAAGCGAGAGCTGTTAATACCCTTCCTGAGATTGATATTTCTGGCTTATAAATCAATAAAATCTATTAAGAGATCAAATATTGGCAAATTTTAAATCTAAGAATTTATTGATTTATACCTTGTATTATTTGCTTGTGGAAAGCAATGGATTTTTATATTTATTTTACTTTTGGCTATAGAATAAATTGGTCAACATAAAAATGCGCCAGTAATGAATGAAAGTGATGAACAATTTTTCATCCGATTAAGAAAAGATAAGACTTTCGCGAATGAGGTTTTAATATTTAAATCACGAGAATTGCTTAAGCGGGCCATTAATTTTTATTGTAAAGAGATAGGTAAGAAGGACGATATAATCAACTCCATAGGTTATTCAATCGACAAGCATCTTTCCTCAAAAGATAAATTTAAAGTAATTCATACTATATACCTCGACAGTTATAACCTTTCGGTACTCGGAATCAAAAATTTGTTCTCTATCGGATCCAACGCATTAAAGGAGTTTATTGGCGCATTAAATAATCTACTCACAGACATTGAAATTAGAGAAGAGAGCAAAATTTACGAAAGATCTGAAATCGCTAATCTACTTCAAAAGGTCCCCAAGAAAACTAAAGAGCCTTTGACCGGATTCCAGAGTAAATGTACTGATGAAATGATTGAACATTTATTTAACTCTTTTAGTGGAGATTTCATTGATTCTAATACTACTCTGGAACAATTTCGTGCTATCTTTAAAAGATCAGCTCTGCCAGTTGGCTTTTCGATTGAGTGGCAAAAATCAAATGTTTTATTGGCTTATTTTATCAAAAAGGTCTTTCATTCAGAAAATTGGCTTAATGTTTGGAGTAAAGCAGAAAAAATATTTACAAAGAACCATAAATATATTAAAAACCTGAGACAATCAGAGAACAATCCTTTTCCAAAAGGGTATGAAGAGATTGATGTAATCTTGAAAAGCATTAACATCCCTTCACGGTAAATGCCTGTCTATTTTAATACTTTCTGACCTTTCCGATCTTTAACCTTTTGTAATTACAGAAAAGTCAGGTGCCTGATCTTATTGTTTAATTTTATGATCAACAATATGGAAAAAGCAATCTTACAGGTGTTGGAAAAGCAGGGTGAAAGGTTAATAAGAATAGAAAACCTATTATCAGCATCAAAGACAGTCTTAAATCTGGATGAGGTATGTATGTTAACAGGACTTTCGAAAAGCCACATATACAAATTGACGTGCTACAAGAAAATTCCGTTTTATAAACAAGCAAAACATCTGTTTTTTGATCGCATTGAGATTGAGAATTGGCTAAAGAGCTCAAGGCATGCAACCTCGGAAGAACTTGAAAAACAGGCCTCAACTTATGTAACCCTTAACCGGAAAGGGAATAGAGGATGAGGTCGGGAAGATCACCAAACAGGATTAATGATTATTCCAGGAATTATTAAAGGAATGTAATGACAGATAAGCACTTACAGGTTAAAGAAATGAGGCAGCAGATGGGTTTAAATCCCAAATTTGATACGGGTATATTGGAATCGTCGATAATAACGTCACATGTTCAAGAATTAACCAAGGTTCCAGAACCTACTCCTCATGCTGAAATATTAGAGGCACTCATTGAACAGCTTGAACCCATTGACTTTATGCTTTTAGCATATCCCCAGGTCCAGGAATTTAGGAACAGTGGTGAAGAGGAGTCGAAAATAATGAAGATGTTTAAGGTTACGCGGCAGCACTACCTTATCATATCTATAGAGAATATCAGGGAAGTTGCCCATAATAACCACTGGGGATTATGTAAAAATACCAACTTCATTTATTTATATAATGGTAACTACTGGCAAGAGTTGGATAGAGAAACATTTCAGATGTTCCTAGGTGCAGCCGCTGAAAAGATGGGAGTTGGTAGGTTCATTGCCCGGTTCTATCAGTTTCGGCAACAGTTGCTCAAACAATTCCTTGCTACTGAATATCTACCAACACCGGCGCCGAAAAAAGATATCGTACTGATCAACCTAAAGAACGGCACCTTTGAGGTTACACCTACAGGAACAGAATTGAGGGGCTTCAACCAGGTCGACTTTCTGACTTACCAGCTTCCTTTTGAATTCGTACCAGGAGCAAAGGCTCCGATCTTCCAAGCATACCTAACAAGGGTTTTACCTGACAAACAATCGCAGATGATACTCGCTGAATACCTCGGTTATGTATTTATGAAGCATAGGAGCAATACCACAAAACTGGAAAAAGTACTTGTCCTGTACGGACTTGGCGCAAATGGTAAAAGTGTTTTTCACGAAGTCGTTAATGCTTTACTGGGTTCTGCTAATGTGAGTAGTTATTCAATTCAAAGTCTGACTAATGAAAACGGTTATTACCGTGCCATGATTGGTAATAAGCTCGTGAACTATGCTTCAGAGATTAATTGTAACCTACAGACTTCGATATTCAAACAGCTTGTATCAGGTGAACCGGTCGAAGCCAGGTTGCCTTATGGTCAACCGTTTACATTAACGCAGTATGCGAAGCTGATCTTCAACTGTAATGAACTACCAAGAGAAGTAGAACACTCACACGCATATTTCAGACGATTCCTGATAGTTCCCTTTGAAGTGACGATTCCAGAAGCTGAACAGGATAAGCAATTGCATTGTAAGATTATTGATGCTGAATTGTCTGGTGTGTTCAACTGGGTACTGGAAGGACTTAACCGGTTATTAAAGAATAAGAACTTCACTCAATGTGATGCCGTACAGTTAGCCAGAGAACAATATGAAATGCAGTCTGATAGTGTGAGATTGTTCATTGATGAAAGCGGCTATCAAAGGAGCCCCCACAGTTACGAACTGATTAAGAACCTATACATGGAATATAGAGGATTCTGTTGTGAAAACGGTTTCAAACCTGTAAACAAGTCTAACTTCATACTAAGGTTAAACGGACTTGGCATCAACATTGTAAAGCGCAACATTGGTAATATAGCATTTCTGACGAAACGATCAGAACCATTCTAACCTCAAAAAAAAAGATTAAACCAGAGATTCACTTTTTTCACTTTTTTCACCAATGAGATACCAATACCGATATATTTTAGATAAAAGCAGCAAAAAATATATTTGCCCGCAGTGTGGTAAAAAAAGCTTTGTGCGGTACATTGACACTAAGACAAGAAGACTCCTCCCCGTGAAGTATGGGCGTTGTGATCGTGAAACAAGCTGTGCATACCATCGTAATCCATATAAAGATGGTTATGGAAAGAAAGATGATTATTCTATGCCTACTTTAACTGCAGTGACTTCGGCACGAACAGTGGTGCCGACAAAATATATACCAGTTGATATCCTCAAAAAGACATTGGTAGGATATGATCAGAATGCATTTATTCAGAACCTGTTATACCATATACCCTTTCCTTTTAAGGAAAAGGATATTGAAAGGGTTATTGGTTTGTATTACCTTGGATCTATTATCTCAGGATACAGGAAGAGTGCAATTACCTTCCCTTATATTGATATAGCTGGAAATGTTCGGACAATACAGGTTAAGCAATTTAATAAAGCTAACCATACCACTGGAACCGATTTTCTTCATTCAATCATTGAGAAGCAACATAAGCAGAACAATGAATCCTTACCAGAATGGCTCACAGAATATCAGAAGAATGAAAAAGTGGTTACCTGTTTATTCGGTGAACATCTTCTGAAGAAATACCAATACAATCCGGTGGCTCTTGTCGAAGCTCCAAAGAGTGCAATATATGGCACACTGTATTTCGGTTTCCCAGATACGACAGAAAATTTACTTTGGCTGGCTGTTTATAATGTTAGCAGCCTCACTTTTAAGAAATGTCAAGTACTCAAGGGAAGACGGGTATTCCTGTTTCCTGACTTATCAAATGATGGTAAAGCGTTCGATCTATGGAGCAGGAAAGCAAAGGAATTCTCCGAAAAGCTACTGGGTACATTCTTTAAAGTTTCAGATCTGCTGGAAAAGGAAGCTGGTGAAACAGAAAGGCTTAACGGTTTTGATCTTGCAGATTTTCTTATAAAACAGGATTGGAGAAGATTCAGAAAACAGCCAGCCAAAACAGGACAATCCCTTCACTTAAGTGAAAAAGGTGAAAAAAGTGAACCTTGTAAGAAAACTTTTTTTTATTACGATGATTTGCAAATCCATAGACCAATTAGGATATCTAACATAGATACTAAGTTAATCTTTCCATTTATTGACTTGAATAGAGGATTACAAAACTAAAGGCCTGATTTACAGAGGATATTAATAAAAGAATGGTTATCAATACTTAACAATGATTTAAAGCCAAATACAAAAAGCGATGAAGGTAAAAATAGAAAAATATAGTCATAAACTCAAGCTTAGTGCTTGAAAAAGTGTTTAACCAAAATATAATATTATCATGAAAGAAGTTATAGCCTATAAATGCAGTTTTTGTGGGAAGATTTATGAGAATAAAAATTCTTGCAGAGCCCACGAATACAAGTGCTATTTCAACCAAAAGACAAAGAGTTGTGCCTCCTGTGCTTTTAATACCATAAGTACAGCGAGAATCATGAAGGATAATTCTTATATCCAGTTCCCATCTTGTCTGGCCAATGTGGATGTTTCAAAATTGGGATTACAGACCATATGTCCCAAATATCTTGACCGTAAATGCAAAAATGATCAGGATATTATGCAGGTAGTAATGTCTGCTTATAATCCTAAGATCACACTGGACAGCTATGTTGAAAAACATTCTGACTTATTTGACTAACCTTACTTTATGGTGATGTCATTTAGCCGACATGTAATATAGAAATGTGGAGGATATGCATTTTTGTATTCCTAATTCCAGGCACTTTCAAACAATATAGATCTTTTCCGGCATAAGGTAATCGATATTTTCTTTCACTCTTTAGAAGCGAAGTCATATCATATGAATTACAATACCAGGTGCTTGACGATTTCTTGACGAATTGCGAATCTCTCCAAGGTTATATCAACATCCTTGATGATCTTTTTGTCCATTATGTTAAGAGCGACATATATGTTGCAATGCAAAGAGAAAGAAGGGAAAACTTGGTAAATGTTTATCTTGAACTTAAAGCGCTGATAACAAGGTTGATAGATGTTAAAGAGAATGGATAAAAGTAAGAATTACACCCTTATTAGAGCTCTATCAATCATCTTGCGGTACCTTACGGCCGTAAGCTTACCTTAGTTTATTATGGTATCTATCTTCAAAATCAATATTAACAGCTGAAAACCAGGCTTCTTCATCAATCTTACCGCCGGCAACAAGTATGTAGTGCTTACAGGTGAATGTTGATCTGCCGATAAGAATTGGTTGTTTGCCCCCGAATGTAGTTCCGCTATTAAGCCGGAACCATTTAATAGTATCCGTAGAACCAAATAAATTCATTTTAACGACGGGATATACTGATACCACTTACCGGTAAAAAATGATACCACCAAAAAAATATGCTTGCATCATTCGTTTCCTTTCTTTCTGAAATAAATTTAAAGCAAATCAAGAACCTGTCAAGGCTATACAAAGCTCCACTTCGTTCCGGCCTTGACAGAACCTTTCTTTGCTCTTGATAAGTGATTTAAGAAAGAAAAAAACGAAAAAAGATGTCAATGGAGATATTTGTAAATCAATATAGAAGAAGCACTCATACGTCGTGAAACAAGCTAACTGCTACTTTTACCAGCAAAAAAAGAGCTCCAGGTAGCAGGATTAAGAAAAAGATTCTTATATTTGATCTATCCCTGTCAGGGATCCACATCAGGTAGCTAAAATTGATTTTAGGGGGGAGTCGTTAAAGTTGCCGCGCGGCAACCGACTGGATGTGATTAATATTACTACTTAAATACCGCAACTATTTGGAAAACAGATTGTTTGGTGCTTACAGTGATTAAAGAAGAGGTATAGTAACGATATATCCTTGCTTACAGGATTTGATAGTGAAAACAGATGAGAAAGAGATGCTAATTCATAATATATCAGAGAAATATCCAGCAAAACGCTATAGGATTACTGCAATTCACAAAGTTCATAAACAGTTGCTTGTTTTAAATAAAAAAACGCAACTAAAAATCTTCACCGGAATTAGGGCAAAACACCTCTTTGGAATCCCGCAGCAGATCAACAACTCAGAAGGGTGGTATCAAAATGTCCCGTTTGGTGGTAACGTTTGTAACCGTTGTTAAAATAAATTCACACTGAAGGGATATTCTTCATTGTCGTTTATATATCCTTCCGTTAGGGTTCTTTCTATCTTTTTGAAGGCATTTGCTGATAGTTTCAATGGACGTGTTTCAATATGGACCGGAACAAGATCGGTGAATGATTCTTCATTGAGGTTCGATTGATAGTATGTTGTATCCTCGGTGTGATATCCGTAATATATTGGGAAATCCGGAACGAAATTATTAAAGGCCTGACTGATCTTAAGCCATATCTTATAAGTCAGTGAAAATACCCAGGAATATTTATATGCTGCGTTTGAAATAATGATCTCTCTATTTATGTATGTAGTCACAGGCAATTTTTGCGCCTGAAAGGTATGAAAGGCCACCTATACTTAACTTACATATTACATAGATATACTTGGTTTCAGAGCATTCTATCCATTTCTGACAATTGATCCCGCAACACTGATACGATTTGATAGCCTGAGGTTCCCTGCATTCTGTTTTTAGCCTGTTTAATAGATTAAAGCTACATATTTCCTTTAGTGTGTGGGCAAGCCCAAACAAACAATACATCTGCTGTGAAAATCAATAAAGGTGATTAGATCAATAAAATCCTAAGAAGGAATGAATATTTTCAATAATAAGGTGGTATCTTTAAAAAGTATTTTACCAAGCCTAAATCATCCTTTAAATGCGGCAGTTGAAAATCATAGAGCAGGTTACCAACAGGGAGAGCCCATCCACGGACAAATACCTGAATGAGATAAGCAAGATTAAGCTGATAGATGCAGAAGAAGAGGTTTCTCTCTCCAGAAGGATACATAAGGGGGACCTGGATGCACGGGATTGTTTGATAAATGCAAATCTCAGATTTGTTATATCTGTTGCAAAGCAGTATCAGAACCTGGGCGTGAGTCTTCCGGATTTGATCAATGAGGGAAATCTTGGTTTGATCGAAGCAGCACAACGATTTGACGAAACGAGGGGTTTCAAGTTTATATCTTACGCCGTTTGGTGGATCAGACAAGCTATTATACTGGCACTGGCTAACCAGACAAGAATTGTACGTCTCCCACTAAACATAATCAGTAATATAAATAATATAAAAAAAATCCTTTTTGAACTGGAACAAAAGTATGAAAGAGAACCTACTATCCTTGAAATTACACAGACATTAGAGCAGTCTCTTACTAGTGTGACAGTAGCCATTAAAAACGCCAGGTGGCATATTTCAATGGATGCACCGCTTGTACAAGGTGAAGAAGAGAACATGTATGATGTTTTATCAAGCGAAAATGTTTCCAGCCCTGATAAAGAATTGCTAATGGATTCACTAAGGAAAGAAATTGAAAGGGCCCTTAATACATTGACCAGGAAAGAAGCTAATATTATCAGACTTTTTTTTGGATTAAACGGCATACAAACGCACACACTCGTAGAAATTGGTGATAAATTTAATCTTACAAATGAAAGGGTCAGGCAAATCAAAGCCAGAGCGATCGAAAAATTAAAACATACTACGAAATGTAGGATATTAAAAACCTACCTGGGTTAACTAACCAGGTATTAAGAAGATCACAGATCCGGGAATTTTATTATTTTAATTTGAAGAAATATTTTCTTATTTTCCTTTTACCATAATAAGGTATTTCAATTTTGTCCAAAATTTCTAAGTCCGTTTTTTTAAATAATAAGTAAAGTGAATGTTCCGTAAAAGGTTTATAAATTGGACAATTTATACCAAAGTTGATAAGAGCATAAATTTCAGTTTTAACTAATTCTTTGATACTAGCATCAGGATTGGGAAAATGTTCGATAACATAAACTGATCTCGCCACTCTTCGTGCTTCAATTAATACAGACTCAGGATCTTCACAGTGGTGTAATGTTTCATTTAATAATGAAACGTCAAATTCTTCATTATCGAATGGTAAAGTCTTGCCATCGTAAATCACAAACGGCAACTTTT
>Ga0315533_1002859_pt1 | contig 11690 bp, 9 predicted proteins | sample SalMarSW160130MG_FD_203081 | JGI IMG/M metagenome (GOLD analysis project Ga0315533, IMG submission 203081) | Salt marsh sediment microbial communities from the Plum Island Ecosystem LTER, Massachusetts, United States - Salt Marsh Sediment SW1601-30 ...
TCTTTCGGAGACTGCCAACTTTACACGGGATATCTTATGCCGGACCCCCATGGTCCGGGGCAGTCTGTGATGTGTTACATGCGTGTGTGGGGCGACGGAAACCTTAGGCTGCTAAGAGGAGAGGGGTGAAAGGGTGGATGAATCTGTTGACTAAAAAATTTTGTTTGCCTCTGATTCTTGTTGTTGTTTTAGCGGTTTTGTTTGCATACTTGCCTACCGTGTACGTGGCAGAAAGCTCTGATGCAGATGATGTGCTGGTCTTCTTGGAAGAGGTGGTTAGCCTAGATGTGACGAAATATGATGTGACCTTATTGGGAACCTCAGTGACTTATCCCGATTGGCTGGATGGTCTTGTCCAATTAACTGGGAAATACAGTCTTGAATCGGAAACAAGCAAAATAGATGTGCTCTTCAAATTCAGAAATGATACCTTGTCTTGGTGCCTTGTACGCATAGTTGAAGGCTCACCACACTATCTTAACGCGCCGTCTGCGAACATTCGTGACTTGGCATGCGGTTTTCTTCAAAAATACCGTGATTACTCTGGAGATTCAGAGTTGGATGCAATGAGAAGCCTGTTAGATGTGGTTGATGTTGCAGAAAACTCTACAAAAACTGTGGGCAACCTGAAGCTTACGGTGTCGGTTACTTCGTTTTCGTCCTGCTTTGATTGGAGGTACACCATTGATGGTGCAGAATGCAGTGGAGTGGATGTTAGTTTCCGAAACGGGCACTTCTACGCTTTCGGCGACGACAGAAGCTACTATCAGGCAGGCACGCCGTGACTGTAAGTAAGAACGTAAACCAGCAGTTACGTGTATTTTTTTCGTGGTTAATACTAAAACGGGAAAGCTCTGTTACCTATTTTTTCGTCTATATACTACTACCACAACTACTATTATGGCTAACCCGATAACAGCGGCTATTGCGATCAGTGTTATGTCTAATGTTGCTGGTTTGCCACCATCAGAGTCTTCTGAAGTTTCGTAAGGTCTCATAAGTGGATAGTTGTCTTGGTTGTTCTCATCTATAACGTATGGTGTGTCTCCTATGCCGTCGCCGTCACTGTCTGTGTCAGTGTAGTTGCTCCAGTAGTTTCCTTCCTTGCCGTTATCCCAAGTGTTGGCGAAAGTAGAGTTGTAGTTGATGATTTGAGTTGGGTTGCCGATGAAACTATTATGGACAAATGTGTTGTTTGAAGAATGGTCCAGCTGGACGCCAACGTCGCAGTCGCTTATGAGGTTCCCAGAAACGTTGTTGCGCAAAGAGCCTTCGCGAACCATGGGATCAAAGGGATAAATTGTAATGCCCATATCTGGCGGTCTAGCGAGATTGATGCCACACGTGTTATTTGTTATCGTGTTTCCAACTAAACTGTTATCCGAGGATTCTTGAAGATTGATGCCCGTTGTGCTGTTTGAGATTTTGTTTCCAGACACGATGCTGTTTGAAGCAGAACCAATGTGGATGCCCTCACCGTTGTTTAACAGGTAGTTTTTGGAAACTGTGTTGTTTGAAGAAGAGACAGTAATTCCCCACATATTGTTGTCTGTTATGCTGTTTCCGATAACGGTGTTGTTAGAGCCGCCGCTCAGATCGATACCGTTGCCGTTTTTGGTTAGGTTATTGTCTTCTATTGTGTTGTTTGAAGATGAAATGCGAATGCCCTGCCCGTTGTTTGCTGTTATGTTGTTTCCAGAAATAATGTTGTGCGCCGATTCATAGGTCCGGTCTTCATAAACAACGGCGTTTGGATCGGGGTCCGAAACTCCGCCAATCGTCCAGATTGATTCAAGATAAATGCCAGAATTGTTGTCTGTTATGGTGTTTTCTGTGATGTTGTTGTGTGAAGAAGCTGAAAGGCTGACGCCCCGTCCGTTGTTTGTTGCGCTGTTTTTGTGTATGCTGTTGTTTGACGAAAAATAGAGCTCAATGCCACAACGGTTGTTTTCGGAAACAATGTTGTTTGAGGAGTGATATAGCCTGATGCCCTGCCCGTTTATGGTGTTTTTTGTTACGCTTGAGTTTGTTGTCCAAGCGAGGTGTATTCTGCCTCCCTCAGCTATGTTTAATTGTTCAATTTTTATGTTTGTGCAGTTTACAAGCACTACATGTCCAGCGTCAGATGGCACAGTCCTGTCCTGCTCATTAACCCAGTAGTAAATAGGTTTGCCATCCACGATGTTTGATGTGTCCACATCATGGATAAACCTTGAAAGCCCATGAGGATAAACGCTGTCACCGCAGTAAACAAACAGCTGTTTTCCGTTGCCCGTCATAATGTTTCTTCTTAAAGTGTTGTTCGAGGATTCACGGAGGTAGATGCCCTGATCGTTGTCTGCCAACGTGTTTTCAGAGATCATGTTATCGTTCGAAGACTCTTTAACCGCGATTCCGTCTCCGCTGTTTGTAACCGTGTTTCCAGAAATACTGTTGTTTACGGAGCCGATGAGACATATTCCTTGATCACTGTTTTTTATGATGTTCTGGGTTACCGTCGACTCTGATGTGGAAACAAGCCACACGGAGGCTTGCAATTTCTTGGTGAGATTCAGGTCTTGAACCGATATGCGGGTGCAGTTTACGAGAGCAACCCATCCGGCGTCAGAGGGAACTGTCAAGTCGTGCTTGTTAACCCAGTAATAGATGGGTTTGCCGTCTACGCTGTTTGTTTCATCTATATTTTGAAGGAAATCGGGTAGCGATTGACCTGAAATATATATGCTGTAGGTGTTGGTGCTGAAAACGTTATTTTTGAAAGTGTTGCGGCAAGAACCGTCAAGCTGAATGCCGTGGTCGTTGTTTGTTATCACGTTTTCTGAAATGTTGCTGAAAGACCAGACGAGTTGGATGCCGTAGCCTCTGTTGTCTGCTATGGTGTTTCCAGAAACCGTGTTGTGTGAAGCCGTGAGGCTGATGCCGTTACTGTTGGCTGTGACGTTATTGTTGACAAGGGTGTTGTTTGACGATGAATGAATCCATATGCCTTGATTGTTGTTTGTTATCTCGTTCCCAAGTATGTGGTTGTCAGAGGAATATTCAAGTTCAATGGCGCACCAGAACTCGATAATCTTCAGGTTCATTATGGTCAAGTTTTGTGCGTAACTGTATATTCCTGTGTTATTCGATGCGGGGATAATTGTTTCGTCAACTTCTTCTTGATCGGATTTTTCGTATATTTCGCGGTTTTGGTCGCTATCTGATCCAACATCGTTAGCTCCTGTTCCTTGAAGAGTAAAACCTGCACCATCAATTACAACATTGTCCCTCTCCACGATAATCGACCCCTGAATATCATCAGTGAAGGTGTAGACGTTCTCAACACGTTGAATAGGAGCGGTTGAGGGTTCAACTGAACCGTCCGACCTGATGTAAATCAGATTTCTTGTTGCAACTGGACTTGCGGAATATACAACCATTACTGCTGAAAGAAGCAAAAAAATGGAAAACAGCAGAAGGGACTTTTTCATGTTTAATCAGCACACTGTTTTACTTATGTGTAATATAAGCTCTATTCAGTTTTTGCTACAAGTTTTATTAGTAGTATAATAATAGTATTTCGAAGAATTCAAATGAACACCAGACTCGCTGCAATAGTGGCACTGCTGATTCTTGGTTTTGCGACTCTGTCCTCAAATCTGACTCTAGTTGACGGAACAGCCAATCCAATCGAGTCAGATGAAGAATCGGGAACCATGTTTATTTCTACTGACAACCCTTTAAACGAAAACTTCACAATCGTCGTTCTTCCTGACACGCAAGGCTACACCGAGGGCTATCCTTGGCTTTTCGATAACCAAACCCAATGGGTCGCAGACAACAAGGAAGCGTTGAACATCGTTTTTGTTACACATTTGGGAGACCTAGTCAACAGCTACGGCAACACAACACAGTGGGAGTATGCGAACTGTAGCATGAGCAAGTTAGACGGCAATGTGCCTTGGGGTGTGCTACCCGGAAATCATGATGGGTATTATGGAGAGCCTAATGACCTAACAAACTACAACAATTACTTTGGGTACGAAAGATTCAGCGACAAAAGCTGGTACGGTGGAACCTACAAAACTGGAGACAACACAAACAGTTACCAGCTGTTTTCTGCTGGAGGCGACGATTACCTAATCTTCCATATACAATACAACCCAAGCGACGACATACTATTCTGGGCTAGCAACGTGATTGACCAGCATCCTGACAGCAGGGTGATTGTTTCAACCCACGACTATATCAGGGGTCCTTATAATCCCGATCGGAGGTCAGATATTGGTGAAAGAATATGGTACAGCCTCATAAGACAGCATGCAGACCAGATTTTTCTTGTCCTTTGCGGTCATGCAAGCACACAAAGCAGCATCACTGACACGGTGAACGGTCACGTTGTATACCAACTGCTCTCAGACTACCAAAATGCAAGCAATATCGAAAGTGGGTGGCTAAGAATACTCGAATTTTGTCCTGTGCAAGATAGGATATACGTGAAAACCTATTCGCCTTACCTGAACGAATACAAAACCGACCCACAAAGCGAGTTCACCCTAGACTATAACATGACGGGCGCATCCATCTCGGTTTTCAGTAACTGTACAGTGTCGCAGATAGTTTTTGATCAGTCATCAAGTCAGATAAGTTTTGAAGTTTCAGGCGAAACAGGCGCAGCATGCTATTGCAACGTAACGGTTCCTAAAGCCCTTCTTAAAGGCGAACCGTGGACTGTAACAATAGCTGATGAGGTTTACAGTTACACATCCTCCGAAAACGCCACACACAGCTCCGTACACTTCACCTGCACTTACCAAGGCACATTCCAAGCTGTAATTAAAGGAACATGGGTCATACCCGAATTTCCGTCATTTCCGCTTCTGCCCTTATTCATGATAGTGACGCTGCTGGCAGTCATAGCCTACAGAAAAAACGTTAAACCTAAACGCTAGCCTCCAACTTTTCTTTAAGGCCAAAACTATATCATCTATTTATTTTGGGTAAACCCTTAGAAAACAGAGCACTAGACGACCGTGATGTAAAGTGGCTGGCAGATACAGGGCTGTTGCGGTTGAATCCCATTACTGGAAACCGGGAGACAATTACATCCAAGACATAATTGAAGCTATAGAAAACATAGTGGCTGACGGAGATTTCGTAACGGTCTCCGAAAAAGCGGTCTCCACAGCGCTTGGAACCCTAATTGACGAAAAAAGCGTCAAACCAAGCAGGCTTGCACGTTTCATAGCCAAATACTGGATGCAGCTTGTCTGGCCCTACATTCTGGGACCCGTATGTCACCTGAGACAGAAAACCATAGAGTTTCTCAGATCGTACCCCACTGAGGAGGGGAGCCGTCACAAGCAGCTAGCCCTAGAGCAGAGCGGTTTTCTGCAAGCCCTGATGCATGGGTCAGAGGGCGCCATCGACGGAAGCAACCTGCCCTACTCCTATGTGAGCCTTCCATTAGAAAACGCCCAAAAGATTGCCCAGAAACTAAGGGAACGAATCAGATCTAGACTCGGAAAAAGTGTATCCGTTGTTATTGTGGACACCGACAAAACTTACTCTCTGAAGGGATTCCATTTCACTCCTCGCCCAAAACCCCTCAAAGGAATACATTCTTTCGGAGGCGCCTTAGCCTACGTGGCTGGCAGATTTTTTAAATTAAAGAAAAGAGCCACTCCCCTAGCAGTTGCTGGCTCCCGGATAACAACCGAAGAAGCTATCGAGATCGCTAAAATAGCTAATCGAACACGCGGAACTGGAGCGGGAAGAACCGTCTGGGATATGGCAAAAACCTTCAACGTTACGTTGACGAGCGTAACTTGGAAGATGCTTGACAGGGTAAAACATCGTCCCATAGTAATTATAAGACCCAAAACGCAAATGAAACAGTAACTTGGAATGTACCTGTTCAGGAGAAGAGAAAAATGGAATCGACCGTAGAGCAGATGAATACTTTCTTTGAGCCGCGGGCAGTTGCGGTGATAGGTGCCTCCCGCAGAACCATGAAAGCAGGACACGTCATCTTCAAAAACTTCGTCATCAACAAGAGAAGAAACCTCTTCAAAGCAAAACTGTACCCCGTCAACCCTAACGAAAAAACCATCCAAGGCTTCCCCTGTTACCCCTCAATACTGGACATAAAAGAAGAAGTTGATTTGGCTGTCATAGTTGTTCCAGCCAAAATCGTTCCAAAAGTTATGCAGGAAGCCGCCACAAAAGGAGTGAAAGCAGCTGTAATAATCACCTCCGGCTTCAGCGAGGTTGGAAACCATGAACTAGAGGCGGAGGTAACGGCGATTGCCAAAAAGGCTGGAATTCGAGTCCTCGGTCCAAACTGCCTAGGCGTCTACGACTCCAAAACTGGCGTGGACATGCTGTTTCTTCCCGAAACGAAGACCCTCATTACAGGAGATGAAGTTGTTGCCACACCCCGCCCAATGGCAGGTCCCATAGCTATAGTGACGCAGAGCGGTGCCTTCGGTGCTGCTGCCCTAGACTATCTGACGGGTAAACAGATGGGAGTAAGCAAGTTTGTAAGCTTCGGTAATAAGGCGGACGTCACTGCGTCGGAGATGCTTTCTTATCTTTTGCATGACAATAGAACGCAGGTTATTCTCTTCTACGCTGAGAGCATAGACAATGGAAGAGAGTTCATGGAAGTTGCGAGGAAGGTCACCTGTAAGAAGCCTATTGTTGCTTTGAAGGTGGGGCGGTCAGAGGCGGGAGCCCGTGCAGCTGCGTCCCACACAGGATCGATTGCTGGTTCTGACAACATCTACTCCAGCGCCTTCAAGCAGGTTGGCGTTCTAAGGGCGGGTGATCTTGAGGAGTTTTTTGATATGGGTAAAGCTTTGGCTTTTCAGCCGCCGGTTGCTGGCAACAATGTTGCAATAATCACTGATGCGGGCGGACCGGGCATCATGGCTGTTGATGAGTGTGTGGCTCAGGGACTGACCGTGAAAAGGCTTTCTGATAAAACAATCGAAAAGTTTGAGGTGCTTAAGCGGGAAGGAAAGATTCCGCGTTTTGCAACTAACCTGAATCCTGTCGATCTAACGGGATCAGTGACTTCTGAAATGTTTGAGCGTGGCACACGGATTCTTCTTGAAGACCCTGAAATCGATGGTCTCATAGTTTTGGGTCTGCATCATCTTCCAGCCCTGCAGGAGGACTTTGTAGACAGGGTGGCAGAGCTGACGAAAAATTGCGTCAAACCTGTTGTTGCTTGTGACGTGGGAGAAACTGAAATGGCTCTTCATATACGTTCAAGGTTTGATAAGCTTGGTATTCCTGCCTATTTCTCGCCTGAGGATGCGGCTCGTGGCATGGCTGCCCTTGTCAATTATGGTCTATACTTGAAGAAGTGCGGAAAGTTCGATCAGTACTTGAAGTCGTTCATGAAACGATCAAAAAACCGGTTCTCTCACTAACCCAGCTATACACAAAAAAGTTGGCTGAAAAAGAGTTTAAGGTTGTTCCTTTAGCCATTGAGCAACCTTGCTAAACAGGTTGCTGGTGGACATGTCGATGACGGGTACCACGATTCTCTCTTTTGTCTCTATTATCGGCCTGTATTGGGGCATGAGGGCGTAACTTACGAATGCCCAATAAACCTTTTTTTCTTCGATGAGAGCCTTTGCGGCAACCTCGGTTAATGTGGGTAATGGATAGTAGATGAATACGACTCCGTTTGTCCAGTAGACCCCTGTTGTTTTTCCTCCCACAGCGATGCTTGCGAAGCGTGCCAGATCATCCACAGTTTTGAAGCGGGTACGCTCCATTATGATGATTTCTTTGAAGGATTCACCCTTAATCGTTGGACCTTCCATACCTGATACCTTCACAGCACAGTTTCAGGTGGACAAGATAATAAGAATTTGGGTAACACTATTCTTCCATTAATATCTGGTTGATTCTGCAATCAACTAAAAAATCTAAACCGAACACATGAAATTCTTAATATATTTTGCTATGCTGGAGCAGCTCTGGCGGGTATTTTCAGTCGTTTTTCGATTTCTCTAGCGAAGATATTGGCTGCCTCGGACCTGTGCTTGTCGGTTATAACCATCCTTGGATTGCATCTTTCCACGTATTCTAGCAACTCATTGAAGTCAGAGTGGTCACTCAAAGCAACCACATACTTGTTTGCTCCAACCCTTCGGCAGGGCTTCCTGAACTCCCAGCCGCTCGCATGAATCTGTAAAGCTTTGCCTTCAACCTTTTTCCGAGAATACGAGTGATAGAAGACAACGCAAGGTTCACGGTGACTCAGCATCATCTGAGCCTTTTCGCCGTCAAATGGGATAAGCTGTCTCCCAAGTTTCATTCCATGCCGTTCACAAACCTTTGAAACACGACAAATCTTTTCTGGAACAATAAACGGCGTCTTTATTTTTGCCTCATACAGTATCTGCATCATCTTCTGAAGCTTACCATGATACCCAAAAACGTAGACTGGACCCCGCTTCAAACCTTGCTCCACCAACGAAACAAGGATGCCCTCAGCCATCATCCCGAAGGGTCTAACCCGAACCGGATCCCCGTAGGTAGCCTCCATAACCAGTATGTCCGCCTCAACCAAAGGCGTTCGGGAATATCTGAAGTCACTAGTGTATAATATCCGCGTTTGCTCCTTATCCTCCACGAGAGCCTGAGCCGTTCCCAAGATATGATCAGCATAATGCAAAGTCAGGGTCTCATCCTCATACGTGAACGCTTCCCCATAATCAAGAGTTTTCACGGTTCCCCTTGATAAAAAGCGGGGACCCTTCAGGGCATCTATCATATCCTTCGTAGCTGGAGTCATGATCGCTACTTCACAGTTCTTTAAGCTCTTTCCCAGACCCACCATGTGGTCAGCGTGAGCATGAGTGACAACTCTTATTGGTCTAGCCTCATCGTAGGCATCACATGCAACATGCTTCCCCAAAAGAACTGCACCCAATTTAGTTACCGTAGCCTTCGACTGCATACGCGACGCCTCAGACAATTTCAGCTTCTCCGATCGAACGAAACTCTTTCCTGTAGAAGCTTTTAAACAGTTCTTGAAATGTTCCTGCCTAAATCTACCTATTTTCCGTTTATGTGAACTGTTCTTTACATTTTTTGTTAACAAAAACGTGGATTGCTAGAAAATTTTTTAGCTTGTTTCGCTTTCTCTTGGGCTTAGCATGCAGTCCACCATTTTTGGGCAGACCAAGCACTCTTGAGGGATGGGAGTGTCTTTTGGCCGGTTAGCCAAATATCCGAAAGATTGAGGGCAACCTGAAGACCCGCTTTCTTTTTTGTCAGATGACTCGGTTTTAGCTTCCTTTTTCGTCGCTTTTTCTTCTTTTTTGCCAGCGGGTTCGGCTTGAGGCTCCTCAGTTTTTTGCCTCTTTTCCTTTTGAGACCCGTTAGATCTGGGAATCAAAGCTTTAACTTTCTTCAAGAACCGAGGACTAGAATCCTTAACCTTTTCTAAAACCGAGTTCACGGATTTAATGGTAGGCGCAGCTTCTTTCTCCTCCATAACTTCTTCTTGGTCAACCGTGGGTTCTGGAACATCCTTTTGTTCAATCGGGGGTTCTGGTTCTAGGTTGGCAAAGCAGTAGGGGCAAGCTTCGTATTCTTTTGGCGGTGTGACAGAAAGGATGGTCAAGAGAATAGGCTCTTCAATTTCTCTTCGGCATTTTGGATTTGGACAAATAACCACTACAGATTCTTCCGACAATCTTACTGCATCTCGAAGTTTCTTTGATAGAATTTGCTCTGTTCAGGATATATAGGTTTAATGAATCCAAAATCTAGACACTAAATCTCCCGTAAAATCCATCTTTTTCTGTTTTAAAGTCTTTTTTAAGGCTTATTTTCCAAGGTCAAAACAGGATTTTCTGCATGCCAACATTAACTTTGTAAACCATGTGAAACGTGATGGCTGATCTCTGATTAAGTTTAAATCATTGGTAGCCTCTAAGTTTTTGTTTGAGGGCTTGGTCATCAATTGGAACTGAAAATCTTTGTTTATGGGTGAAATGGGATGGTTTTGCGGGTTTTCAACACGATGAGCGGACAGATGGAGGAGTTTAAGCCTCTGAGGGATAAGCATGTTGGGGTGTATGTCTGTGGACCCACGGTTTATGATTGGTCTCATTTAGGTCACGCCAGAACATACATCGCCTTTGACGTTATCGTTCGTTGGCTGGAGTTTAGGGGCTACTCGGTCTTCTACGTCCAGAACATCACTGACGTGGGTCACCTGACCACGGACACTGCTGAGGACAAAATCGTGAAGAGGGCAAGAGAAGCAAGAATCGAGCCCATGCAGCTGGTGGAAGTTTACATGAGAGAATACTTCAGAGACCTTGATTCTCTTGGAGTGAAGAGACCAGATATTTCTCCCAGAGCTACAGGTCACCTCATCGAAATGATCGCGGCAATCCAGTCTCTGATAAAGAAGGGATACGCCTATGAGGTTAACGGAAACGTGTTCTTTGACGTGTCCAAACTGGATGATTACGGGAAACTCTCCAAAATCAAACTTGACGAAATGCTTGAGGGCTCCAGATTCGAGGTTCATCCAGACAAGAGGAACGCCAGAGACTTTGCGCTTTGGAAACGGGCTGAGCCGAACACGGTTCTAAAGTGGTGGAGTCCATGGGGCACCGGTTTTCCGGGCTGGCATATCGAGTGTGCGATCATGGGCTTGAAGTATCTGGGAAGCCAGTTTGACATTCACGGTGGTGCTCGTGACTTGATTTTTCCTCATCATGAAAACGAGATTGCCCAGAGTGAGGCTATGACGGGTAAGAAGCCTTTTGTTAAGTATTGGCTGCATACGGGTTTTCTGAAGATTAATGGAGAAAAGATGTCCAAATCGTTAGGGAATTACATCACAGTCAGGGACGCATTGAAAAAGTATGATGCTGAGGCTATCCGGCTCTTCGTTTTGTCCACCCATTACAGGAGCGAGGTAGATTTCACTGACGAGAGGCTCAAGGGCGCTGAAGCCAGCTTGAGACGGTTCTACAATACTTTGGATTCTTTGGAGGATGACAAGAAAGATTCGGTGAAACGGGAGCTGACTTCAGGGGAGAAAGATTTCGACGATATAGTAGAGAAGCTTAGGGGCGAATTCGTGAAGGCTATGGATGAAGATTTTAACACTCCGCAAGCGTTAGCTGCCCTCTTTGAGATGTCGAAGGAGATTAACAGGTTTCTGGATGAACAGAAACAAGTGAGCATTGAGCTTCTGGAGAAGGTTTATGACTGTTTTTCGGAGCTGGGGAAGGCGCTGGGTCTCTTTCAGAAAGAGAAAACTAAGCAGATTGGCGGGAAGATAGCTGATGATCTGGTGCAGCTTTTGTTTGATTTGAGGGAGGAGCTACGCAAGAAAGGAGATTACGGTTTGTCGGATGAAATCAGAGCAAAGATGAAGAAGTTAGGTTTGGTGATAGAGGACACTGCTGAGGGACCCAAGTGGAAACTGCCCTAAACAACGTTTACGACTCCGTTATTGTTCGCTTCAGCGGAGAGCTGTGGCTCAAAAAGGTTTGGACCCGAAAATATTACGAGAAGCGGCTTGCCAGAAACCTGAAGCAAACATTGAAACATTATCAAATTCCCTACAGTGAGCTTGTTCGTAGACACGGCAGATTCTACCTGAAAACCAGTTCAGCAGTGGATGCGGCACAGATATTGGCAAGGGTTTTCGGAATCTCCTC
>Ga0315533_1002861_pt1 | contig 11685 bp, 9 predicted proteins | sample SalMarSW160130MG_FD_203081 | JGI IMG/M metagenome (GOLD analysis project Ga0315533, IMG submission 203081) | Salt marsh sediment microbial communities from the Plum Island Ecosystem LTER, Massachusetts, United States - Salt Marsh Sediment SW1601-30 ...
ATCTGGACTATATTGGCAACGTGTAAAAAGCAAGAGCGAAACGTCTTTGATTTTATTCATCATACACTGCTTGCTCACTGGAATAATACCTGTTATCCCGAATTATTGTGAACGGTTACCATAATTGAAACTTCTTATGATTATTATACGTTTAGTAATGCAAACGGATGTTCAATAGTAATATTTTAACTCAAGGTCAACGTCCCAGGAATCGGGCAGACCTTTCTTTCTGGTGAGCTTGACCCTCGAGCACTGCAGATTCGCCCAGCGAAGCTGAATCGCCGAGAGAAATCTGGCAAATCTCGCTATGTCAACCTGTTTTAGAACGACGTTGGCGCTCTGGCTTTTCTGTCCGCCGGAGGTTATGATTATTCCAGTGCTTAACTTGTAGTTTGTAGGCGGTATCCCGTACACATTAGCTGTCCTTTCAACGGCAACGGCATAATCAAACTCGGCGGCGTCTGTTTTGGAATCAGCAAACTGCAGCCGGTCAGGGTCAACAGTTAAGATTTGTTCAATGATTTCCTGGGCTTCGTTATACTGGTTCTTTTCGCTCTGCCAGCCATTTTCCGCATCCGGCAGATATACAGCCCAAATAAGTAACGGCCATAAAGCAAGTACAGCCGGAGCAAGTATGTAATACAAAATGGGATTTCTATATATGTCCTTCATAAGTTTTCCCTTAACTATCCTTCCGGCTCAACCGTTATGCGGAAATTGTCCCGGCCGGCCTTTGAATCAAGGCGCTGTTGTAAAATCTCCAGCCCGCTTTTCTTTATTGTCTCAAACAGTTTTAGTGTGTTTTTTTTGCTGGATGTATCGCCTGCTATGGTGATGGCCCTTGTTGTGATGGAGATAGAGTCTATATTTAAATCCGTCTGTGCTGCGCATTTATTAAAGGCCTCGAGCACCAAAGTCAGCTTTGCCGATATAGCTTCTTCGCCGGTAAGACTGAGCTGCCCGCTTTTGACTCTTTCAATACGTCTTTTTGCTTTGCCAAGCTCTCCTTTAGCATCTTTGATTTTGCCAGGCATCTTCTCTCCGAACATCACGGCTGAGTACTGCTTCTCGAATTTTTCGTGCAGGCGATTTCGGTATTTGTTTTTCTGCAACAATTGCACCTGAAGATACAGGCCGGCAGCAAGCACCAGAACGGCAACAGAAATGCTGAGGACTTTGAGCACTTTTTGCAGACGAACCTTTTTACCCTGATAGGGGCTAAAATCGTTGCGGAAGTTTATAGTTTGTGTCTTTTCCAGATAGCAAAGAGCCGCCCCATAGGCAATTGCAAAATCAACGGTATCGGCACAATCAGCAAGGGTTTCCGGCGCCGCGGCGACAGAGGCAGCTAAATCTATACTATCGGCCTCGATGTTTAGCTTTTCGCTAAGCCGGTGATTGTTTACAGAGTCGGTAGAATCGAAAACCTTAATGCAATCTATCGGCTGGTCAACATCAACCAAAGCAGCGGTTACAGGTATCTGGCCTGCGAGCAGGTCTGTTCTATCCTGAGCAGGGCCAAGCAGGATTGTCCGCATCGTCGGCGCTTTTTGTGACTGCGGCAAGGCAATAAAATAACCGCTTAAGCCGGAAAGGATGCAGAACAAAGGATGCAAATCCGCAGCCAAAGGTTCATTGCGGCTGATAAATCTCGACAGGCATCTGACATCCGGCTCTATGGTTACAGGGTCGATATTGTTACTTTGCAAGGCGCCAAGTATGTCTGACAACACTTTGCGTTGTGCGGTAAAGACGGTCAGCTTCGAGCCGGTCTGGCCGGTTGAGGTTATTTCAAAAGCTATCGCAACATCGGCTATATCCGTAGCAAGGGCCTCCTCGGTATCGAACCTGACGGTCGAGGCGATTTGTCTGGGGTCGGTGAACTCACTGCTCACATTATGCTGCATAAACATCGCACAATCCAAAGCCACTGCAACTTCGGCAAATTTCAACTGTCTTTCGGCACATCCTTCAGCTATGAGAGTTGCCAGTGCTTGAGGGCTTGGTTGCTCATCTTGCTCGGTAGAAACACTAAAGCAGCCCAGGATGGTTCTGTCCCTGCCCTGTGAGCCGAGGCAGACCGCTGTTGCGGTGTTTCTGCCTATGTAAATTCCCAAATAGCTCTGAGGTTCCACTTCGAGCAAACTCCTCATTAGTTTTGAGTTCTAAGTTTCGAGTTTTTAGTTAGCTTAAAACTAAACACTAAAAACTTAAAACTGCTTAGCCGGATATCGTCGCAATTCGTTTTATTTTTTCGCCGTCTTTCGTTACCGCTATGACGGTCGATGCCTCTGCCACTCCGCTTATGGCGGTTACCTTAATCGTAAAAAAGTTACTGACCGTTGTGATATATTTTTCACATTTTCCGATAGAATCCGAATACCTGAATAGCGCCTTCTTTAAATCTTCTATATCGGCAAATGGTTCTATGCGTCTTCGCTGCATTATTTCTTCGGCGATTTTGTCGGCGTCGCCGCCGAAAGTAAAAGTCGCCTCCAGTACGTGCCGGGGTGCGGTATTTATATTAACCTTGTTCGAGGCCCACATCCCCATATATTTCAGGGCCGACTCTTTTCTTCTGTCGCTTACTATGGTCGGTTTGGCAAGTGTCTCGGTATCGATTAGCGAGCTGTGAAAAAGCGTTGCGAAATCGGTAACGTGCACAGACGCTGGTATAGTCTTTTTGACCGTCACCGTTCTGCGGGTTGCCCTGCGACCCCGGCGGACGGTTCTCCTCGTTGGCCTTGTCGTTCTCTCAACTATTGGCTTGAACTCAAGCTTGAAAGGTTTTATTTCGCTTATCTCTGCAAGCTCATCTCTTAGTGAATCAATCTGCTCATAACTGATATTCATCCATTCGCAGAAGGTCTCAAAGCCAGCGATGGCCTCGCGCTGGTGTTCTTCCTCATCCAGCAGTGCCCAGCCGATAGGGTACTTTGCATTTTCGTCTTCAATCTCAATTTTGACTGTGGCAGAGCCGATTTCAAACTCGACCGGCTCTATTACAAAGGGCCACGGCGGGCCATACGGCCCGGGTATCACTAACAAATTAGGGTCGTTAAAATCGGTAATAGCGGCTTCATTAGGGCCAATATAGTTAGCGTCAGAGCTAATATAGTTAGCGTCAGGGCCAATATAGTTAACGTCAGGGCTAATAATATAGTTGACGTCAGGGCTAATATAATTGACGTCATTGAGGGCACTTTCAGCAGTCCACCGGCGCTGAAACGCATTAGATTTGGCAGCCCATTCAGCCAAAAGCTCATTATATTCGACCTCGGTAAGAGCAAACAAATCGGAGAAATCCGGCTCGTTCGGTCGGCTAATCAACTGGGGGGTAACCCCCTCCAACGCAGCAAGTGCGTATTTGACCGCTGAGTCGCAGGCATAGCGGGCGGCTTGATAATCTATGATATACTGATTACGGTGACGATGGGCGGCCAACCGGTTGCTTAAGGTATAACCGAGTGCCGAAAGCACAACCAGCAGCACCAATGTTACTAAAAGCACAATGCCGGAGCGGCAATCAGCCGGATTACCTCGGTCTTTGTTCTTCAATATCTTGTTCTTGTTCGTTTTCACTTTGTTATTCTTCTATATCCTGTTCTTTCTGCTCTTGGCCTTGTTCTGCCTCCTCCTCTTCCTGTTCTTTTACTATGATTATGAACCTGATTTTTCTGGTTCTGTTGATAGCTATGGTCCGTGTTATTTTTTCCGCCTCCGGCACATCCAAAGTTCCATCCAATGTCTTAAAGGGCTGAGCAAAAGAAATAGTTGCCACAATGCCGCCGGGCAACGAATCGCTCGTCCATCTATTCTGAAAGCTATCGCCTCTGGGGACTTGTATCTTGAAAAATGTAACACCGGTGCAAATCGGCACAAAAAGCTCTCTCTCCCAATCATCCTTCTGCTCGTCAAGTATTTTGTCCTCCAAGTCGATGCCGCTGTGGCTTCGGTACAAAATAAGACCGCCGGTGTTATTTTCATAGTCGAAGCCGGCCTGCCAAACGATTCTTTCAAACGTCTGTTTTTTATTGTCTTTATCGTAAATAGTTTTTAGAATCGTCAGCCGGGCGGTCGGGAAACCATTTTCAAACTTATTTTCAATAGTAACTTTCGCACCGGAGCCGGCCATAGTTGTTCTGTCGATGTCCTCGGCGATACGCTGGATTATCTCCGATGGCAGTTGGGAGCTGTCAAGCCGGCGTGTGATTGCAGCGGCGCCGGTTTCGGCCCGGCCGTAAACGCCCAGCACGGCTACTAAAACCATTGCCGCTATCACCAGCGCCGCCAGCAGTTCAGCCAGCGAAAAACCTGCTTGACGCCTTAATATTCTGAATGGCAAATTACCGGTCATCGCCTCACCATTTAAGAGTGCTTAATAGCCAGTTTAGCTGTTCTTCTCTTGTCATATCGTCCCAGTCGGCAGGCAGCCAATCGGGGCGGGAGTCCTTTGGTTCTTCCTGGGGTTCTTCCTCTGGTTTTTCCGGGCGTCTTTCCTCAGGTTGGCCATCAGGTCTTTCCTCAGGTTGGCCGTCAGGTTTTTCCTCTGGTTCTTCCGCTGGTTCCTCTTCGTAATCATCCTGCTGGCGTTGCTCTTCTAACCTGGCTTTTTCCTCAAGAATTTTGACCGCTTCCTCCACAGTCAGGTCGGTAATCCAGTGCGTTAGCTCGACCGTTTGCGGCTGGCCACCCGTGTCAGTATACTGGGCTGAACAAACCGCCCGAATCCACATTCGCTCGGTTATCGGCTCATAAAACGAGTCAACAGTTGACTGCCATTGAATATCCGGATATTTATCACTGCTGCCATACTCGACCGTCTCCGTGACCGAATCCGAGCACAGCAGTTTCTCCATATTCTCCCGTGCGACCTCAAAGGCCTGCATCTTCCAGGTAGAGTTTGCCGCCGAGGCCATACAGCGGTTTATCACAACCAGTACGCTTGAGCTGATAAGCGCAAGTATAGCCAAAGCGGCTAAAACCTCCACCAGACTAAAAGCTGGCTTGGCAGCTATTTTTTCAGAACAGCATCTCATCTTCACGTCTCGGCAATAAAATCTCAACGTCACCTTCTTTTAGTGTAATAATTCTACTAAGCCGGTTCACTACAACCGAGTACGGCCGTTGTCCGTCATCGAGCAGCACAATCTTTCCGCCATATTGCCAGCCCGAGTGCCCTGTACGGAATTTTGCCCAGCCATCATTAATGTATTCCCCGTCGTCAAACATAATGTAGGCGACCCGGCAGTCATTGCTGAAATCATTTTCGGCAATAATCTCCTCTTCCAGAACCTGCGATAAATCAGTCGAAGTAATCTGGCGAAGCGTGTATCTCTGTTCCACAGGGTCAATAATGAGTTCATATCTCCTGTCGCTCTCGGCAGCAGCGCTGGCGGCCATCTGCATCGTCGAGACAAGCTGCTGTGCCTGCGCCTTGAATGTGCTTTTTTGAAGTAAGCCGGAGAGATTCACCGCCGCCAAAAGCACAAATAACGATACTATCAACACCACCACTACCAGCTCAATCAACGTGAAACCTCGTGAATCGCCAATCGCAAATCGCAAATCGAGATACGTTTCACGAGATACGCAATTAGTATGCGTCTGTGCTGAGCAAATCGGCATCGTAGTCCTCACCGCCTTCTTCGCCGTCGGCACCGAGACTTTTGATTACAAACGCTTTTCCGCTCTCGGGATAACGCTCATAAATGAAATCGTTTCCCCAGGCATCTCTGGGTATATCCGTAGTCTCGAGGTATCCGCCCGGCTCATAGATAGTAACGTCACTGGGCTGTTCGATAAGTTCTATAAGTCCCATATCTTCGCTGGGAAATCGGCCGGTATCCATCTTGAACTGATTAACCGAAGAGTGGAGAATCTTCAGGTTGGCCTTGGTGGTCGTAACTTTGGCCTGGTCTATCTTGGATACCACCTTTGTAGCCACCAAAGTAGCTAACAAGCTGATAATAATCAAAATGGCCATAAGCTCAATCATTGTAAAACCGCTTCTTACTGTCTTTGTGTTTTTCATTTTTTATCAAACTCCTAAAAATGATAACGAATGCGTTAAAATCCCTTCTCTAAAATTTGACAGCCGAGACTTCCAATATCGGCAATATCGTCGCATAAGCAATTACGCCGATTATCGCGGCCATAACAATTATAATAATCGGTTCGACCGCAGCACTCAACCTTTCTATAACTATATCAGTTGAGCTTTCAAGATTTTTACTGATATTTTTGAGCATTTTTTCCAATTCCCCGCTTTTCTCCCCGACGGTGACCATATGTGCAATAGCGGGGTCGATGACACCGCTGTCTCTAAGCGGCGTTGCAATATCGGCGCCGGCCAGGATTCTCTCTCGCGACTGCTGGATGGCCCTTTTCATAAGTGAATTGCCGGTAACCTCGGCGACAACCCGAAGGGATTCGGCCATAGCAAGTCCTGAACCGAGAAGCGTCGAAAGCGTAGAGGCAAAACGTGAAGCAACCCGCTGTTTTATAAGAGGGCCCAGTAACGGCAAAGACAGTACAAACCTGTCACGCAAATATGCGCCCCTGCCGGTCAGCATAAACCTCTTGAGACCCCAGACAGTTCCAACTATCGCTGCAATAACAACCAGCAGCCACCAGCTTCTCATTACAAAACTAACATTCATCATCTGCCTGGTAATCCAGGGCAGCTCCTGACCTGTGCTGATAATCTGCTCTGATATCTTCGGGATGACCTGGGTCGTCAAAATCAGAATCGCTGCAATGCAAAATAAAATTAGAATGATGGGATATATCATTGCAGTTACTATCTTCGACTCGACCCGCTGGCGCTTTTCCATAAAGCCGGCGATTGTCGAAAAACTCTGGCCCAAAGAGCCGGTAACCTCGCCGACACGGACCATGCTCACATATATAACATCAAAATAATCACTGTAATCTTTTATGCCGTCGGTAAATGACTCTCCTGTAACCACGCGGTCGCGAATGTCGGTAAGGGCGTTTTTGAATCGCACGTCGGACACCTGCAGCGTAAGCACCGAAAGGGCCTCCGTCAGTTTGATTCCTGAATTGAGCAGTGTGGCCATTTGTTTGGTAAAATCGATGATTTGGGCCTTGCTGGCTCTCGTGAAAATTGAAATAAGCGCTGCTTTACCTTCGGAGCCGGCTCCAATCTCCTTGATTGACATAGGGTGAATACTTCGCACCCTGAGCTGTTTTCTTGCGGCGTAGGGATTTTCAGCGGTAACCGTGCCCCTGGTTCTTTTCCCGTTCGCTGCTATTGCTACATAATTATATCTTGGCATTTTTCGTATCTCGTATTTCGTATCTCGTATTTCGTTCCAGGATTCACGAGATATTGTCTTACATTACGTCTGCCTGTGTTACCCTTAACACCTCGGCAATGGTCGTTATGCCGGCAAGCACCTTTCTGACTCCGTCCATTCGCAGGGTTTGCAATCCGGCGTTAAGGGATGCCTTCTTTATCACACCGGCACTTTCCCTTCTGTATATCAGGTCCTGAATCTCCTCGTTAATCATCATCAGCTCATAAATGCCCGTTCTGCCCCGATAGCCGGTCTGAAAGCACTTATCACAGCCGGAGCCGACAAAAAATTTATACTCACCATTTTTCTCTAACTCACCCAATCCGAGCCCCCTTAATTCGTGAGCCGTGGGCTCATACGGCTTTCTGCAATCCGGACAGACCTTTCTTACTAACCGCTGAGCCAGCACGGCAATCAGTGAGGAGCTTGCGAGATACGGCTCGACGCCCAAATCCAGAAGCCGGCTTACCGTCCCTGCCGAGTCATTCGTATGGACCGTGCTGAAAACCAGGTGCCCCGTCAGCGAGGATTGTATGACCATACGGGCGGTCTCAATATCCCGGACCTCGCCGACCATTATAACATCAGGGTCCTGGCGAAGGACATGTCTTAGGGCATTCACAAACGTTACGCCCTTTTTCGAGGCGACCTGCATCTGGCTTATCCCTTCAAGCTGATACTCGATTGGGTCTTCTACGGTCATAACGTTTTTCTCTGCCGAATTAATCCTGTTCAGGCACGCATAGAGCGTGGTGCTTTTTCCGCTTCCTGTCGGGCCGGTTACGAAAATAACGCCGTGTGAGCGGTTAAGCAGTGAGTCAAACTTCTTCAAATCACCCTCCCACAGTCCCAGCTCATCCAGCGCAAATAGCCCCGTGCTTTTATCTAACAGTCGTAAGACGCTGCGCTCGCCATAGCTGGTCGGCACGGTGCTGATACGCAAATCGACCTCGCGCTGGCCCAGCCGGACGCTGCATCTGCCGTCCTGCGGGAGCCGGCGCTCGGCAATGTCCATACCTGCCATAACCTTGATACGAGAGATAATCAACGGCAAAACGTTTCTGTTTAAACTGAGCACGTCATATAAAATGCCGTCAATACGATAGCGAATCTGAATCTTCGCCTCGTAAGGATGGACGTGGATATCACTGGCCCTTAATTGCAGGGCACGAAAAAGAATATCATTTACTAATCGGATAACGGGCGGGCGATTGACAACGTCAAGCAGGTCGTCCGAAGTTCCAACCTCGTCAATAAGCTGGTCGAGATTTTGCGAATCGAGCTCTTCGGCCACTTCCTCGATGACGGTGGTCCTCTGCTCGTAGGCAACATCTATTACAGAGGTAATATTGGCACGGGTGGATATTGCCGCCCTGACGGGCAGCCCCGTCATCTTTGAGACGTTGTCCAGGGCATTGGCATCTAACGGCTTCGACAAAACTACGGTCAGCTCGCCCCCTGCTTCCGCAGGGGCATCGGCATCGGTTTTTACGCCGATAAGATAGTGGTGTTGAGCGTATGCTGCGGGAACGGCCTCTATAAATTCGGCGGGCACAAGCTTCGCAGAAATATCGGTCAGAAATTCCCGCCCAAGTGCGGCCGCAAAGAGTCTCAAAACCGCCTCTTCGGTAAAGTGCGGACAGCGAAGCAGCATTTCGTCCAGCCGCTCTGGGCCGCTGTTTTCTTCAAGAAATTTGGCCAATTGCTCGGCATCAAGCAGGCCGGTGCGCTTGGCGGTTTGTATCAATAAATCCTTCATTGAAACTGAAAACTTAAAACTAAAAACTAAGAACTATTCTCATTCTGCTTCCAGGACACGCAATGGCTCAATTGGTTCGGGCTCTACGCCAGGCCAATCGTGGTATCTCTGGAATTTATCCTCAAATTTTTCAAAGGCGGCCCTGCTTCTTTCGGATATCTGCTCAAGTTCCGGCAGGCCGGCGAGCGTCTCATCGGGTCTTAGGATATTGGCCTTAACAAATATGTAAAGTTTGGAGTCGTCCGCAACATTTTTGGTGCTTCTAAACAATCCACCCAGGATTGGAATATCACCGAGTAATGGCACCTTATTTCCACCTTTACTTTGATTGAGCTTCAGCAAACCACCGAGGATTATCGTGCGGTCATTGGGAACAGTTACTATGGTGTTGATGTTGCTCGACGTGGTATCCGGTGGAGTAGTTTTGTCGGTACGCGGCTTAAAATCAGTTCTGTCCAATCCTACTTCCAGCAGGAGCAAATCCCCCTCGCTGATATTAGGCGTTATTGTCAGCGTGATACCGGCCGTGTACGGTTTGAAATCCGTAGTCGTCCTCTGGGTGCCTTCTTCCGGTATGATAACGGTTTCGATTTTAACATTTGTGACGTCGATGGTTTTGATTGTCCCGGTCTCTCCGTCGTTAACAAGAACCTTTGGCTTTGCAAGAACACGACCATAGCCCTTCTTTTGCATTGCGGTTAATAGGGCCTGAACGTGAGCATCACTGTAGAAACCTTGTGCCGTTCCTGTTACCGGAGAAGAAAATACCTCTCCGGTGCCGCCGACAAACGGGCTGATAATTGAGCCGGCCACTTTCATTGCTCCGTCGGTTTGAAGTTTTGGGAACTTGGTGGCGAACTGCAAATCGAGCGCAAAATCTTCCGTCTTGGTGACTTCAACAAGGGTTACGTCAATAAGGACCTGCGGCCTTCGCTTATCAAGTGTTTTTATGAGACTGCCTATCCATTCCTGGTTCTTCTTGCTGGCATAGACAATAAGCGAAAAGGTTTTTTCATCAGGGATTATGATGATTTCTTCCTGCTTTTTTACGACCTGTTGAATCTTGCCTTCTTTGTCTTTGATAGTCTCCTGAACGAGCTGATTCAAAACCGCCGCTAAATCCTCCGGCTTTTGGTTTTCAAGTGGATAAATTTTATAAGGTATTGCCTCTTCAAATGTACGGCTGTCCACATACGCCAGAATCTGCGTTATCTGGCCGTGTTGCTCTTCCGTTGCGTTAACCAGAAGCGAATTTGTCGATTCAATTATTACCACCTGCGGCTCTTCCGCAAGCGGCTCACTTACCGCAGCGCCGGCTGCCGGCCGGGCCGCTGCCGGCTGCCTGGCGTCCCTGGCCGCAGCCGTGATTCTCGTAGGCGCTCCCTTGCCGCCGATTATGCCAAGCTCCGCCAGCTTTGTCTTTACCTCTTCTGCGCCAACGTGCTGGATTTCGTATAACCGCAGAATCCGAAGGTCCTGCTGGGCCACGTCAAGGGTATCTATCAGCTCCTCAACAGCATCCAATTCATCTTCATGCCCTATCATCAGGATACGGTTTGTCCTTTCATCAGCGTCCAGATACACAGTGGCTTTGGCCGCTTCAGCCGGCGCGGGCGCTCCTCTTGGTGTGGTTCTTCTGGCCGCTGCCTGTCGGCGCCTGAAAGCAGCTGTCGACTCTCCCTGTCGGCGGGTGACTTGCGCCGGTCTTTCGGCCGACCTGGCAATGGTAATCGAAATAGTACCCATCTGCTCGACAAGTGTCTTAACTTTAGGAGCAAGTGTTTTGGCCATTGTATATTTTAATTGCCTGAACCTGAACTGCCTCGGCGCGCCCGGCTTATCTATCATCCGCAACAGTTCCTCTATGCGGGCCATACGATAGGCATAGCTGGTAACGATAAGCGTTCCTGTCCCGGCAATCGGCGTGATGTTTACGCCGAGCTTCATCCCGTCAAGAAGATTTTTCGCGCTGGTGGTATCCACGTAATCGAGGTCAAAAAGCCGAGTTATGATTACATCTCCATACTGCAGCTCGCCCTTCTCAGGGTCAAGCAAAGCAGGGTCAATATCCAGGGCCTCACCAGCAGGGACAATGGTTACAAGATTGCCCTTGCGGGCCATTACAAAGCCCCTGAACTTCAGCACAGATTCAAGCAGAGGATACAAGTCCTTTACCTTGATGGGGCCTTGCACCTTGAGGGCGACCTCGCCCTTGACCTTGGTGGCATCGTACATATAGTCTAAATGCAAATACTTACCCACCAAATCAAACAAATCTATGACGTTAAGTTTCTCGGGCAAATCCAGTTCAAGCATTTCATTGCCGAAGTCAAGTGGCTGCGGCACATAGGATACAATGGCAGCAGCCGGCTCGTTAACTTCAAGCTCGCCCGGCTGGTTAACCTCGACCACTGCTCGTTCCGGCGCAAACTCCGATTCCACTTCTATTTCTGGTTTTTCCGGGCTATCTGCGGCAGCATACTCTACGGCCTGTCTCTGACGGACGGGCAAATTCGGCTCTTGCAATTGCTCGGCGTCAACCTGTAAGAGTTCGGATTCGATGGGATGTCCGCCCGGCTGGTTCGGCTCGGCCTCGACACGAAA
>Ga0315533_1002865_pt1 | contig 11664 bp, 7 predicted proteins | sample SalMarSW160130MG_FD_203081 | JGI IMG/M metagenome (GOLD analysis project Ga0315533, IMG submission 203081) | Salt marsh sediment microbial communities from the Plum Island Ecosystem LTER, Massachusetts, United States - Salt Marsh Sediment SW1601-30 ...
AAAGCATCTGCCTCGTTATCGGCATAAAAAACCGGAAGGGGCAAATTGCCTGTTATGGCACTCCATCGAGAAGTTTTGCCTCCTGCTCGGGGGTAATCATCGTGATTGTCCTGAGCATAAGTTAAAATTGCCTTATGTATGCCGCCGAGGTTAGTGCTGCATACCGCCCTTAGAGCCATCGCTTTTACCTTAGCCAGAGTCGGCATCAAGATAGACATGAGAATCGCTATAATCGCAATAACTACTAATAACTCTACCAGGGTAAAACCTTTTTTCTTCATTTGTTTTTCTCCTTTCAAAACCTTTTTTCTTCGTGGATTCAAACTCAAACAACAACAATAATCTAAAGCACATATTTTATATAATTATCGCAGCTTCAAGGCGTTTGGCATAAAATTATTTCATCGTTACAGCACAGATATCCATAAACCTTTCCAATTCGTGAAGCCAGCTCATTGCCCGAACACAATTGAATGTGACAAAAGCGATTACAGCGGCAGCAGAGGCTAATTTAACAACAGGATTATCAATTATTGCTCTTATTGTCGTGAGAATACGGTCTTTAGCCGTAGAGCTAAAACAGCCGATTGCTTTTATAACCTCATCTTGTTGTCTGTCCAAATCCCTGCCAAATCCGTCAAAAAGACGGGTTAGTAATGCGTCTTCAGCCCTTAATACCTGCTCAAATTCGACACAATCTTTGCACTGTTGTTTATGTTCTTGTACAGCATTAATCTCGCTGTCAGGCAAAGTTCCGCTAATAAGCTCAGCGATTTTATCTTTAAAATTATCACATTTGTCACTCATCATTTCTCCCTTCCAGTCAACAATTTATGTAATTGTTTTCTCGCTTCTTTTATTTTACTGCACACACTTGAATGTGAGATATCGAACTTTTCTGCGATTTTTTTAGTGCTCTTGTTATCAAAGTAATACATTACCAACGGGAGCCTTAACTCCAAAGGCAGCTGTCTGATAGATTTGTGTATGTCCTGGTTTTGGCTTATTTTCCGGTTATTCTGCATCGGAAGCCCTGCCAAAATGGCCTTGACGTGTTTTTTCCTGCGCAGCAAATCGATACAAAGATTCTTTGCAATTTGCGAAATCCACCAGCCGAAACGGTCTGCCTTATGCAATTTTCTCATTTTCAAAAATCCGGTCAGCATCGCATCCTGAGCAATATCTTCTGCATCATCAACATTTCCAAGTATGCCTAAACAAATCGCGAAGACGTCTCTGTAATACCTTTTAACAAGTTCAGCATAAGCCTCTTTCTGCCCTCGCTTTGCAGCAGTAACAAGTTTTTTGTCTGATCGCTCATCCAAAAAAACGCCCTTTAACCACTGTTCTCATTAATAAAGACGAATGACCGAACGCTTAAATCCAAAAAATTGACTGTTTAACCTTTCAATATTTTCTATAAAAGGGGATTTCCGGCGAAGAACCGGTTATAAAAAGTACAAATCAACTATGGCAAAATTTAAGCTTCTCATCAGAAACACATATTTAAATTGTTACAATTAACATATAAAATGCTTTTTGTCAAACTAAATCCAGGGTAACTTCGGCTAAGGGCTTGAAAAACACTGCTTATAGGCTTATAAACAAGGCCTTTGGTAACTCGCGTCGGGAAAAGCTTAAATTATGATTAGTAAAAAACTACTTGAAACCACAAAAAAAATGCTTTTAGAACACAATCAGCAGCATCTACTGATGTTCTGGGACGAGTTACAAGAGGCTCAAAAGCAAAGGCTGCTGGAAGAAATCGGGCGATTAGACTTTTCAAAAATCGACCGGTGGGTGGAAAGATATGTAAAAAAACCGGCTCCTTTAAGACTGTCTTCTGAATTTCAGCCTGCCCCTTCCTATCCGTCGGAGCCGAAAAACAGCGAGCAACAGCAAAAATACAAATTAGCCGTCGAAATGGGTGGAGAACTAATATCAGCCGGTAAGGTTGCCGTTTTCGTCGTAGCAGGTGGACAGGGAACGCGGCTCGGATTCGATGGGCCAAAAGGCAATTACCCAATCAGCCCGATTCGAAATAAAACACTGTTTCAAATATTCGCAGAGACCATAAGGGCGGCTTGCGAAAAATACAAGGCGGATATTGCGTGGTATATTATGACCAGCCCGATAAATTACAATCAAACCCTGGATATCTTCAAAGAAAACTCTTATTACAGCCTGGAGGAGAAAAACATCTTTATATTTCAGCAGGGTACGATGCCCAACTTCGGATTGGATGGGAAAATCCTGCTGGCAGATAAAAGCACAATCGCCGCCTCTCCTGATGGTCACGGAGGCAGCTTAAAAGCGCTTTATAAAAGCGGTGCTCTTGAAGATATGAAAAACCGCGGGGTAGATGTTATGAGCTACTGGCAGGTTGATAATCCGCTTGTCAAGATTCTCGACCCGCTTTTCATAGGCCTGCATAAACTTGATAATTCCGAGATGTCTTCGAAGGCTTTGCTCAAAAATCATCCGAAGGAAAAGGTAGGCAACTTCTGCCTGGTGGACGGGAGAGTGACGGTTATAGAATACAGCGACCTGCCGGATGAGCTTGCCGAGAAAAAAAATTCCGACGGCTCGCTCGCCTTTGAGCTTGGCAGTATCGGAATACATATAATAAGCAGAAGCTTCGTGGAAAAGCTGAATTCTGAAGGCGACTTCTCTCTGCCTTTTCACCGGGCCGTTAAAAAGATTGCCCACATTAATGAGAACGGCCGGTTGATAGAACCTGCTGAGCCGAACGGTATTAAGCTTGAAACGTTCATTTTTGATGCTCTGCCGTTGGCAGACAATTCAGTGATTCTGCAAACTGTTCGCAGCGAAGAGTTCGCTCCCGCGAAAAATGCCACAGGCCTCGATAGCGCCGAAGTCACCAGAAGAATGATGGCCGAAAGGTCTGCAAAATGGCTGGAATCGGCAGGTGTTGCTGTCCCCAGAAAAAAAGACGGAAGTCTCGACTGCCTTATCGAAATAGCGCCGTCTTTTGCGTTTGAAAAAGAGCAGCTCAAAGACAAGACCGACAGGATTGCTGACATAAAAGCCGGCGATAAAATTTATATAGGCTGAGTTTTATATAATCAGCATAGCGTCACCATAAGAGTAAAAGCGATAACGCTTTTCTATGGCATAACGATAGGCAGCGAGGATTTTATCCAGGCCGGCAAAGGCAGCTGCCAGGGCAAGCAGTGTTGAGCGGGGCAGATGGAAATTTGTCACCATTGCGTCAGTAACTTTAAATTTATAGCCCGGCCTGATAAACAAATCTGTCGTTCCGCCGAAAGGGCGTACTTTCAAGCCGGCACTTACTGTCTCCAGGACACGAACACAGGTTGTACCGACCGCGATTATCCTGTTGCCTCTTTCTTTTGCCTTGTTTATGATTTCCGAATTCTTTGAATCTATGCTGAATTTCTCTTTGTGAATTTTGTGCTCTTCAAGATTTTCAGCAGCTACCGGCTTGAATGTCCCTGCGCCCACGTGCAGACTGATATATGCGAAAAGTATGCCTTCGCTTTTCAATTTTTCGATGAGCTTTTTAGTAAAATGCAGTCCCGCAGTCGGAGCTGCCACTGCACCTGCCTTTTTCGCATAAACGGTCTGATACCGCCGCCTGTCGGTTTGTGCCAGCCTGAGGTCTCTGCTGCGCCTGATATAAGGCGGCAGAGGCGGAAAGCCTATCTTTTCAAGGATGGTTTCGGTCTTTTGGCGGGTTTTAATCCTGAGCAGGCATTTACCATCCTGTTTTTTCTCAAGCAGGACAGCTTCTATTGTCCTGCCGCCTCGTTTGCTTTCAAGGTATAGCTGCTCTTTCGTCTTTATTTTTCGAGTACCCTTTAACATAACCTCCCATACCCCGTCCCCGGGCTCCTGCAAAAAAAGACCTTCAAGTACACCGCCTGTACAGCGTCGTGCAAAAAAACGGGCAGGCAATACCTTTGTATTATTAAGTACAAGACAGTCACCAGCCGACAGGAATTTACCAATGTCACTGAAGATATAGTCTCTAAGCTTACCGCTCAAGCGGTCCAAAACCAGCAGGCGTGATTTGCTTCGGATGCAACAAGGCTGCTGGGCAATAAGTTCTCGAGGCAAACTGTAATCCAGCAGTTCAGTCTTCATAAACAAAAGGTTATCAGACCATTGGTAAAATGACAAAAAAATTTTCAGCCGATAACAAGCCAATCGTAAGGATTATCCCGTAGCGCTCAAATTAGTTACCAAGCCTGTAAAAATTACCGACGATATGCAAAAAGGATAAAGAACTGGTAAAATTAATCTCAAAGGGCCAGGGCAATGGCGCCAAAAGAATATTTTGAACAGGCGGCAACTTCAATCGCAGCATTGGACAGAAAAGAGCTTGAAAAAAGAATCAGAAACTTCAAAGGCAGATTCAAACTCGACTTCAGCGAGGATTATCTCAATAACCTGTCGGTTGACAGACTCAGGCATGTTCTTCTTGCTGCTTTAATAAATGCCGGGCCCCACAATTAACTACACTACAGCTTTTTATACTACCAAACCGTACCAAAGGCCTCCGGCAGCTAAATAGTAATGCTATAACCCATATTATAAAATTCTTGCAAAAAATAAATTTTTAGATTATAATGTTTTAGTTTATTTAATCCGGAGGAGCGGCCGAGCTTTAACAACAGGTTCGTTTAACTTTGGACCTATAATAAAAGGGGAAAACTATGAATAGGTTACTTTCTGCCGTGAATAAAATAATCTTAATTTGTTTAATTGTATCAATCTCAACCGGTACAGCTGTGGGCAGCGCTTTTTACGACAGTGGCGATGATAAGAATTTTGCTGAACGCAAATATGCACCTGACAGAAAAGTTGACATACTGCATATCACAATTGATGTAACCCCAGATTTTAACGAGCGTACCATTGACGGCATTACAACAATAAAATTTGCTCCCATTGCAAAATCCCTTTATGAGCTTAGGCTTGATGCGTATGATTTGCTTGTATCATCCGTTGAATCCAGCGCAGAGATCGCCGGGTACAATGTCACCGAAGAGGATATTACCATCACATTCGCCTCTGCCATAGAACCGGCAGATGTAACAACCGTTACCATTGCCTACCATGCCGAGCCCAAGGACGGCTTTTTCTTCAGAACACCTGAGCTGGGTTATAAGGCTGAAGATATTCATCTTTTTACACAGGGTGAATCACATTCTCATCGTTACTGGTTTCCGAATTACGATTACCCGAACGAACATTCAACCTCAGAGGTTATCTGCCATGTCCCCGGTGAGATGACTGTGCTTGCAAACGGCCGGCTCGTATCGGAGGTGATTAATCACGACACAGGCTTGAAAACGGTCTGCTGGAGGCAGGAAAACCCGCATGTAAATTACCTTATTGCTCTTGTCGCCGGCAAATTCGAGAAGATTGAATCCAAACACAAAGATATCCAGCTTGCTTTTTACACCACGCCATCCAACATCAAATATGCACAAAACTCTTTCAGGGAGACGGCAGATATTATGGACTTTTATGAGAAAGAGATTGGCGTGGACTTTCCGTGGTGCAAATATTACCAGGTCTGTGTTGCGGATTTTGTAGCAGGCGGGATGGAGAATACCTCTCTTACGATACTGACGGAGGGCACTTTATTTTCGGATGAATTTGAAAATGTACGTTCGAGCCGGGGACTTAATTCGCATGAGATGGCGCATCAATGGTTTGGTGATTATGTTACCTGCAAGGACTGGAGTCAGTTGTGGCTCAATGAAGGTTTTGCAACCTACTACGAGAAGCTGCACGATGGACATCAAAACGGCAGAGACCAGATGCTCTACAATTTGTACAATACTGCCGCACCTATTTTACGACGAACGGAGGAACAACGGCCGATAGTGTATAAAGAATATTCAGACGAGGGTGAGCAGTTCGATTATAGAAACTACAATAAGGGCTGCTGGGTGCTGCATATGCTTCGCAACAGACTCGGCGAAGATTTATACCGCAGATGCGTCAAAACCTATCTTGAAAGGTTCGCCTTCAGCAGTGCAGTAACCGAGGATTTGATATCAGTTATTGAGGAGCTTTCCGGCAGAAGCTACGACAGGTTCTTCGACGAATGGGTCAGGCAGGGACGTTTCCCCGAGTTAAAGATAAGTTACTCCTGGTCGGGAAAAGACAAACTTGCCAAAGTCTCCGTAGCGCAGACTCAGAAGCCGGTAAATAACGTGAAAATTTATCATTTCCCGGCTTCAATTCGATTTGTTGCCAATGGCCGAAAAATCGATAAAGAAATAAACGTGGATTCTGAAGAGCACGATTTTTATTTCCCTTTGCCGGCGAAACCTGAAATCGTACGCTTCGACCCCGAATATACACTGCTTGCCAAAATCGAATTCGATAAACCACGTGAAATGTTATACGCCCAGCTTGAGGATACCAATGACGTCATAGGACGGATACGAGCAATCGACCAACTTGAGAAAAAGACCGACAAGACAACTATCGAGAAACTCAAACACACGTTAAATAACGACCCGTTCTACGGTGTAAGAATCAAGGCCTGCGATGCCCTTCTGGAGATGAAAGACGAAGAGGCAGCTTTCAAGGCTCTGTGCGAATCAATTGAACAGCCGGATGCAAGAGTACGCCGGAGTGTTCTAAGAGGCATCGGTTCGGTCTATGGCAAAGAAAGTCACGAGATTATCCTTGACGTTCTCGAAACAGAGAAAAATCCTGACATCAAAGCTGGTTGTCTGCGCAATCTTGCTCTTTACACAGATGATGAAACAAAACAAATACTTAAAAGCTACCTGAAGTCCGAATCGTTTCGCAACCTGCTGGTTGATGCCGCTGTAGACGGCATTCGTAAACTCGACGACCCTTGTTTTATAGATGAGCTAAAGGAAACGATAAAGACTCGTTTCGGTGAGCTTGAGACAGGAACAATTGGCAGCGGTCTTGACACACTTGCATATATAGCACGCGAAGAAGAGGACACGAGCTGCGTACGGGAATTTTTAACCGGATATGTAAATCACAAAAATCCGCGAATCAAAGCCGCCGCCTTGAGGGCTCTCGGCACGCTCGGTGATGTAAAGGCAAGAGCTCTTCTCGAATCCTTTGCTCCGGCCGATGAGATGCCCGGCGTTGTCCCTCGAAGAAGAAGGTTCAACAGCCCGGCCTGGGCCGCAAAGAATGCTCTCGATAAGCTCAACAAAGAACAAAAGTTCGCACCAGCCGAAGTTATAGAGCTGCGCGAAAAAATCGATGAGCTGAAAAAGGAAACCGAAAAGACGAAAGAAGAGCTTGAAGATTTGAAAAAGAAGTTCGAAGCCGGGCAAAAGAAAAGCGATTCTAATGATATTTCCAGTCCTGCCGACTCAAACGAACCGCCGACGGAAAAATGTTCCAAGAAGCTGATTGACGCCAATCAACCGGCAGATGCAAATAATTAATCTTCAGCTTTTACCACAGAAAAACCACAAAAGCCGGTCTTTCGGCTGATTAATTATAGCGGCTGTAATCCCCGCCTAATCCAATCTGCTACCATTTCAAAAGAAGCTCTGCTATCGGATAGTGAAAATTCGGCAGGAAAATAAACGAAAGTTGGCAGCGAACGGTTACTATAGTAAGATAATTTCCTGGACGATTTTGTGGGTAATCAGCAAGAGATAGAAAAGCAATTATAGTCAAGGGAAAAATAGGCAGGGGAGCAGATATTATGAGAAATCGGGTTATTACAGTTGTTTTAGCGCTGTTTTTTATGACGGCATTTACGGCGTGCGCGCAAATTCAAATGACCGAGAAGACGCGGCACTTTTACGCCTGGGCGTCGAAGCCGCCGATGGGCTGGAACAGCTGGGATTGTTACGGCCCGACTGTTACAGAAAAAGAGGTAAGGGCCAATGCCGATTATATGGCCGAACATTTGAAAAAGTTCGGCTGGGAATATGTCGTTGTCGATATCCGCTGGTTTGTGAAGAATACAAAGACGCACGGCTACAACCAGAAAGACCCGCAGTACGTTCTCGATGAATACGGCAGATATCTGCCGGCGGAGAACAAGTTTCCGTCTTCTGCCGACGGCAAAGGCTTTAAGCCGCTTGCGGATTATATCCACAGCAAAGGGCTCAAATTCGGTATTCACATAATGCGAGGTGTCCCCGTCGAAGCAGTTACAAACAAATTGCCGATACTTGGTTCTGACGCAAATGCGGCAGATATTTACTCAACTGAAATGCAGTGCCGATGGCTTCGGGATAATTATACAATCGTCGCAGGCAGGGAGGGTTCGCAGGAATATTACGACTCGATATTCAAACTGTACGCATCCTGGGAAGTGGATTATATCAAGGTCGATGACCTGTCTGTGCCTTATCATAAACAAGAGATTGAAATGATACGCAAAGCGATTGATAATTGCGGCCGGCCTATTGTGCTCAGCACATCACCGGGGCCGACGCCTTTCGAAGATGCAGAGCATATCAGCAGACACGCCAACCTCTGGCGTCTGACGGGCGATTTCTGGGACGACTGGAATTCGCTCAACAACGCCTTTTCGAAATGCAGCCGGTGGCATAAATACATTCGGCCGGGCAGCTGGCCCGATTCGGATATGCTGCCTCTGGGAAGAATCGGAATCCGGGCTGAGAGAGGAAATAACCGTATGAGCCGGTTTACCAATGACGAGGAAATTGCACTGATGACTCTATGGTGCATCGCACGTTCGCCTTTGATGTTCGGAGGTGACCTGCCGAGCAATGACGAGTGGACATTAAAGCTGATAACAAATCCGGCGGTGCTGGCGGTAAACAAAAACAGCGAAAATAATAAACCCCTTTACGAAGGCAATTTAACCGTCTGGGTTGCCGATGTGCCCAGAAGCAAAGATAAGTACGTCGCTGTTTTCAACCGTACCGGCAAAAAGCCGAGACCGGTAAATGTTTTCCTCAGGGATATCGGCTTTGAAAATGTAAAAGTGACCGACTTATGGACAGGTGAGGATATGGGTGTTTACAGCGAGCGGTTTTCGCCGCTTATAAAACCGCACGGTGCGGGTTTGTATCGATTAAAGCCAACCGATAAAAAAGTCCCGGTCGAGTCGTTGCCCGAACCAGAACCGGGTTCCAATATCGCAATACTGGCCTGTAAAACTGTTGCATCATACGTCTCGCCCTGGGCTTCTGCCGACGCAGCCAACGATGAGCTTGACGCCGCCAACAGCAGGGATTATCCGCATTACGGCAACTGGCCGCAGCGAGCAGAGCACTGGATAGAATATCAGTGGCGGGAACCTGTTACCGTCGATAAGATTGATGTTTGGTGGTTTAAGGACAACGGTATAAGATTTCCACAAAGCTATAAACTCCAATATTTCAATGGTCAGCAGTTTATTGACGTTGCCGACGCAGAAGGTTACGGCCTTGATGCTGGTAGGTACAACAGCACAACTTTTGAGCCGGTGACAACAGACAGGCTTCGCCTTGTCTTTACATCTCAAACAGATTACTCGACCGGCATTATTGAATGGCGAGTTTATACGGTAAAAAATTAGTACGAAATTATTATTCCACTGAGGGCGGGAACCTTATAGCGTCCATATAATCTCTTATCAAAACTCTCATTGAATTCAACAAACTGACACGGCCGCTGTAGTTATTATTCCATACCTTTTAGCCAATTCTCGGCGAATGCAGCGAAATCGAACATATTAACCATGCCATCGCCGTCAGGTGCCGGGGCAATGTCGGCGCAATATTCACCAGGCTGGAGCCACTGGTCAAAGAAAACAGCCAAATCATTCCAATTAACGATATCGTTGCCACCATCCGGGCTAATATCACATTTAGAATTCCAATTTGGTGATAATGGCGTGCTCTGCCAGGCGTTAGCAAATGCTGACCAGTCCAAAAAGTCGACGACACCGTCAGGGCAAAAAACGCCGCGTAGATATGTGCGTGACCATCGATAATGTAAAGAGTCTTCGCCATAAGTTAAAAATATACTCCCCCCTGCCGAATAAAAGCAAGCGGCCAATAGATGAATCGGTGTATCAGATTATAAGCCTGTGAGCCAGGAGTCGGTGAAGAATTTTAAATCGTTTGCATCAACAGTGCCGGAAAGGTCAAAGTCGGTGCCGTCACAATCATTGGAAAGCGCACAATCAGTTTCGAGCCAGTAATCCGAGAAGTAAGCATAATCAAGAAAGTCCACGCCTTCGGGACAGAGAAAATCTGCAGGCAGTAAAACCTGCCCCTGAAGGCGAGGATAATTAGTTCCATCGCATATGGTCCAGATATCATCAAAGTCCCATCCTGCGTCGATAAAAGTGGAAGCTGTTTTCATTTGTTCGGTAGTTTTGCCGGTTCCGCCTGCACTTCCGGTTGCCGGCAGGCAGGCTTCGGTGTCCCAAAACGAGTCTGTAGTAGTTCCGCCGATTGACTTACCAACCAGTCCGCCGACGTCAGAGCTTCCCGAAACACTTGTAGCAGAATAGCAGTTATCAATAAAGGCGTGATTTCCACCTACAAGTCCGCCAACAGCTTTTTGTCCTGAAACCCAGCCGCCTCTTACATAACAGTTCGATATTGTTGCACCATCTTTAACAGTTCCCGCCAGCGCTCCAACAGCCTGACCGCCCTCTGCATCAACATTTGGGTCTATTAAAGCAAGGTTTTTAATGACTGCACTATCACCTGATACTTCACCAAAGACACCAATCCTGTCGGTATCAGTTTCAGTGTGGGTAAAATTAGAAATCGAATGACCGTTGCCGTCAAATTCACCGGCAAAGCCGAACATATAATCACCGATTATGTTAAATGTATTCGGTTCAAATCCGCCCAGGTCGATATCAGCCATCAGCTTAAAATATTTTGCCCAGTGATAATTGTACTGGCCGATGGCCTGCATCTGCTCGGGGGTATAAATCAAAAACGGCTGCTGCTCAGTTCCCTGACCTCCGCCGTATGTCTCTTCGCCGGAGGCTCCTTTTGGGGTGACAACGACTGTATAATCTTCCACCTCTCCATCTGCGGTATCTCCGCAGGGCATCATATCGTCGGTTCCCTGCGTTCTGACACGCAATCTCGTTGCTCCGAGCGAAGCTGTCGGCGGCGGCGTAATGATTCCAATATGATAAACAGTGTAAAGGGGCTCGTCATAGGGAGGGTCCTGAAAATAAAAGTATGTTACATCTATTTGTTCATTGGCATCTTCAAAATCAAAGTCCTGATTCCAGTCCACCCATACAGCAGCAAACGTCGCCCAGTCTGCTGTAATTATAAAAGGATAGCCTGTTCCTATCTCCAGTTCTGTAGATATTGCGGTGTAATCAGCATATTGCTCACAACTATCGGTTGAATTATCAATAGTTTTCAGCTCAAAGCCGGTGAGCCAATTATCACACTCTTCTGTTCCACCTCTGGCCTCGCAATATTCAGTACGCGGAGTAACATTGATTGTATAGTCCTCAACTTCGCCGTAGTCATTAGCGCCGCAGGGTAAAGGAGTCTCGTCGGGCAAACCAGGCTCGTCGTATATTATCCGAATCCTCATACGCGTTTCACCGGCTACCGCATTTCCCGGAGGTGTAATAGTAGCTATATAAGGGCCTACACCATTGTTAATATCTATTATTTCATTGTCGTCGTCAAAATCCTCATCCTGATTCCAGTC
>Ga0315533_1002868_pt1 | contig 11663 bp, 15 predicted proteins | sample SalMarSW160130MG_FD_203081 | JGI IMG/M metagenome (GOLD analysis project Ga0315533, IMG submission 203081) | Salt marsh sediment microbial communities from the Plum Island Ecosystem LTER, Massachusetts, United States - Salt Marsh Sediment SW1601-30 ...
ACACGACCTCACTGGCCAGAGAAATAATCTTCATATAATTTTTTTCTCGCAGCTCACGAGCAACCGCTCCGAAAATTCTTGTGCCTATCGGATTGCCGTCGTTGTCGATTATCACTGCCGCGTTACTGTCAAATCTGACGTAGCTGCCGTCGGGTCTCTTGACAGGACTTTTCGTGCGAATTATCACGCATTTATGAACCTTCTTGTCGTCTAACTGGCAGCTTGGCAGAGCTTTCTTTATAGCCACACACACAACGTCACCGACACCGGCTGTAGGCCGATAGTTTCGCCTCCGGCAACCTCCTCTGCCGAGAACCTTTATACACAACGCCGACTTAACGCCTGAATTGTCTGCTATATCCAACATTGTTTCCTGCTGAATCACAAATCTACCTCACACACTCAGCCTCATCAATCCGCAACCGCCTTCTGCACCACACGAACAAGACGCCATCTCTTGGTCTTGCTCGAAGGCCTGCAAGGAGCAACTTCAACAACATCGCCCACCGAGGCCTGATTGTGCTCGTCGTGTACGCCAAGTACGGTCCTGCGTCGTACGTACTTGCCGTACCTGGGATGCTTAATCTTGTAATCAATGGCAACCTTAACGCTTTTGTCGCCGCTTCGGCTTGTCACCACAGCTGTGTCGGTTTTTGCCTTTTTACGCTGCATATCTTCTCTACAATCAAATGCCGGCAGGCATCCCGCGGACTGCCTGCTTTTCACCTATTACCGTTTTAATTCGTGCAATATCGCGCTTGATATTCCTCACAGCCTTATTATTCTCCAGTGTCTCTGTCACTGACTGTGAGCGAAGCTCGAACAACCGCTTGGCAAACTCATCCAGCTTGTCCACGAGCTCATCAAGACTCATTTCACGATACTGCTTTGCCTTCATCTTAAACTGTCCTTTTTCAAAGATTGCTTCTGCCGCTTATACCCAGGCGTTACAACGAATGTCTTCTTTTGACGAATCTGCACCTTATCGGCATCTTATGAGCAACTCTAACCAGCGCCCGCTTGGCCACGTCCTCACCGATGCCGCCGATTTCGAGGAAAATCTGACCGGGCCTGACCACTGCAACCCAGAACTCCGGCTCTCCTTTACCCTTTCCCATCCGTGTCTCAAGCGGCTTTTTGCTTACCGGCTTATGAGGGAATATCCTTAAATATACCTTGCCTTCACGATGCAGAAAATGCGTCGCAGCTACTCTGCCTGCCTCAATCTGCCTCGCTGTTATCCAGCTTTTCTCAAGTGCCTGCAAACCGTATTCACCGAAGGCAACAAAGTTGCTCCTCGCAGCATTGCCCTTCATTCTGCCTCGCTGGCTCTTACGGAACTTAACTCTTTTCGGCATCAATGCCATCTTCAAAAACCCTTAACTATCTATCTATGCGAAATCAATGCAACCGCTGCAGCTGCTATTTTTCTGCGCCGCTGTCATTTTGCTCCGGCTGCTGCTTTTGTTCTTCAGCAGGTGCTGATTGAGCCTTTTTACTCCTTTTGTCTTCTACAGCAGGAGCGGAACCGCCGGCAGCCCGTCCCCCTTTACGGGCACCTACCCGCCGCCCCGGCCGACGACGACGAACCTGTCTTGTCTCAACCTCCTGCTGCTCTCCGAATTTACCCCTGTAAATCCAGACCTTAATACCGATAGCCCCATACGTTGTCCTCGCCGTCGCCACTGCATAATCCACATCGGCGTCGAGTGTATGAAGCGGAATACTGCCGACTTTCTGTGTCTCTTTGCGGGCCATCTCCGAACCCGCAAGACGACCGCCGCAAATAATCTTAACTCCCTTGGCACCGGTGTTCATCGCCGATTCGCAATATTGCTTCATCGTACGCCTGAACGACGCCCGCTTACACAATTGCTCGGCAATCGCCTCTGCCACTAAAACAGCGTCGAGCTCAGGGGCTTTCACCTCGATGACATTGACATTCACCTTTCGGCCCGTCATAGCTTCAAGCTCTTCGCGAAGCTTATCAACCTCTCCGCCGCGAGGTCCGATTACAATCCCAGGCCGGGCACTGTGCAATGTAACCTGAACCTCGTTTCTCGTCCGGATTATCTTCACTTTCGATACCGCCCCTTTGGGCATCTGGCGGTTGTATTTCTTATCAACGAAACGTCGTATCTTCTCATCTTCAACGAGAAAATCCCCGTAACTGGCCTTCGGTGAAAACCAAACGCTCTGCCATTCTCTGGTTATCCCCGTCCTGAATCCTATTGGTGACGTCTTCTGACCCATATTTAATATCTCTATCTGTCCGTTTAAGTTTTTTCTTATGCCTCTGCCACCGTCACATATATATGACAGGCCTTTTTACTTAGCGAATGAGCTCTGCCCCTGTCCTTCGGTATCCACCTTTTGGTGCCTATTCGAATACCGGCATCGTCCACGCGGGCACAGCTGACATAAAGATTATCAACATCCGCCTGCTGCTCATCCGCATCCGCAACAGCGGCCTTGAGCACCTTGTTAACCATCTCGGCAGCCCGCTTGTTTGTGAATTTCAATAAATCCATCGCCTCCTGTACGCCCCTGCCCGTTATCAGCTCCGCAACAAGTCTTGCCTTTCGCGGCGAACCCGGTGCATACCGATAAGATGAACGCCACTGTGACAGGTCATTAACATCGACCGACAGCGCCGCTGCAAGATTGCGCACATCCTCTTTACGAGGCTGAGGCTTCATAAGACCCTTTTGCCAGTTCCTGATCGCAGCAACTGCCCTTGCCTTGCTCAAACCACCCCGGGCAATCTGCTCTGCGAGCTGCTCTGAGCTCATCTTTCGCTGCCCAAAAACCTTTTTTAGCTTTTCGGAACTCAACATTTTAATTTCTTTTCCGGCCAATTAAGCTGCTCTGACTACTTTACTATTTTCTTGCTCGAATGTCCCTTGAAAGTACGTGTCGGCGAAAATTCGCCGAGCTTGTGACCGACCATATCCTCGGTAATAAAAACCTTATGAAACATCTTGCCGTTATGAACCATAAAAGTATAACCTACAAACTCCGGAATTATCGTACACCTCCGTGCCCAGGTCTTCATCGGTTCATAAGTACCCGCCTGAGTCTGCCTTGTTACCTTGGTAAAAAGTTTTTGGTCAACGTAAGGCCCTTTTTTAAGTGACCTGCTCATATCGCTCCTTTTACTCTCAACAAATCAATCCTTCGACAGTGAGCTCAGGACAGTCGAACTGCTACAGCACAAGCTGTCCCTGTCTTTTGTTCTTACGTCTTCGAATAATCCTCTTATTGCTCGGCTTTCTTGGATTTCTTGTCTTGCCTCCCTTGGCCAGTACCCCTGTCGGCGAACAGGGATGTCGGCCGCCGTTTGACCGGCCCTCACCGCCGCCTAACGGATGAGATACAGGATTCATCGCCTTGCCTCTTACGTGCGGCCTTCTGCCCATATGGCGCTTTCTGCCAGCCTTGCCCAGCTCAACATTCTGATGGTCGGCATTGCTCAATCTGCCGATAGTAGCACGGCACTGCTTGCGAAGCATACGCATCTCACCGCTCGGCAGAACAATGCTCACCCAGTCGCCCTCCTTAGCTACTATCCTCGCTGCACTTCCAGCGCCCCGGACGAGTTTGCCGCCCTGACCTGCAGTCATCTCAATATTATGGATTTCAAGACCGGAAGGTATAACTTCCATCGGCATAGCATTACCCACCCTCGGCTCACAATCCAGCCCGCTTTCAACCGTCTGGCCTACACTTATGCCGGCCGGGGCCAGTATGTACCTTTTCTCCCCATCGGCATAGGCAAGCAGAGATATAAAGCAGCTGCGGTTAGGGTCATACTCAATTGTGGCCACCTTCGCAGGAATACCGTCTTTGTCACGCTTGAAATCTATCAGCCGATAAATCTTCCTCGCCCCGCCGCCCCTGAATCTGCTCGTGGTAATCCCGCTATGATTTCTGCCGCCGGTCTTTTTCACTCGAACACAAAGCGACTTCTCCGGCTTATCGCAGGTTAGCTCGGAATAATCAATCACCGAAGAATTTCGCCGGCCTGCGCTCGTTGGTTTATATATTCTTATTGCCATAATTTAATCCTGTATTACACTTTTGTTTTTACTCTTAGAACAAATCTATATGATGTTCAGGCTCTAAAAAAACAACCGCCTTCTTCCAGCTCGGCGTACGGCCGAAATACCTGCCTCTGCGACGTTGCTTGCCCCGGCGGTTGGCCGTCCTTACCTTCATGACCTTGACCGAGTACATTCTCTCCACAGCACTTTTTATCTGCTGCTTGTTAGCCTCTTTGTTTACTTCGAACGAGTATGCACTTTTCGTATTGGCAAGGTGCATTCCCTGTTCCGTAACCAAAGGCCGAATTATCACGTTATAGTCTTCCATACCCCTGTCAAATCATCAATTACCTTTATCTTTAACCGGCCCCACAAGAGACAGAAAAGCCTGCTTCGTAAAAAGCAGCTTGCTGTGATTGCAAACGTCACCGGCATTAAGCTGTGATACAGGCATCACCGCCACCTTTGGTATATTTCTCGCCGACCTGTAAACATTCTCATCGGCATCACCAATCATCACAAGACAGCTGCGATTAATCTTAAGATTGCCCAGAATTGAAGCGAACTCTTTCGTCTTCGGCTTTTCCATATTCAGCTCATCAACTACAACAACGTCGTTGCTTAAAAGCTTTTCCAGCACAGCCGACCTTGCTGCCAGTCTTCGCTGCTTCTGGGGCATCCTTTTGCCAAAGTCGTGCGGCACTTTGGCAAAAGTCACTCCGCCGCCTACACGTTTGCCCGTCCTTATGTTACCGATACGTGCGTTACCGGTGCCCTTCTGCCTGAACAGTTTTCTCGTCGAGCCGGCCACCATACTTCTGCCCTTCGTCGCCGCCGTCCCTACCCGACTGTTGGCGTGATACATCACAATCGCCTGCTTAAGCAGTGCGAAGTTTACCCCGCCGCCTAAAGCCGACTCATCGACCTTCAGGCTCTCAACCTCTTCTCCATCTCTGTTGTAAACGGCCAATCTAATCATCTTCGGCTTTCCGAATTTCGCCAATCTATTGTCTTCGCGAGCTTCGCACTATCACGTAGTTGCCCGAAGGGCCCGGCACAGAGCCCTTGACAACCAATAAATTATTCTCTTCGTCTATCGAAACCAGTCTGTGATTGCTCGTAGTTACTCTCTCGCAGCCCATATGGCCGGCCATTTTCTTTCCTTTTTTAAGTTTTCCGCTGTGACCTCTGTCAGTCGCAAAGCTTGCCAACGAGCCGCCCGCTCTGTGCTTGCGCTCCGTACCGTGTGACGAAGGAAAACCTGCAAAGTGATGTCTTTTCATCACTCCGGCAAATCCTTTTCCCTTGCTGGTCCCTATAACATCAACAAAATTATTCCCTGCAAAAACCGAAACTGTAAGCGAATCGCCGCTCTTACACTCCGGCTGGGCATCATCCGCCAATCGCCACTCCCTTACAAGTTTCTTTACCGATGTATTAGCTTTCTTTGAATGCCCAACTGCCGGCCTCTTCTGCCGGCTCGGCTTGACATCATCATAACCAAGCTGAATGGCATTATACCCGTCTGTCTGTTTCGTCTTGACCTGAAGCACGGCACAGGGACCAGCCTCAATGACGGTAACAGGCAGCAATCTGCCCGACTCATCATAAACCTGTGTTATTCCAACCTTTTTTCCAAGCAACATTGCCATAGCTTCAATCTCTAAACATCAGACGCACGCAAAAAAGTCCAAAAGCATCCCTGCCTATGCTTTTATCTTCACAAACACGCCCGCAGGAACCACCAACCGGTTCAAAACTTCTACCGTCCGTGCATTAGCCTCATAGATGTCTATCAATCGCTTATGTGTCCTCAGTTCAAACTGCTCTCTCGATTTCTTGTCGACATGCGGGCTTCGAAGCACCGTGTATCGCTCGATCCTTGTCGGCAATGGCACCGGGCCGCTGACCCGTGCGTTAGTCCTGCGAGCATGCTCGACTATCTCTTTAGCTGAGGCATCAAGCGCCCTGTGGTCGTAGGATTCCATTCTTATCCTGATTTTTTCAGTTTCCGTCGCCATAAATTTTGATACAGTAATCTTCCGCCAAAATTGAGATACAATTCACAACTCTCAAAATTCAATCCGGTTTTTTTATGCAGGAAAGGCCTTTTATTTATCGGCCGGCTCCTCTGTCACTTCCTTTCGCCGGCCAATGTCGCCTTCCTTAAAGAATTCGGGCTCTCCCAAAGCTGACAAAAATCCGTAAAGTATCTGTCGGCTCTGACATTAGCCCGAAGCTTCTTACTTACCGTCCCTGACCATCATTTTCAGATATGTCACAGCCCAACTCGTCTTCGCACAGCCGTCCCTTACCGTGCTCGCTACGGCTGAAAAACCTATATATTAGCAACTTATAGAAAAACTGTCAATAAAACAGAAAAAAACTTCTTCCTTCAAATACAAAAAAAACCGCCTTTTTCGCATAAAAAAGACTATATAAGAAAAATTGAAACTTTTATAAGATAATTTTTTGCGCAAGCTGCTCGGGAACCTTCTCATAAGTCAAAGGCTCAATCGTAAAAACACCTCTGCCCGCTGTAAGACTCCTTATATCGCTCGAATACCCGAACATTTCAGCAAGCGGTGCCTTGGCATCGATAACTCGCATCATCCCGTGCACCCGCGTATCCGTTATCACTGCTCTTTTACCGAGCAAATTACCCTGAACCGCCCCAAAATAAGACTCCGGTACCACCACCTCAAGGCGCATCAAAGGCTCAAGCAATACAGGCTCTGCCTTCTTCAAAGCCGACTCTATTGCAATAGCCGCCGCCTGCTCAAAAGCCAAATCCGACGAATCAACGGGATGATAAGAGCCGTCAAGCAAAATTACTCTCACCCCTACAACCGGAAATCCTGCCAAAACTCCGCAGCCAAGCGCCTCTCTGGCGCCGGCTTCAACCGCACCAATATATTCCTTTGGTATAGCTGCACCGACAATTTTACTGACAAACTCATTCTCTCTGCTCCAGTGACCGTCTTCGGTCATCAACGGCTCAATTCTCAGCACCACATAGCCAAACTGGCCGTGACCGCCGCTCTGACGAACAAATTTACCTTCAGCCTCCGCTGACCTTGCAATCGCCTCCTTGTAAGCCACTCGTGGCTTTCCAACTCTGACATTAACTTTCTTCTCTCTGACAAGTTTGTGCTGAAGAATCTCAAGATGAAGCTCACCCATCCCGCTTATGATTGTCTGGCCTGTTTCGCTGTCCACTTTGCAGTCGAAAGTCGGGTCCTCCCGTCTCAGCTCCGCCAATGCCTCGGAAAGCTTACTCTTATCCCCGGATGTCCCCGGCTCTATGGACATACTTATAACCGTTTGTGGAAATGTAATGGACGGTAAACAAACTGGATGCCTCGTGTCACAGATTGTATCACCCGTTAGAGCCTGCTTAAGACCTACAACCGCCACAATGTCACCCGCACCTGCGGAATCAAGAATCTTACGCTCATTGGCATGCATCTCGAATATTCTCGTAATATTCTCACGTTTGTCGCGACTCGCATCCAGAATCCTGCTGCCCGATTTCAATGTCCCCTGATAAATCCTGATAAAATTCAAATCACCGTGAGCATCAGATGTAACCTTAAAGACCAAAGCTACGAGCGGAGAGTCCTTATCGCACTTAACTGTCACCTTCTTCTTCTCGTCTTTCGGCTTGTAGCCGACTATAACAGGCCTTTCCAAAGGTGACGGCAGATAATTAATAACTCCATCAAGAAGCCTCTGCACACCGATATATTTCAAAGCTGAGCCCACGAATACAGGATGAAGCCTGCCGGCCAAAGTCCCTTTCCTGATCGCTCTGTGAATAATCTCAGATTCGGCTGGTTTATTCTCGATGTAAAGCTCCATAAGCTGCTCATCGAATTCTGCTGCAAGCTCCAGAAGCCTGTGCCTGTACTGCTCTGCCATTACACTGATATCTTCAGGTATTTGTCTTTCCTCGAAACTCGCTCCCAGCTCCTCTGCTTTATAAAAAACCGCCTGCATCTCTATGATGTCTATAATTGCCGTAAAATCCTCTCCGCTTCCATAAGGTATCTGAACCGCGACAGGATTGGCAAGAAGTCTGTTACGAATACTATCCACACTCATCTCAAAATCAGCGCCTACCTTGTCCATTTTATTGATAAAACACAGGCACGGAAGCTCGTATTTGCGTCCCTGTTGCCACACCGTTTCACTTTGTGCCTGCACACCTTCGCTGCCGTCGAATACCGCCACGGCACCGTCCAGGACACGCAGTGACCTTTCAACCTCTGCTGTAAAGTCAATATGTCCCGGCGTATCAATCAGATTAATCTCATAGTCCTTCCACGGACACTTCGTCGCCGCTGATGTTATCGTAATCCCTCTTTGCTGCTCCTCTTCCAGGTAGTCCATAACAGCCGTGCCGTCGTGCACCTCCCCCATCTTGTAAGTCTTGCCCGTATAATAAAGTATCCTCTCGGTAATCGTCGTCTTGCCGGCGTCGATATGAGCCATAATACCTATATTGCGCAGTTTGGCCAAATCAGTTGCCATCGATAGTTCTCAGCATTTTTTCAGCGTCGAATCAGCCTTCATAAAAAAACTGATTACTCGCATCCAGGTCACCTTCAAAAACTATTGATAAAAAAGCTGCCACGGCCATTTCGAAAAACGCACCGTGGCAGCTATAAACTCCGCTCTTACCACGCAAAGTGGGCAAATGCCTTATTTGCCTCCGCCATCCTGTGCACGTTCTCTCTGTTTGTCATCGCACCGCCCTGCTTTTTGTACGCATCTATCAGCTCTTCAGCCAGCCTCTCGCACATCGGCTTTCCTGTTTTCCCGCGGGCCGACTGCAGTATCCATCGAAACGACAGCGACTGCTGTCTCTTGGCGCTGACCTGCATCGGCACCTGATAGCTCGCACCGCCCACCCGTTTGCTGCGAACTTCAATCATCGGCTTGACATTATTAACCGCCGTCTCAAAAACCTTCAGCGGCTCATCGTCTTTAACCTTTTTAGCTATCCTCTCCATAGCATCATAAAAAACCTTTTGGGCTACGCTTTTTTTACCTTCGTGCATCAGGCAGTTAATAAACTTCGAAACCAACCTGTTGTTGTATTTAGCATCCGGCTTTAATTGTTGTTCCGATGCTGTAAACTTCTTTGCCATTATCGACCCTTTACTTACTACTCGTCTATTTCAATTCCGCCTTGGGTGTCCCTTCGGGACGAAAATCAATTACTTCGCTCTTTTGACGCCGTATTTACTTCTTCCCTGTTTACGATTCTCTACTCCACCGCAGTCCAGCACACCTCGAATAATATGGTATCTGACTCCGGGCAGGTCCCTGACTCTGCCGCCGCGAATAAGCACCGTGCTGTGCTCCTGCAGATTATGGTCTATACCAGGTATATAGCAGGTCACCTCCTTGCCGTTCGTCAGCCTCACACGCGCTATCTTGCGCAAAGCTGAGTTCGGTTTCTTGGGAGTCTGTGTCCTGACTATCAGACAAACTCCCCTTTTCTGAGGACAGCCCCTTATATCTGATACACGTTTCTGCTTTTTCGTCTTCCTTCTGGCACGATTTACTAACTGATTTGTTGTGGGCATAATTCGTTTCCGATTTTCAATTCACCTTTTTGACATATAAAGACATCATTTTATACCAAGTGCCTCTTTTACAGCCGCTTCGGCCTTTTCCTCGGCCTCCTTGACTTCTTTAACCTCTGCAAATTCTTTCGGCAGAGGCGCTTCTGCAAGGTGTTTGACCTTCATCTCAAGGTACGGCTTAAACGCAGTACCCGCCGGTATCAGGTGGCCCAGAATAACATTTTCTTTCAGGCCGGTAAGCTCATCTACTCTACCTGACAGTGCCGCTCCTGTCAAGACCTTTGTTGTCTCCTGGAAGCTTGCTGCCGCTATAAAACTCTCCGACCACAGTGACGCCTTCGTGATACCCAAAAGAAGCGTCTTCGCCGTCGCAGGTTTCGGCTTCGTCCCTTTAGCACCTGTGCCTCCTATAGCCTCAACCCTCTCATTTATCCGCGAAAGCTCATCCTTGTTGACAATCCGACCTTCTTCCAGCTCGCCCACATCACCTACCTTGCTGACTTTAATCGAATCGGAAAGTCTCTCGTTCTCTTTCCTGAAGACAAACTTATCAACGACCTCTCCCGGCAGGAAGCTGCTGTCACCAACCGATTCAATTTCAGCCTTACGCATCATCTGAGAGCAGATAATTTCAACATGTTTATCATTAATACTGACGTTCTGTGAACGATAGACGTTTTGAATCTCTGTAATTAGATACCTCTGCAGCGTCTCTTCACCCTTGATTGCCAGGATATCATGCGGCACAAGCGGCCCGTCGGTCAGAGCTATCCCCGCCTCTATTATATCGCCTGTATGAACGTTCAGGTGTCTGTCGCGCGGAACGTGGTGTTCTTTTTCCATTCCCGACTCAGAGCGAATAATAATAGTCATTTTGCCCCTTCGCTTATCGCCTCGCAACTCAACTCTGCCGCTGATTTCTGCCATTACCGCAGGGTCTTTCGGCTTGCGAGCCTCAAATACTTCCGTAACTCGGGGCAGACCTCCGGTAATATCCTGCGTGCCGCCGGATGCACGTGGCTGATGAGCAAGAAGCTGGCCAGCCTGAACCTCCTGGCCTTCCACAACCTCAATCCTCGCTGCCGCTGGCAGATAATGTACATCAAGAATCTTACCCTCGCCGGCTTCTATTATAATCTGGGGATGTTTATCCCCCTTATGCTCTATCACTACAGGTTTGCTGACCTGTCCTTTCCTTTCTTCTTCTATCCGAATCGTCTCACCATCGATTATATCTACAAATGCTATCTTTCCAGGCACTTCTGCAAGTATCGGCGTTCGGTGCGGGTCCCAGGAAAACAGAACCTCACCGCCCTTGACCTTCCGTCCGTCCTCAACAGAGACAATTGCACCATAGGGAACCTTAAACCTGTCAAGCTCCCGGTCTTTGTCGTCAACAATAATCATCTCCCCGTTTCGTTTAAGCACTACAAGCAGCTCTTTGCCTTCGGGGGTCTTGAGCAAAACAGCATTTATCTCACGATACCTTATCTTACCTGCCTGCGTGGCTCTTTGCTCTCTTTCAAGGATAGCCCTCGAAGCAACACCACCGGTATGGAAGGTTCTAAGTGTAAGCTGCGTGCCGGGCTCACCGATGGATTGTGCCGCCACAATGCCCACCGCCGTTCCCTCTTCAACGAGATTGCCCGTGCTCAAATCCCACCCGTAGCACTTGGCACAAACACCAAACGGATTGTCACAGGTAAGCGGACTTCGAATCCTCACGGCGTCGATGCCCAAATCTTCTATCTTTGCCGCCATCTGAGGCGTTATAACCTCATTCTCACGCACTATCATCTCATCAGTAATCGGATTTCGAATGTTATCTCTGGCTGTTCTGCCGACGATAATCTCTGAAAGAGGCACTTCAACCTGCTCGCCGCCGCTGACAACGCTCTTTGTAACGCCCTGCAGTGTCCCGCAGTCCCGGTCGGTAATAATTACATTCTGAGCCACATCAATGAGTTTCCGGGTAAGATAACCCGAGTTAGCTGTCTTCAGCGCCGTATCAGCAAGTCCCTTACGT
>Ga0315533_1002870_pt1 | contig 11661 bp, 12 predicted proteins | sample SalMarSW160130MG_FD_203081 | JGI IMG/M metagenome (GOLD analysis project Ga0315533, IMG submission 203081) | Salt marsh sediment microbial communities from the Plum Island Ecosystem LTER, Massachusetts, United States - Salt Marsh Sediment SW1601-30 ...
CCAATTTTCCTGGATTATATGCGAGAAACCGCCATTTGTCAAATTTTGATCTGTAAATGTCGTGCCTAGAATCAAGTCTTGATCTTTCTGGCATATCAGAAGCCTGAATGTAGTGTGATAATAATGGGCGCTGTCCCTATTTTGAAAAGGTGAGTTGTGTCAAAAAGTCTCGCCGCACCTAGGTAAGTATGGTTTACAGATGGACAGAAATGAGAGGCTCTCGAAAGATTGGCCTTTGCAATGGAGGCTCATAAGTAGTTAGAGGGGATTTTGCAGGAGGGGTTGACAAATGATTTTTTTTATGTTTAATATAAGTAAATTAGAATATACTTATTAAGTTTCTAGTTGAATATTGTTGTTTTATTCCCGGAGAAAGTTCCAATTAATAATTCTAGTAAGCTTTAGGTTTTCAAGATTATGCAAGAATTAACCAAGGCTTTTAAGGCGTTATCGGATAGCAATAGACTGAGAATATTTATTCTTCTATCTAGGAGAACATTGTGTGTCAATGCTCTAGTTCACTGTTTAGGTATATCGCAGCCTGCTGTGTCTCAACACCTGAGGATTTTGAGGGAGGCCGATTTGGTAAATGTGGAAAAAAGAGGGTATTGGATGCATTACTCGGCTAAAAAAGAGAAAGTAGAACAATTCATAAAGAAATTTAATAACTTGTTGGGAGGTGAGAGAAATGTGCAAAAGGATAAAGAAAAAAGAGTGCGAACATCCCGAAAGATTAAAGGGAAGGCCGGAAGAATGTAGTCCAGAACAAATAAGGGAATGCCATGGTGATATTCCTACCGAAGAGCATCCTTGTGTTCCAAAGAAATAGAAGCAAATGGAGGACCGGATGCAATACAGTGAAACCGTTCCCGAATCGCTCGACGAGACCATCTAGGAGGTTACCTCGATCCTGGCACAAGGATATCTCCGTTACCGGAAAAACCGACGCCTTGAATGCTGTGAATTGAGTAATTGGCTCTTTTTTGGGGCTTATAATGAAGTATATTCGCAAATACTAACAGAAAGGAGTAAGACTATGTATGATGCAACCAAGTACTGTGATAACCCTGAACGGCTCAAAAGTAGACCCCAGGAATGCTCTCTCGAGCAAATTGAAAAATGCCACGGAATGGAGCAGGAACATTCTTGCGTGATTAAACTGGAAGAAAAAATTCTCATGGAGTTCGAGGAGAAAGAGGATTTCTTGCCGAATCCCCTGGTACTGATGTCAAAGAGACCGGGAGTGCTCAGTAATTTCATGGCATATGGCAAGCAACTCTTCGAGGGAGGGCCTTTGAATGATAGAGAGCGTTTTTTGATCGCCCTTTCCGCCGCCGCGCTAAAGTCACCAAATTGCATTCGTGCTCATACAAAAAGAGCGCAAAAGGCAGGTGCAACAAAAGAGGAAGTCCTCCAGGCAATTCTTATTGCGGGCATGATTTCCAACACATCATCTCTGCATGTTGCCTATGATTCGACCGATATCTTCGACGATAGCAAGGCGTAGGCGTAAATGCAGAATAACGTTAAACTGTCCGAGGGAGCCGTTGTACCTGTCATTGAGGTTGCTGAGCTGTGCAAGCGATTCGGTGATGTTACCGCAGTTGCCAACGTTTCTTTCGAAGTGCGCCGAAGCGAGATCTTCGGTTTCCTCGGGCCAAACGGTGCGGGCAAAACCACCACTATTAACATGTTGACTGGTCTGGCACGTCCCAACGCCGGGACGATCCGCATTGGCGGTATCGACTGTACAGACCACCCGAAAGCGGCACAGTATTTGATAGGTGTTGTACCGGACGAGAGCAATCTCTATCCCGAACTGACGGGTTTCGAGAACCTGTGTTTCTGCGCGGCCCTCTACGGTATGGGCAAGGCGGAGCGACAGGCGCAGGCCCGGGAGCTTCTGGATACTTTCGGCCTTGTCCAGGCGGCGGAACGCAGGTTCGGCGGCTATTCAAAGGGCATGAAGCGCAAGCTAACCATCGCCGCCGGAATAATTCACAATCCACCGATCTTGTTTCTCGATGAACCCACCACGGGCATCGATGTAGCCAGTTCTAGACAGATCAGGCAGTTCCTTGCTGACCTCCACCGCACCGGAACGACAATCTTCTTGACCACGCACTACATCGAGGAAGCAGAACGGCTGTGCAACCGCATCGCCTTCATCGTGGCCGGGCGGATCGTCCGGATTGACACTGTCGCAAAACTTGTGCAACCCATTCAGGAAGAGCACGTGATGTTGCTTTCGCTTTCGGCCGCAGGGCCGGAGTTGTATGAGGAGCTTACCTCGGCCTTTCCCCAACTGGATTTCACATTTATCTCCGACGGACAAATCTGTGTTGAGTCTTCGGAGCCGATCAATGTCAGTCCCCTGGTACGCTTGCTGGAAGATTGCGGTGTTGAGGTGACTGAAGCCCGGAAAATTCGACCTTCATTGGAGGATGTCTTCGTCCGGATCACGGGGATCGAGGCGGATGTCATGCTGAAAGAGAAGGAAAAAGCGTGAGGCGGCTCATGAGACGGTGGATCGCCTTTTGGAATATTTTGGCCAAGGACATGCGGGCCTATTATCTGAAACCCCCGAACATCAGCTGGGGACTGATCTTTCCGCTGGCCTGGACGGGTATGTTCTTCATCAAGTCCGGTAGCGGCTTGGAAAGTGTCCTGACATTGCTTCCTGGCGTGGTGGCCATTTCCATTCTGTTCGGCACCACATCGATGTTAGCGGTGACGGTGACCTTTGAAAAGAAAAACCGTTCGTTTGAGCGCATGCTGCTCGCTCCCATACAATTGGAGCTCTTGATGCTGGCAAAAACCGGCGGAGCAATCCTTTTTGGTGTGGCTAACGCATTCGTACCCGTCGTAATGGTCGCATTCATCGCCGACTTGTCCCAGGTCGCCTGGTGCGCTTTTATTGCCGCCGTTGTAATGATCGCCGTGGCTTCGACCTTCCTGGGCCTGTTCATCGCCGTTGCGGTCAGCGAAGTGTTCGAGGCCCAGACCTTCTCCAATTTCTTCCGCTTTCCCATGATTTTCCTGTGCGGGCTGTTCTTCCCAATCGAGAAGTTGCCCGTGTTCCTCCAACCTCTGTCTTATGTGATGCCCTTGACCTACGGTGCTGATGTTCTCCACGGGGCCGTTCATGCCGGAAATAGCATGTCATACGTGATCGACCTGTCCATTCTTGGCGCGTTCTGCATCGGCCTTTTCGCCGCAGGCCTCTGGAACATCAAGCGTAAATGGATTCTCTGACTGTCTGTTTAATAGGGACAGCGACCGTTTATTGATTCCTACGAGGCCTGCCACAGGGTAAAGTCTTTAGTTGCCGCCCAAGCAGCCCCTCTATATCCTCAAAAAGTCTCTTCGCGAAAGTAAATGGGGACGTGATTATTTTTTATCTCCGAGAGCTTTTCTGTCAATTATAGGAGAATCTTTAGTATTAGACTATGATTTCGCCGTGGCACGCTCCATTTCTCTAGCAAAAAGAAAAAAACCATTCTCTCTATTTGGAAGAATGGGTTTAATGACAGATAACCTCAGCAGGCACTTTGAGGATGAGCGATGAAACCGATGGCGGGAGCGCTGTCACTTACAGCTTTTCTCGGCAGTTTCTCGGCAGTTTCTCGGCAACAGGCTAAGCTAACACATAATACCTGCCTTTCTGAGGTCCTACAGGTTTGATTAAATCCAGCTTTACCAATTCGTTCAAATGATTCCGTGCTGTTCGTTCTGAGACATTAAACATATTCTGATATTCCTTAGTGGTTATTCTCAAATTTGTTTGTAAATGCTTCAAAATTTTTCTCTGCTTTTCGTTCAAGAATATTTGTCCCTTTTTCTCTTTTGCCCTTCTATCAAAGCTTAGCTCTAAGACCGCATCTTTAACCCGACCCATACTAACAGCAACGCCCTCACAAAAATACTCTAGCCAGAGTGTTATATCCAATGTTTCTTGATTTACTGTTTGCAGCGCAGCATAATATCTCTCTCTATCTTCATTGTAATAATCGTCAAGGGCAAAGAATCTCTTAGTATCAAAACCTTTCAGATAAAGAATTAGCGTAGCTAACGCTCTTGCAGTCCTTCCGTTTCCATCTACGAAGGGATGAATTCTAACGAACTCGTAATGAGAAATTCCACTTAATAATACAGGGTATAATTCATGTGCCTGATTACTGTTTAACCACAAGGTAAAATCCTTCATAAGATGGGGAACTCTATTTTTAGGGGGTGGTTGAAAGACGACTTTCCCATACCCATCCACAACCGCAACAGGCACCTTTCGATAGCATCCTGATTCATTCTCAGCCAAAATGCCTTGTGTAGTAAGCTGATGTATCTTGAGAATAATCTCCTCGCTGATATGTTTGACTCCTTCCTCGCCAAGCTTATCAATATATTCAAGTACCTTGACATAGTTTATTACCTCTCTTTTATCTTTCTCCCAAGCAGCTATTTCCTTTCCAGCAAGCAGATTCTTTACTTGCTCTAAAGTTAAAGGATTACCCTCTATGCTTGTAGAATGATGAGCCATTTTGACAACTGCCTCTTTGCGTAGTTTCACTTCCCATCGTGGAAGAAGTGAGGCATTGAGAATCAATTCTCTGCCAGCAGCGATATCTACAATATGGTTAATTATTTTATTAGTTATTCTAAAGTTTGGTTTAAACATTCGTTTCTCTCCTCAAGCTCAAAGAATTAAGATTATATTCTTCAATCAAAATTATCATTTCGCGGGTCATGACGCATTTCTCTATTAATCTATTAAAAAGAAAAACCCCATTCCTTCCCTTTAAAAGAATGGGTTCACTTCCAGATAACCTCGGTAGGCACATTTCCTTTTGCTCAGAAGGCCTCTTAGCTTCCCTTCTGCTCCTTGGAATAGTTTGCCTTTTGGGTTATTCTCTCATCCATTGTGTCACTCAAGGCACCAAATTATAGCATTTTATAGCATTTTTCGGGCTCATTGTCAAACAGAATAAGACATATAAGCAGTGTTCTTCTTTATTCACCCATAAACTCTCTTATATTTTTTTTCATTGCCTTGTCGAATAAGCATTAATAATAAGGGTTTAGGCACAGTGTCCGATCTCCGGACACATCATCTTGCCAAAGAATCCCCTGGCCTATCGTAGTGGCGTTTAGTATTTTAGCAGCGCGAGAGTTCGGCGAGCAATTCGGGGTCACCCTTACATAGAAAGTGACAGACAAAAAGGGTCTACCCTTAAGAACTGGTCCCGACTGGAATGAAACCTATAGGACTTATAGCGAATGGGGTTTTTCTTGTAGTAGTCTTGATGATAATCTTCCGCTTTGTAGAAGTTCGAAAACTTCACAATCTCTGTAACGATAGGTCTTTTGAATCTACCAGAGGCATCTAGTGCCTTACAGGCACCAAGCCTTTTCTTTTCATGACCACCCTTCGCTGCAAATGAAGAATGCCTGATGAAGGATGATTCTTGGAGTCAAAGGTATGGCAATCAGATCTCCGATGATATAGGTAGCAAATATTATGGCCATCACTAAGACATAGCACTTCCTCCTTTTCTAAATTAGTTATCTTGGCGGCTTGATTTATCCAACTCATTCATATTGGAACTGGCAAGGATTATTTTCCGGGTAGCGTGTTCTATGCTTTTGTCAAATTTCGGGCGGACTTTTAGAAAGAATTTTCTCCACTTTTAGGCATATTTAAAGCTCCATCAATCTCTTAAATTCTGGCTCAACATATCGTATTTGCAGATTGTGCTTGCCAAATTTCGGAATCAAAACACTCTGCCTATTTATACATGGGCAACCAGCACTTATGATGCGGTATTTTCCCGGCAAAAAACCCATTCTTCCTGCACGAAAGAATGGATTCATCTATAAAAGGGTCGCCTATAGATGGGATTTATGTCTACCGCGCTATGACCTCAAAAGCTCTTAGTAAAGGCACCTGCTAAGTTGGGGAAAAGAAGACTCTTATGTTTTCATCTCCCAGGGTTGTTTGGTATCCTGCTTCATTCAATTCATCCATTGATAATCTCAACCAATATCCGAAGGAACCTCGAGTCACAATATCTGGGTTCATAGAATCTGGATAGGGATTATTCTCTCTTCTGGCAACCTTCATCAGTATGTTCTTTGAGCTCCAGTAATCAAGAGCAATTGGATCAGTACTTGCTGCAATCATATTGTTCTCGACCGCTTGAGAATAGGAAACCCTCGGTCCAGATCTTGGACTGATCCAGATTGCATCCAGGACGTTTAACACCGGCATTCCGGTCTCCCTCATCTGCGTTCCCATTCCTCCCCTTCCCACGCTATTATGGGCAGTATGTCTGGTGAGCTTATCAGAAACCACTCCCATATAGTGTTTGATGGCTGCCGTAACTCCGTAGATGCTGTGAGGTTTCAAGATTGGCACATTAAGTGTTTTCAATTTTTCGCTGTCATAGGCTTTTCTTTCCTTGTTCCAAACTCCGTACTTGAAGCTAATATGGGTGCCGAACTTGGTTCTGAACTTGGGATAGCTAATTTGAATTTTGGTTCTGGTAGAAGTGGAATCCAGAATATAGCCATCTTCCAGGTCTCCTTCTGAATACTCCCTTACTCTGTTTTCGGTAATCCTATCCCACAGATAAGTTGAAACCTTGTAGCTTCCGGAGAACATGTTCACAACTTTCTGCATTGACTGAGATCTATCTCGGGCATTATTCTCATCCCAATCCAAACTGCCTCCCCTCCCCTTTGCTCCGAATTGAGCCTGTCCGTTGTCGGCTACCACAATCTCACCAGTAAAGCCATCAGGGTGCTCAACAATAGCTTCAATAATGTACTTCACCAAATCAGTGCTGGTTCCACCACGCTGATCCCATTGGCTATTGACTTTTATAATAATAACGTCATCTCTTGCAATCAAGCCATGGCCACCATTTTCGGTATTCTTGCCCTCTCGCTGGTAGAAACTCAACCCTTGCGCTTTCATCAAAGCAATTAGCTTTTCAAAACCGTTGTCTGCTCCGTCAGTATTCTCTACCACAAACAGATCCGAGAAAACTCCTTGGAGAGATGCCATTTTTCCTTGTTCCTTACCACTCGGACTATTCTGGGATGTACTGCCACCACCAGTGAGGATCTTGAAGGTAAATATAGCCAAGACCAGCAGTAATACGAGACCCAATCCCCAGAATGCCCTTCTTGGATGGGAGTTCTTTTTTGGTTTGCTGCCGGTCGATTCCCAGAAGAAAGGAATTACCAAAAGGGATAACCAAGAGCCTGCATTCGCTAGAGCCACTTTTTGACAGGGATAGAGTGCCCTTGTAGGTTTGGTGCCTGTCCTTACCATAAGCCACACCAGACTTAACAGGCCCAATAGAAAATAGCAATTGAATACCTTTTTTAAGAGCTTCTTTGTTCTCCCGGATTTACGCTGAGGACTTTTTTTGCCTTCTGTCATGTAGCTACGCATTCTGAGTCTCTTGAGAGTATTCTTAGTTCTATCTTTTTTGGGGGGCATTCATATTTTCTCTCTCGCCCTCCCATGAGGCTAGCTTAGTCCAAATCTCTTTGTCTAGCTCGGGCTTTGTTCGAAGTTCCTTTTTCTGAGCTTGCAGCTTCTTTTGCTCAAGCATTCTTTCATTGGCTCGTCTGGACCTCCTACGCTTTGCTCTTCGAATTCTCTCGCGGCGCATCTCTTCTTCACTTTTCCTTCCCAGTACATCGTTCTTGATCTTTCTTACCAGTTCTCGCCTGGCGAGGAAGCGGTTGAGGCCTTGAGATCGAGCTTTTTGCATTTTTACCTCAAATCCGGTGGGAACGTGCTTGAGAGAAACACATGTAGCTACCTTATTAACATTTTGCCCTCCCGGGCCTCCAGAGTGAATGAATTTCTCAATCAAATCACCTTCACGCACATTGAACTTTCGCATATCCTCTTCCAAAGCTTTTTCTTTTACTTGGCGAACGCCAAACTTAAGCATTTATCTGTCCCCGGATAGTTTTTCACATAATAGCATCATTTCCTACCCGGGGTCAAGGAATACTTCAAGAGATCCTTTCAGAAGCGACACACTTACCTCTTTCTTGGAATTGTATGAAGAAAAGCTGGGTAATGATAAAGGTTTTGAGTCAGTAAGGGAGAATGAGCCTGCCAGTGATGGAGAGCTCTTATGCCTCTTTTCATCACCTTGTTGAAAAAGCAGTAATAATAAGGATTAGGCATGGCGTCCCATGTCCGGATACTCTCCCTTGTATGGGTGTATGGGACGGCTGGAGTTAAGGCAAGGCTCTTTTTCTCCTCACTTTCAATTTTCCGGGGGCTCACCTCCCCCCTTGACAAAGTAATTATATTTACTATAATTATTAATGAATCACGATGAGAGGCTATCCAAAGGGTTTTGTCCCGCGGCAATGCCTCTCTTTTTTTTATTTCTCCGCATGCTTACAAATATACTCCAGTTTGCCCCTAAGATTATTCATAAATACAATACGAGGCATCATTTTTCTAAACAGTGAAGAAAATTTATTCTTGTTTGGGATCATCAATTTTAACAGCTTGAATATTCAGGAGGTAAAATTTCCTTACGAATCTCTTTGTACCTGGGGTTAGGTCTTGATACGCCCTTGAACATTACAGAATTACTTCTTGCTCTCTACAATTCCTTTAGCCCAAATGGCAGCTCGCTCCAGCTCTCCCTGTTTCAGCGGTCCTTCACTATCTTCTACTATAAAGCCCTCTGGCTCCGCCGCTAGATAACCGCCTTTACCTTTTAGGCTCTCCGTGATGCGCCCCGCAGCATAGCCTAAAACTCTGAGCAACATGCGTGTTCCAACGCCTTTATCTTTCGCTGAAAACCTCGTATCAAATGAGGTCACTCTGACATTCTCAAGAGCATTTGGGGGGATTTTCTTGAGAAACTCTTTGGTGGCTCTCGTTGCTCTACCGGCATGAGTGGGTGAGCCAACTATGAGGAAGTCAATAGATGCCAATTCCGAGTGATTCACCTTGCTCACCCGGAGTACCTTTACCTCACCCAATGGAGTAACAGCTTCGCCAATAGCCCTGGCTATTTGTTCTGTGTTACCAAAATTGGAGTCATACACTATTAAGAATTTCAATTTGCCTCCTTCAATGATATTGTGTTTTTCCATATACAGACAACTACTGTACTAGCTATGTTACCCAAGAATGATATTAGGCAAACGCCTTCCTTCTCTATTGATATTAATAATGGGCGCTGTCCCTATTTTGAAAAAATGAATTCAGACCTTCCTCAAATTCTATTTCACTGGCAAAAGTAGCCGGGACAAACAGAAGAAGAATTATTATCATCAGAAGTAAAACTCGTCGCATCTTTTCCCCCCAATTCTCTTTCCCATTTTCAAAGCCTAAATTATCGGTATCTAAGCAGATTTCTTCGCAAAGAACACTTTCACTGGAATAAGAAGAGCGGGGACAACCAGTATCCAACCTATTATGACATCTGGTCTTGCTCCATGTGTGATACTGCACGCCAAAGGAGGTACCACTCCTACTATGAGCAATGTCCACCACGACCACTTCTCGGCTTTCCTATAAGCTCCCAAGGTCATACCAATGATGGCTACTCCAGTAAGACCAAGGAGAATACTCGAATTAATATCCCACCCTGTTGCCATAAGAACAAAACTCATGACAAGTCGAAATAAACCCAGAATTAACATGATTATCCAACCAATTCTTAGTGCTCTTGATTCCATTTATCCTACCTCCTTTTTTTAATAGGGACAGCGCCCATTTTTTTATTCTCCACTCCTTTACCTTTTCCACACATTACCTGTACTTGAATAGTGAACACTTAGGAAATCCTTCCATCTTCTTTACTATGTCTTTTTCTATTGATTGGTCAGGAAGACCTTAGTTTCGATATTATTTGAATATCCCCTTATCTTCATATTTCCTCACGATAAAGTCTATAAACACATCCAGTGCCCTATCCAGCATGATGTCTTCTATCAATGTTTCAAATGGCTCTGGTATCAGAGGAATGTCAGGATTGACCCTCTGGTAAATTTCCTTAACTGTGGAGATGACCACCTCTTTCTTCTGCTCTCCAGAAATCCCCTGGACATTTTCCACTGCTTCAACAAGCTTTGTTCCTGCTTCAAAGGTAAACTGTGCAATTTCTGTAAGCTGGAAACCTCCTTCCTTATGCTTCTCAAAACTTGCCACGAGTTCATCAATGTCCTTTTTAATCTCTTTTTTGATCTCTTCTACTGTCTTTGCCATTATTACACCTCTTTTTAAAATCCTACCTTGCAAAACAGGTGGCTATTATTGTTCAAAGTTGAACATCCTCTTGTTCGCCTTGGAATCCACCTATAGCCAAGCATCTCAAGCACGCCCGGGAAAACAACACCAACAAAAAAGCCTATTCTTTCCTTCGAAAGAATAGGCGATCGCAACTCACGATATAACTTCGGCAACCCAGCTACCATTTAAAAGACCTGTGGTTTTGCGCCCTATTCTTTCGAACAGTTTGCTTTTGTCGGTTACATCCTTCTTAGCCTATTGAACGATTATCAAAGGTCCAATTCTCTACTAGCTATGTCCAAGTATGTGATAGCGCACTCTTATCATAGTAGACAAAGAATATTTGTCAATCAGTCTACGATAGAAACGGATATAACCGCATAATGGTGGGTTCTTGGGCCATGCGTCAAGTAAGGAGCGAAGAGAATCTTGTGAAAATGAGAGGAGAGGAGCTTGACTGATAAACTTATTGCGCTAAATTGAATTCTGGAGTAGAGAGATCGCTATCAGGGAATTCTTGAGTAAGCGGTAGGTTCGGGTGTAACCAGTTAAGCGAAAGGAGGATGCCCCAGTATGAAAAAAGAAGGGTTAGTCCGAGTATTGATAAGTGTAGTAATAACTTCGATGGTAATAGTCAGTGTGGTTTCCTTTACGATCTACCATAAAAGATTAATTGGGCCGGTAATAATAAGGGTTTAGGCATGGTGTCCGATGTCCGGCCACTCCTCGTTGTATGGCGGGCGGGAGCTAAGGCAAGGCTCTTCTTCTCAAATCTCTTTGTCCGGTTGGGGCTTTGTTCGAAGTTCCTTTTTCTGAGCTTGCAGCTTCTTTTGCTCAAGCATTCTATTCTTGGCTCGTCTGGACCTCCTGCGCTTTGCCCTTCGAATTCTCTGGCGGCGCATCTCTTCTTCACTTTTCCTTCCCAGTACATCGTTCTTGATCTTTCGCACCAGTTCTCGTCTGGCCAGGAAGCGGTTGAGGCCTTGAGATCGAGCTTCTTGGATTTTTACCACAAATCCGGTGGGAACGTGCTTGAGGTAAACACATGTAGCGACCTTATTGACATTTTGCCCTCCAGGGCCTCCAGAGTGAATGAATTTCTCAATCAAATCGTCTTCACGTACCCCGAACTTTCGCATATCCTCTTCCAAAGCCTTTTCTTTTGCTTGGCGAACCCCAAACTTAAGCATTTGTCTGTACCAGGATAGTTTTTCACATAATAGCATCATTTGCTGCTCGGGGTCAAGGAACAAATATTTCCTTAAGTTATAGTTGGCCATTACCGGAAATATCAGATACAGTTTCGAAAAGAACAGCTCTTCTTTGCTTTGCCTTGAGAAGGCATCATAATACTTTGTCTATTGCTCCATAGGTGAGGATTA
>Ga0315533_1002871_pt1 | contig 11661 bp, 10 predicted proteins | sample SalMarSW160130MG_FD_203081 | JGI IMG/M metagenome (GOLD analysis project Ga0315533, IMG submission 203081) | Salt marsh sediment microbial communities from the Plum Island Ecosystem LTER, Massachusetts, United States - Salt Marsh Sediment SW1601-30 ...
AACTACCGGAAAGCGTTTGTGAATAGCACATTTGCTCATGTTTTGATGTCTCGATATGGTTACGATTAGGGGTAATTACTTACCATGAAAATCGGTGTTAATAGTGAAAGTTGGTTTGAATTTGTGTCTCACATTGTTTTTCCTGCCACAATCACCTCTTGGTATATCGTAAGTAAATTTTCTAAATGCCAGACAGGATATCTCAATCATTGGAGAGAAATAAATTGCTAAAATGAGAAATTACATAAGAGCAAAAGAGATGTGTTTTGATTGGTGTTATTCATTGAAAGATTTATTGTTGTGTTTTTTTTCAGATAGTCTAAAAACTTGCTTTTTTCATTCCGGTTATATTTATGGGCACTGCTTACTGCACTGTAAATATTTCCTGAGTAAAACCCCAGCTCAAAAAAGGTGATTATCCCACCAATAACATCCAGGTTATGATCAAAGGCCTCATAAGCAGCATAAATCATTGCGCCATTCAATAAAAATGATATAAGGGCATCTTTTTTTCTCTCACAATATAGATGCCCTGCTCCAGGGATGATAGCAAGCAATCCAGCAGTGGTGAGATTTTTCCTTTTGAGAGGCAGCTTGCTGTCGAGTTCCATCACAATTTCCTTGAGATTGTATTTTTTCCTGTTTTGAACCGAGATCTCTTCAAAGTACTTTTGAGCCTTTTCCCATAAACCCATTTCCAGATATACCCAGCCCCCTTGATAATAGGCCTCATCTTTGATTTCTTGATTTGGAGCGATTATTATCAAATTTTTTATGGCTGTAAGGGCCGCATCATAGCGCTTGAGCAGTACATATGCCCTGCTTATTTTAAGATATGATTTGAGGGCATACTCCGTATTCTTGTAGTCCTCTATAAGCTCATCAAAGGCCTTAATAGCTTCTGCGTACTGTTCCCCGTTAAAAAAAGAAAGGCCGATCTTGTATCTGGCAAGCTCAACCTTATCGGATAAAGGAAAAAAATAGATAAAACGCTCGTATTCTCCGATAGCCCTGTAATATTCACCATTTTGAAAATAGTGTTCGGCAAACTGAAATTGGCGCTCTGGATCGATCACAATTTCTTGAGCGGCATATAAATGTGTTGGGTTAATTGGGTTTATTGAGTTTGTTGTGTTTTTTGGGTTTGTTGGGTTAATTTCTGTTTGGATGCTTTCTGATTTCGCAGGAGAAGCGAATAGAAAGAGAAAAAGGAATAGGAAACTGCAGGATTTACTGTTCATGATACCACCAGAAATCATTATTTTTTAGTGGATCATAACACTTAAATTTCCCATTTACTATAATCTGAGGGGACAATCGTAACTCATCCCTGCCACATCGGAACAGGCGATCACATGTCATCATCCAACCAATAAAAAACCCATGTTTTTTAAAACACTGTACACTATATTTCGAGCAGCTGGGATACATGGGGCAATTCCTACCATCGATTGGCGAAATATACTTACTGTAAGCCTCAACCAGGAATCGCAGGGGGTTTACCTTTTTATCGATTTGTTTCCGGGAGATTTTATGAGAGTTATTTTTATCCCAAGGACCTTTGAAGTCAGATGCATGTACCACTGTGGCAAGGGAGAAAATAAGTAATAAGAAGATTAAACCAATTCTCATCTGGCGGGATGAAGTGTTGGAGTACTGGAGTACTGGAGTACTGGAGTGTTGGAGTAGTTTGGCAAAGCCCATTATTTATTTCTGCGTTATTCTAAGAATCTCCTCTACAGTGGTAACCCCATTGAGCACCTTCATGGCACCATCTTGGCGAAGTGTTACCATTCCCTGGTTAACGGCCTTTTTCTTTATGGCATTGGAATCCGAGGTCTTTAATATGAGACTCTTAATTGGATCATCCAAGATCATGAGCTCAAAAATACCGGTTCTTCCTTTGTATCCCGTGTTGAGACAACTCTGACAACCTTTATCTCTGTATATCGTTTTATCTGAATACATTTCCGGGGTTATACCAATATTTTCCAGGGATTCTTCATCAGGTATATATTTCTCTTTGCATTCATTACAAACGTTTCTTACCAGCCTCTGGGCCAGGATTGCAATCACTGAGGAGGTTACGAGAAAAGGTTCTATCCCCATGTCAATAAGTCGCGTCACTGCGCTGGCCGAATCGTTTGTATGAAGGGTAGAAAATACCAGATGACCGGTCAATGCAGCCTGAATAGCAATTTCCGCTGTCTCCAGATCCCTGATTTCACCCACAAGTATCACGTCAGGGTCCTGGCGCACAATTGAGCGCAGCCCGTTTGCAAATGTGATGTCAATCTTGGGATTGACCTGGATCTGCCCAATCCCCTCAATCTGGTATTCAACCGGATCTTCTATGGTTATAATATTGATGTCTGAATTATTAATTGAACTTAAAGCGGCATATAAGGTTGTGGTTTTTCCGCTCCCTGTTGGCCCTGTAACAAGAATAATACCATGGGAAAATTTAATGAGCTCATTAAATACCTTCATTCTCTGCTCAGGCATACCGAGGTCAGAAACCCTTAGCAATACATTTGTCTTGTCCAGCAATCTAAGTACAACGCGTTCACCAAAGGCAGTAGGGATGGTAGAGACGCGAATATCTACATTTTTATCTCCTATCCTGATCTCAATCCTTCCATCCTGGGGAAGCCTTTTCTCAGCAATGTTCAGCCTGGCCATAATCTTAATTCTGGATATAAGTGTTGACTGAGCATGCTTAGGAGGAGATAGCATATCATAGAGAATGCCATCTACTCTGTACCTGACCTTTATCCTGTTTTGATAGGGTTCGATATGTATATCACTGGCCCTGGCCTTTACTGCCTGGGACAGCATCAAATTCACCAATTTGATAATCGGGGCATCGCTGGTATCGTCCAGTAGATCCCCTGTTTCTTCAACAGCAGATATAATCATATCCCTATCTTCCTCATGCATATCCTGGATGACCTGTTCAGCAGAATCGCTGCTCATATCATAGGCAAAATTAATGGCCGAAAGGATGGCGGAATAGGGGGCAAGCACAGTTTCTACACCATCCCATCCCAGGATTATATGCAAATCGTCAATGGGCTGAAACAGCGTAGGGTCATTGACAGCTATATAAACACCGTCAGATTTAAGTACGGGGACCATCTTGTATTTTTTCAGAAACTGGATGGGGATGTGTTCTGTAAAACTGGTATCTATATCTTCTGTAGAAATAGTGTGCCATAAGGGTAGCCCAAATTGAATGCCACGAGCCTTTAACAGGTCTCCTTCTCCTATTGCCCCTTTCTGAATAAGGATTTCTCCTATCCTGCCCCCCTTTTCACTTTGTATCTCAAGGGCCTCGTCGAATATATCATTTGAAAAAGAGCAAATCTCTTTCAATATTTCTCCGATGAATTTATGAGTCATAAGGCGAGCATCCTCATTGAACAGTCGAGCCCTGCTCTTTGGGTTCTGGTTTTTTATACATCTTTATGGTGCCCCCCCTGATTTTATCTATTTCCTCTTTCTTCTCGTCATAAATCTTTCGTGCCTCAATAGGGTTCTCAATGATATGGGGTGTCAGAAAAATGAAAAGGTTGGTTTTGTTTCGAGACCTTGATTTTGATTTGAAAAGTAAACCCAGACCCGGGATATCTCCAAGGCATGGTACCTGATAAGCTCCTCTTTCAGTGCTTTCTCCAATAATTCCACCGATAACCAAAGTATTTTTATCCTTCACGATAACCGTGGTTTCTGCAGATCGCTTCAGGGTAGTTGGTCTAAATTCTGTAGTCCCTGACTTTAACGTTATTACTTCCTGGAAGATCTTGAGGCGGACAAACCGCTCCTGGTTAATCTGCGGGGTAACCTTGAGTGTGACACCAACATCCTTGTACTCATAGCTTTCATAATTGATACCTGTTGAAGTTGTGGTTCCTGTCGTCGTCAAATATGGAACATTTTGTCCTACCTTAATCTCTGCTTCCTCATTATCTGTTGTCAAAATCTGGGGAGTTGAAAGGATATTAACATCGGAATCCTTTTGATATGCTTGTAAGATGGCGGCTAAATTTGGAAAAACCACATTTCCGATTGTGATAGCCTCACCAACTACCCCGAAGGAAAAACCGGAAGGTAGAGTGGGAGGAGTCCCTGACAATCCTTGTATGCCGCTGAAGTCTCCTGCTCCACCAGCCCCACCTGAGCCACTAAAAACACCAACCCCTCTTCCTTGATACGTGAAATCTTCCATCCCTAACCATTCCACGCCAAGCCTGAACTCTTTATCCACATTGACTTCCATAATCAGGGCCTCGATATAGACCATAGTTCTGGGGATATCAAGCTTTTCGATAATATCTTGGATGACAAGATAGTCTTGTTTTTTTGCCTTAATTACCAGGGAATTGGTTGCCTTATCTGCCACGATCTGTACCTCTTTAGAGATAACAGGGGCCTTACCTTTTTCTGCCGTTTTTTTCTCTTCAGAGGGAAGTGCTAATAAAACCTTAACAAGATCTTCGGCATTTGCATTCTGAAGGTAGTACACATGGATATCTCCCTCCCCTCGCGGGATTTCTTTGTCCAAAAGTTTTATAAGCTTTTTAATGCGCAAGGTATCGTCCTCTGTGGCCAGTATTATCAAGGAATTGGTCCTCTCTTCAGCCATAATCCTAACAACAGGGCCTATAGGTGCGCCTTTTTTGGCCCTTTGAGCTGCCTTTTGAAAAATACTTACTAATGGTTTAGATAGAGAGGATGCTGTTGCATGTTCAAGTGGAATTACTGATATCTCTTCACCAATGCCTTTTACATCAATAGCTTCTACAATTTTAAGCAGGCGTTTTATATTGGAAAGCACATCAGTAACAATCAACATGCGTGTAGGAGTATAGGAAACGATCAGGCTGCTCTTTGATATCAAGGGGGAAAAAAGTTTTTTGAGTTCATTGGGGTTAGCAAACTCAAGAGGGATGAGTTGGGTTACCACCTTGTCTTCAGGGGCAATAGCCTCCTCTCGGAGCCTGGTTTCAATATTTTTAGACCTTGCATGAAGAGCCGGCACAATCTTGATGATACTTCCGGCAGGAACAGTTGTAAATCCATGGACATCCAGCACAGATTCAAAAACTCTATAGGCCTCTTTTACTGATATCTTGGTAGGGGAAATAATCGTTACCTTCCCCTTCACCCTTTTATCAACGACAAAGTTCTTGCCTGTCAATTCGCTTATAAACTTGATGAAGAGCCCAATATCTACATTGTCAAAATCGATGGTAATATAACGTGTATCCGGCTCCTGTTTTGCTGAGACTTTCTTTTTCTGAGTAATTTTCTTTCTTACTGGTGCCTGTACATGGACTTTGAGGGGCTTTTTTTTTGAAGCAGGCATCACCGGCGCACGCTTTTTAATCGGTTGGCTAGGTTTAGGAGTAACGGATATCACACCCTCCTCACCTGCAAGCCTTGCTCCCTGGACTAAAGAATTACTTGTAAAGATCAATAGCACTATCATAAAGAGCACAAGATAGATCTTGTTTTTATAGTAAATTTCATGTTCATTCATCTTATGTATTTATCACTCTATTTGCATTGGAATGCGAGAGTAATGACTTTTTTAGTTCCATTACTCCATTATTTCTTTCCTGTTATTTCTTCAAATTCAGATAAATCTTTAAGGTTTTGAAGATCTTTGTCCTTTCGAGCCCAGTCCGTTACCGATTTATCTAATGAAACTGCTTTCTCTAGATTGTCCAAACTTTTCATCACATCTCCTTTAATGGCATAGAGACATGCCAGATTGTAATATGGGTCTACATACTCTGGTTTCAATCGAATAGCACTTTCAAGGCTATCTCTAGCCTTTGAATAGTTGCGTTCTTGAATATAGATCACGCCTAAGTTATTCAATATAAAGACATTGCCTGGCTCAGTCATGAGGGCTTGTTTATAAAGCCTCTGTGCTTCCTTCAAACGGCCGACTTTTTGAAAATATTTTGCCCGCTTGAAAAATTCCACTCCATCCGAAGAGGCCTCTACCTTGTAACGTACCACAGTTTTTTGATTCTTAGAGGATGATAGTGTCTCTTTATCATTAGAATCCAACCATGAATAGAGTGCAAAAGCAAGCAAAATGACAAAAAGAGAAATCAACCATACAGTTCTTGCAGAATGAATACCCAGTTTTCCCTTAGAGGTAAAAAATATTCTTTTGTATTTTGGAAACCTTGCATCTTTCTCTTTCTGTGCCTTTAACAGGGCATTATGGATGTAACTCATGGCTCTTTTAAGTTTGTTGTGATTATTGAGTTTATTCTATTTCTTATGCTTATTACATTTATTTTTGCTTAGTTGTTTCCTGGTTTCGAAGCAAATAGGCAATCAGATTGGACTATGTCCGAGATATTTTTTCAGCTTGCCCATAGTTATGATTATGCGTTTCCTCTTTGCGTGCCTCCTGCCAACAATAAAAGTGTTAAAACCCTTTGAATTTTCATCTTTTCAACGAAACAAACACACCCAATGCCAATCCACTACAGCCCTATAAAGCCTTTTCGCGTAAGTTATAGGCCTCAAGTTCAGTATCCCCCATATTCCTCCAGCTCCCTCTTTTCTGTTTGGGCAACCCAGGCGTCAGTGACATCCAGCATGGGCATAATCTTTTTCCTCACTTCAGCCGCCTCTGAATAACCCTTGAAGAAACCAATACGAAGTCTTATCCATTCCTCTCCTTTCACCTTGGTTCTGGTAATGTACACAGGGTACCCATTTTTCATAAGGGTAATTGCTGGGGAAATGATTTCCTGTGAGTTTTGGGTAGAAAGCACATTAAGAACCCAGACCTTCTGGCCCAATTTGCTTACGTTCTCCAAGGCCTCATTGGGCGTTACAAATCTCAGTTCAATACCTTCAGGAAGTGCTTTATGGGGAAAATCCTCCGCTACTTTCACCCCACCCAGCTTATTCATGTTAAGGCGAAAGAGGCTGGGCCATTTTAAGGGGTTGTCATACACATCCCGAAGCCCTGCAATCTTGAGAAGGCTATCGTCTTTCTGAACTTTGTAATAACCTCCTTCCTTATTTGCCTGATACAATAAAGCCATGGTTTGGGTACCAATAATCCCATCAGTTTTAAGCCCTAAACGGGACTGAAATTTTATTACACTCTTAAAGGTTGAATCATCATATTCCCCTGTAATTTCAATGGGATATCCTATCTTTCTTAGTGTTTTCTGCATCTTCAAGACATCCAGACCACTCATTCCCTTCACCAAATCAACATTTGTGTTTTCATGGGGATAGAGCCAGGAAACCTCCGCGCCCCAGTGGGTTTTAAGAAAATCCTTGGTAACATGCCTATCCTTGCCTTCGGCATCTACTGCTATGGCACCATTGGTTGTTACTTTACGGATCAGTAGATACCGAGGGGATGAGACCATGTTGGCAGCCGTATCGCCTGGTAAGGGGTGCTGAGATTGAGAGATCCCTGAGTGAGCTAAAAGTATCTGAAAAGGTTTTTTGAACATAGTATAGTTTTCGATCTTTGTGTGAAATGAAAACAGACCTAACTGAGTTTTATCTGCAGCATAATTATCATTATCCATTGTTTCCTTAAAAAGTCTGAAGAGTCCTGTACGGCTTGCTTGTTCATCAAGGAATAAACTAGCTTCTTTTTTGGGGATGGGGAGATAAATCTTATACTTGCTTTTTGGTGCAGGAACAGAAGCCTTTTCATTAGATGAAAAGATCTTTAATATATAGGCTCTATAGGTCCATCCGGAAAAGCCTGCTAAAATGATTAGTAATAGAATGAAAACAGGTAGTAATTTTGCCCTCTTCAGAAACAAATCCCATACCCTTGTCTCAGTTGCAAAATTTCCCCAGATATCCTCAGTTGCTTCCCGAACCGTTTCCTTAGATATGGTGAATTCATCCCTGGCATAGGCAACAAGGAGTGCTCGATCACAAACAGCATTGATCCTCCTCGGATTTCCCTGAGAGTAACTGTAGATTGCCTTGAAAGCGCCCTTTGTAAAACTCAAATTTCCCCTGCCGCCTGCCACCACCAATCTGTGCTCTACATAGCCCTGGATATCCATGTGGGCCAAAGGCCTCAGTTCATAGCGAACCATAATCCTTTCATTAAGCTGTCTTAACGAGGAAGAGGCCAAAAGCTCCTTTAATTCAGACTGTCCCACTAAAACAATCTGAATCAGTTTCTCCTTTTCTGTTTCTAAATTTGAAAGCATACGTATCTGCTCAAGAACCGTGTCTGAAAGGTTTTGAGCTTCATCTATCAAAAGTACTGCATTACCCCCACCACTAAAGGTCTCAAGCAGGAACTGGTTGAGTCTGTCAATATGTTCCTTTTTTGTTTGCACCCCCGGATCCAGATGAATACCAAACTCCTGATTTATTATCTCTAAGAGTTCCTTCTCAGTGATAAAGGAGTTAAATATCAGAGCGCTCTTCGTAGATTCATCTAACTGGTCTAAGAGAGCCCGGCATAGGGTGGTCTTGCCAGTACCGATACCCCCAGTAATGGCAATAAAGCCCTTCCGTTCGTTAATTCCATAAAGGAGATGATCAAGGGCTTCCCTGTGATGAGGACTCAAAAAGAGGTATCGTGGATCCGGTGTTAGATTGAAAGGACTCTCTTTAAAACCAAAATAGGATGTATACATGTGAAATTTAAAAGTGCCTAAAGTGAGCTAAAGTGAGCTAAAGTGAGCTAAAGTGAGCTAAAGTTTGAAGAGGAAATTCTTAATACAACAAACCCAACAAACACAATAATTACCTCTTACCTGAATTTATAATTTATTATTTTCTGCTCATTATTTCTCATTATCTGCAATGCTACCTGAGATCCTAATCTAAATTTTTTGTACATCTCCAGTACGTCCTCCGGGCTCTTGATAATCTTACCATCTATCCCTTGAACAATATCACCATTCTTCAATCCCAGCTTTGCAAAAAAAGATCCAGTCTTTATATTAGTAACCGATAAACCGTCTGCCTTGCCATCCCTGAAATAAGGCCTTATTCTTACCTGAGATAATAGGTTGTGAACATTTCTCATTGATTCCTGTACAGCCGAGCGACTTACCATTATAGTATCACCTGCCTCGATTGGTTCTGGTGTCAGGTATTCCTTTCCAGCTCTTAAGGCAGCAGCTTCTTCTATTGTCAGAATTTCATCCCTCTCCTTAACCCTAAGTATTACCTTACCTCTTAAAATTTTCTTGACTATAGCACCCTGAACACTATCACCCACCCTGTAGAGAGCTTGCTTTTTTTTGTTAATTTCTTCTATAACAGCAAAAGTATTCTGTCGATTGCCTGAAACTGTGCCCAAAAGAGCTAATTTTAATGAAGTGGGCTGCAGGTACTCAATCTCTTCTGGTCGCATTTCTTTAGAAACGTCTTTTCCAGAGCCAAAGATATTTCTTTTTAAAATCGGCTTGTAGTAATCAAAAGTAAGTCTTCTATGTCTTTCAACCTCCGGTATATGATACCTTATTATACCTTGAGTATTGACATTTTTGAGCTGCACCCTGATGATCATGTAGAAGAGCTCTACGCCAATAAAGATAATTACGGTTAAAGCAAAAAGATTGAAAATTGTCTGATAATATTTTGGCATAAATTTAGGTGAACCTAATTTTAGGCTCAGCAAGGGTTCCGTGGATAATAAAATTAAGGGCTCCCTTTTTCAGCCTTTGTTTAAAAAAACTCACTGTATTGGAGACACTTCCCAATCTTTTGAAAAACGATGTAAAGGGCTCTACCGTTCCTTTTAAACTAAGGGCGCTTTTCACGAATTCTTTTTTCAATTGTATGGTTCCTGACAGTGTGCCTCTCAGCAGAGGTCCTGTCAATTCAAGTCGTTTAATGTGTATCGTCTGTTTTTCAAGCATCATATCGCTCTTAATTTCATGAAATTCAATGGACTCCAGGCTTAAAATAGGCACTAAAAGTTCAACCTCACCATCTAACAATTTCAGATTAGCCTCCCCGGTTCCATCCATCAGGTTTTTGTGTTGCCCGTTATAGAACATAGTTGCGTAAAGAATTCCATCAACCTGCAAACCAATCAAATCTTTTAGATGCTCATATTTAGCAATTTGAATATTCGTCAGTTCAATTTCCGTATCAAAAGGAGTTTCCATACTATTTTTTTTGAAATTTACACAACCTCTTACATCACCTCCGTATGTCAAACACTCAAAGCAATATTTACTCTTTCTTTTAAAAAAGGCCCATGGGTCCGGTTTGACAAAAAGACTATCAGCCCTAAAAAGCTTTATGGAAGGCTTGTCTTTGAGAATAAGCTCTGTCTGCCCGAATTTTAATCCAAAAGGAAGAGAGGGTTTAATCTGACCAATTGAAAGAGTGGTTGAGTTATTTAAATTATGTGCAGTTATTGTTAGATAATCCCTTAGAGCATCTGAAGGAAAACGATAATATAAAAGACTACCTGCTACAATAATGCAGAAAAAGATATAGCCAAACCATTTCTTATGCTTTGAAATAAACTGTTTCATAGCAGCAATTCCCTAAGTGGAGTGCCTGCCTTCCATCACTCCGACCCTTACTTAAAGGTCAATATCTGTAAAATAGCATCTAAGCGGCCAGACTTCTTCTTGTTTTCCTTAATTGAAATCCGTTTGACACTTACGACATCATCGGGTGATTCAATCCTGTAAAGGTAGTTAATTAACTGGTACAATGTAATCTCCTCCAATTTCATCTCAACCATGGACTCTTTATAAGGGCCAGTCCCTGTCGAGATGGAGGGTTTCATATACTTGATATAAGTCTTGATGCCAGCATCACCTGCCTTGTTTTCAAGAAATGAAAAAAGCGTGAACCCCTTTCTTCGCTTAGCAATAACCTGCTGTATACCTTGAGAAGATCTCCGATATCTATTATATTCAGAGCTCAACCTTACAATTTCTTTCAGACCATCTTCTTTAGCGCTAACACCCCTTTGAATCCTCCTTCTGGCTTCAAAGAAGGGAAAAATCAAAAACTGAAATAGACAAAAAATCCCTATAAATATTGCTGCAGCCGATATAAAATATTTTTCACGCCTTGCAAATTTCATATTTTATGTTTTTTGGGTTTGTTATGTTTCTTGGGTTTAGATAAGCTCTGATTTTGAAGCAGATAGGTAATCAGGCCAGAATCCAATTTAGAAACTCTTTTGGCTTGCTCATAAATATGATGGAAAATTTCCTCCGTTATGTATTTTTGATCTAAAGCCACATAAGCTTCACTTTGTACTTCGGTTGCTGAACTTTTGGATATAAATAGGTACTGAATAAACTCCTTGTTCGATCTGCGGGAAAAGCCCTCAGCTGCGGTAATCTGTCCACATAATCTAACGTCTTTTTGAAAATCCTTGTTTCCTTTTATTGCTCGATAAACCAAATTTACCAACTTACGTGCTTCCTGCCAACAATGTAAATCTTCAAACCTTTTAATTTTCATCCTTTTAACGCAATAAACGCAATAAACACAACAAACCCAATAGACTTTCTTACTTTGTCCGTTTCAGTTTTATCTCAAATTGCACCCGCTTGCGAGATCGGTCAAGATTGGCAGAACTAATAGTAACTGCACTAAAATACTTTGAGGGTTCCAGCCCCTTCTTGATAATGTCTACAGTATTAAATGTATCAG
>Ga0315533_1002872_pt1 | contig 11660 bp, 8 predicted proteins | sample SalMarSW160130MG_FD_203081 | JGI IMG/M metagenome (GOLD analysis project Ga0315533, IMG submission 203081) | Salt marsh sediment microbial communities from the Plum Island Ecosystem LTER, Massachusetts, United States - Salt Marsh Sediment SW1601-30 ...
TGATAGTTTGGGGATACTCGCCAGGTGTTTATATCCCGGCATCGTGCAATAAACATTCATAATGCAACCATTATAGTGCCCTTTCATAATCCATGCATGTGTCACCCATCTATCTGAACTAGATCATTATCAATAGGTTGCGGTATCCAAGACATACTATGGAGTTAGGGAGTCACAATCCGCTAAAACGTGCAGTGCCCCTTAGGAGGTGCATTTTGACACACAAGGGTAGCCGTAAATCATGACTGAGAACGATGCCTATCTTAAGTTCTCAATTAGAATCGGCTCGATTGGGTCGGCCAATTCCAAGCCGAATATTCTGGAGTAGAAGTAGAGTTCGGCATCAAGCGCACGCTTAATGTTTTGCGCCCTCCGGAAGCCGTGTTGCTCACCCTCAAATAAGATATACGCTACGGGTACTCCTTTCTGGCGGAGGGCGTTTACCATCACCTCTGCTTGGCTGGGTGGGACAACCCTATCCTCATTTCCCTGGAAAAAGATTACCGGGCATGATAGACGGTCCACAAAGTTGATCGGCGAACGCTCCAAGTACAAATCACGGCGGTCAGGATACGGACCGACAATCCTATCCGAGTAACGTGACTCAAACTTGTGCGTGTCTTTTTCCAGTGCTTCCAGGTCGCTCACGCCATAGTAACTCGCTCCGGCTTTAAAGAGTCTTCGAAAGGTCAATGCGGCAAGAGTAGTATAACCGCCAGCACTTCCTCCTCTAATAGCAGTTCGTTCACCATCTACCTCGCCATGCTCAATAAGGTATCGTGCGCAGTTTATACAATCATCTACATCGACAATACCCCATTGCCCATCCAGCCTCTGACGGTATGCCCTTCCATAACCGCTACTTCCGCCGTAGTTTACGTCAGCAACAGCAAAACCACGGCTGGTCCAGTACTGTATCGCAAGGTTCAACGTGCTAGAGGTTGCACCAGTCGGTCCGCCGTGGCTAATAACAAGCAGCGGTGGCTGCTCGACGGGAGGTGCTACGAAGTCACGATTCTTCGGCTTGTAGTACAAGGCATAGGCTGTCAACCCGTGTTCGGTCGGGAATTCAATGGCTTGAGGTACCGACAGATACCCTGGTTCGATGGCGACATCAGTCGAACGGCGAAGCACGTCTATCTTCCCTGTTGCCAATTCAAGCCGGACAATGGCCATAGCTTCATCTGGTGAGCCCGCAAGAAGAACAACATACCCGGGAGCTGATTGAAGAGACGTAATCGAAGTATAAGGAATATCAATTGTCTCAAAACGACCTGTCGTTGTATCAAGGCTTGCAAGGTACGATAATCCATCCTTCATGTAGGTGCAGATAAGCCGTTCAGCCGATTCAAATCCATAGTTTGACAGCCTAAAAACCCACTGCGGTGCCCCAAACTCGGCATCCATTTCGCATAGCGGCTCAACGTATCCTTCCCTCCGCCGGTAAAGATTCCACCAGCCAGTCCTGTCAGAAATGAAGTATAAAGTGCCGTCCGGAGCGTATTTTGGCTGACAGATGGATTCATCACTGCCACCAGCCACTCGCACCGCGTGGCTGATTGAGCCGTTCTCCGTAATCTCGCCGACCCACAACTCTGTAGAATCCCACGGCATGTTTGGGTGATTCCAGGTGAGCCAGGCCAGGTGAGAGCCATCGGGACTGATACGAGGTGATGAGTAGAAATCATTTCCGGAAACCAGTTGTTGAATGTGCCGAGTACCATCAAGGCTTATTCCCACCAGGCTGTTAACCGGTTCGTTATCATCTACCGTATGATCTTCGCATACACAGACTATACGTCCCCGGGGATGGTCAATAACGCCGTCAGCATACCGCACGTCTCCCTCATGAGTAATTGCACGTGGCTTGGCACTTGTGTCCTGGCGGTAAAGGCGTTGGTCAGCGAAATTGGAGAAATAGACCGTACCATTATCTATTATGAAGGCACCACCACCGTATTCGTGTACTCTGGTTCTAACATTGTACGGTTCTGGAGTAATATCGGTCACTTGTCCGTCTAGTGACCGGCGTACAATGACATATCGTCCCTCCTCTGTTGGACGCGTTTCAACCCAGTATACGTAATCACCCTCAAGTTCGACCTGCACATCAAGCCTAATCGCTCCAGCGGCAATAAGGTCTGATGTTATTGGGGATTTCCAGGAACCGTAACTAGCGGTTTTTGGTTCTGTCATATCCGTTTCCTTCCTACACTCACTGTTAAGATATTGGTTTGATTATAGCTGTAGAAAAACGATAATAAGGCAGGCTAATCTCTTTATTAACTTTAGTGAAATCTAACATGAGGGTTGGCTATTGTCAAAGGTCCAGGCGCTTGAGACTTCCCTCACGCCCTTAACGTAGAGTCCCACAATACACACAATACGTTATAAAGTACAATTAGGTAACGAAATACTAAATTCTTACCATTTAACAAACATCGGCATCACTTTTCAACCATATATAGGATTGCCGTTTAGGATTATAGTATAAAAATAGCGGTTTCTTAATTGACATAGTGAGATAATCCCTTTGTAGAAAATGAATTTGAGAACGTTAATACGCAAGATGAAAATGACTATAGCCGGAATTGTTTCATGCCTGAGGGGGTGACATATTGCAGTTCATCGGGTAAAATTTCTAATAAGGTGTAGTCAGGGTCTTCGGGGCTAGACCAATAATTGTTAAAAAAACCAATCCGTTTTGCGATGCTGGTTTTTGTCTTCTTATCTTTAATGATTTTAGCTTTTCCTAGTATTCGTATACAACAGTCCTCGCTATTCTCATTGAATTGATAGGCAAACTCTACATTTGCATTCTGCTTAATTTGTATAACTTTGTTACTGGAAGTAGAGGTCACCATCCAGAACCTATGGTCCAAATATATCAGTGTCATTGGCCTTACTCTTGGTCGTATTCCATCGATGGTGGCCAATGCAACAAATTGAGTTTCCTTAAATTGATTCAATATTTGCCCTACTTCATCGCTTGTGTAAGTCATTTTTATCCTTCTTCACATTTCTATCAAACTAATAACAAGGTAATTATAGATAGAGATACCGGCTAAATCAAACTACGAATTATTTAACTTCGAATTTTATGTACTGTTGGACAAACATCGGTATGTTGTTTCCATCTGAGTGCCCTGTTATTCCTCTCCACTGTGCCAGATTACGCGTTAGTAATACACCAACTGCACAAAAGTCAGAATTGTTGGAGCACTTTCATATGTATTGGTATATACTTATGAGCCTACAGCAGACGAAGTCAGTCCGGCGACTGCTTCTTTATCCAAACCCTGTACGAGCGCCGTTACTAGCGCAGCGGTATGGTCAAAATCATCTCGACGAAGAACTGCATTGTGGCTATGAATATGTCGGGTTGGCACACCCAGAACCACCGTGGGTACACCTATTCTATGCAAATGGATTGGCCCACCGTCGGTCGCTCCTCCTTCCACGGCCGACATCTGAAGTGGAACATTGAGCTTCTTGGCAATATCAATTACCATGTCACGAAGTTTGAGATTCGGTATCATGCGGGCATCATAGGCCAAGAGCGTTGGGCCAGCTCCAAGTCTTATTGCTGACTCTTCTGGCTTGATACCTGGCACGTCACCAGCGATGTCTGTCTCGAGAATGATAGCTACATCGGGATTGATGACCTCAACGCTGGTGGTTGCCCCTCTCGCACCAACCTCCTCTTGTACCGTGGCCACGCCGAAAACAGCGTTGGCATGCTCTTTCTCCATCAATCTTTGTAGTACAGTAATAACCAGAGCACAACCAACCCGGTCATCAAAGGCCTTGGCCATATAGGCCTTTGTGTTAGGCAAAATCGCGAATTCACTAACTGGTATAATAGGATCCCCTACACGAACACCAGCATCCTCAACTTCTTGCTGCGATGTTGCCCCAATATCGATGTACATCTCCTTCTTCTCAGAGACCTTCTTGCGGTCCTCTTCGGAAAGGAGATGTGGGGGCTTAGCACCTATCACTCCAAGCATGCTACCCTTATTGGTTCTGATGCGCACTCTATGCCCGAGCAAGACTTGATCCCACCAGCCTCCTAGAGGCGTAAATCTCACAAATCCTTCTTTGGTAATGAATTTGACCATGAAACCAATCTCGTCCATATGGCCCACTAGAATTACCTTCGGCTCTTGCGCCAGGCTCTTCTTCCTGCAAATCAAACTGCCAAGCTTATCCTCAAGTATCTCTCCAAGCGGTTCGAAATACTTCTTGATCACCCTGCTTGTCTCAGCCTCATATCCGGCTACTCCGTCGGATTCGGTCAGTTCTTTTAAGAGCAACTCTATCTTATCCATCAGCAATTACCTTTCTCACGGTATTAATATATATTATAATAACTGGAAATTCAATAACAAGCGAGTGTATGCAAGTCTGTCGCCTTGTATATTTCGCGAAGTCACTTCGTGATGTTTTGTGACTCGTTAAATCTATAGTATGTCTTGGATACCGCACCAAAAATTATTGACAATTCCTTAAATAACAATACTGACCAGCAATAACCTGAAAGCAAACACCAGTTGGCAAATCCGCGGGATATAGCAGGATGTACTAGGTGAACAAAAGCAGCCGGAGAGGGGGGTTAGTGGTCTACAGAGGATGAAAGCAGGCAACGAAGTGGTCGTTGCTAACAGGCTCGAGCGGTGGCTCAAGTTCACGGCACTCTTTGCTGGCCCGAGAACACCTGGGGTGAAAAGTACAGCCGGGCGGTGGATTGGCTGGGCTGGGTACCTCACCACGAAGGACAATGCGACCGACCCTTCTCTTAGGATCAGGGACTGGCGTTGCCGCAACCAGGGACTGGGAGTAGGGATGACGCGGTGTGTGAAATATCTCCTCCGGCCTTCCCATCTCCACCACCTTGCCCAGGTACATCACGGCGATATAATCGCAGACACTTTCGGCAATCAAAAGCTCATGGGTGATGTAGAGATAAGTAAGGCCAAACTCTTTTTTAAGGTCCTTCAAAAGGTTGAGGATCTGTGCCTGGACAGAGACGTCCAGAGCAGAGGTCGGTTCGTCAAAGACGATAAACTCCGGTTTCGTAGCCAGGGCACGAGCGATGGCAATGCGCTGGCGCTGACCGCCGCTAAATTGGTGGGGATAGCGCTCCATTTGCCCTGCGCTCAACCCAACCGTGCCCAACAGCTCCTTGACCGCCGTCTTCGACGCCTCTCCCGAAAGGACCCGGTGTATTCTCAACGGCTCAGCAACTGTATCCTTTATCTTCATGCGCGGGTCAAGGGAGGTAAAAGGGTCCTGGTGCACAAGCTGGGCACGGCGGCGAAATGAGCGAACCCTGGCACCCAAAAATATCCCTAGGTCATTCTCCTTTAGAAGCGAGGTCAGCTTACCACTGTTCTTGCCCAGCGACTCCAACTGTTCTATCTCCGCCTTCACCTCATCGGGGATATCAAAATAAATATGGCCGCCGGTCGGTCTCAAGAGACGGACCACTGTCTTGGCCAGTGTCGTCTTGCCGCAGCCCGATTCGCCGACGAGCCCCAGCCATTGCCCCCGCTTAATCGCCAGGCTGACACCGTCAACCGCTTTGACCATTCCCACCGGTCTTCTCAAAACACCACCGGTTATTGGGAAGTGTTTCTTCAATCCTCTGATATCAACCAAAGTGTTCATATATTAAGTCATAGATTAGAAAAGATGGCAGGCCACTATATGGTCCTTGCCAATCTCTTTAAGTTTGGCTTTGTCTTGCTGGCACATCGACAGGGCGCTCGGGCACCGCGGGTGAAAGCGGCAACCCGGCGGCGGGTTCAATGCATCAGCCAGGGCACCGGGGATGGTCTGCAGTTCCTTTCCCGGCATAGGAACGGCATCCAGTAGAGCCTTGGTATAAGGATGTGAGGGGTGGAGAAACATCTCTTCGATGGTGGCTACCTCACAGAGCCTGCCGGCGTACATAACCGCCACCCGGTCGCAGATTTCAGCAGCCACTCCCAAGTTGTGAGTAATAAAAAGAACAGAGGCCCCACTGTCCACCTTGATGCGCCGGAAGAGTTCCAGCATCTGCGCTTGAATAGTGACATCAAGCGAGGTAGTCGGCTCATCGGCGATGAGAAGCTTCGGAGAGCAGGCCAATGCCATGGCAATCACCGCCCGTTGTTTCATCCCCCCGGAGAGCTGGTGAGGGTACTGAGCAGCCACACGGGCCGGGTCGGGGATTTCTACATCTTTCAGCATATCGACCGTGAGCAGGCTGGCCTCATCTTTTAGTCGCCAGAGAAGCCGCTTGAACAGCGGGATACGGCTCAAGAGGCGGGGCTCAAGGGCATGAGGCCCCTCGGCTATCTTGTTGTAAAGCCTGCTCTGCCAGCGCCAGAAAGGCCTCCTCGCGCTGGCGGCAAAACCGCTTCCGTCGCTAAGCAGGCTATCTACCCGCTGCTTCGCCCGGTAGCCCAGCTCCTGGCGCTGGTGGAGCAGGTAGACTTCGGAGATCTGGTCACCGATGGTAAAAACGGGGTTTAAAGCAGCCCCCGGCTCCTGGAAGACCATGGATATCTGGTTGCCACGAATGGCCCTCATCCTATCCTCGCTCAATGTCAGCAGCTCGAGTTCACCGCGGCGATCTCTGTCAACAAAGACGATGCTCCCCGATTCTATCTTGCCGGGGTAGGGGATAAGGCGAAGGATAGCCAGAGCGGTCATTGACTTTCCCGAACCGGTTTCGCCCACTATCCCCAGCGTCTCTCCCTGCCTGATCTCCAGGTCCAGGTCATCGATGGCGTGAACGACGCCCTCATAGGTATAAAACCTGACCGAGAGGTCTCTTATCCTGACAAGGTCTTTCATTTAGCGCCTCGCCAACCTCGGATCGAGAATATCCCTGAAGGCATCGCCAAGAAGATTCCAGCCCAGCACAAAAAAGAGGATGAACAGGCCGGGAATGGTCACCGCGTACCAGTACTTCAAAGAGTCACCCTGTGGCCCTACGATCCAGTTACGGGCGAATGAAGTCAGCTGCCCCCAGTCGGCGTAGCCTTCGGGGGCGCCCAAACCCAGAAAGCTCAGTGCTGCCGCTGTCAGGACTACCGCCCCTATGTCCAGCGAAGCCATGACCAGGGTGGGGTAGATGGCGTTAGGCAGCGCATGACGGATTATAACTCTCCCGCTTGAGGCGCCCAGGCCACGAGAAGCCTCGATGTAGTCCTCCTCGCGCACCTGGAGTATGTCGCCGCGGATAAGCCGCGCATAGGAAGGCCATGAGACCACGATAAGAGCGATCATAACGCTATTCAGGCTGGGCCCCAGGGCAGAGACGATTGCCATGGCTAGAATGAGGGCCGGGAAGGCCAGGAAGATATCGGTGATGCGCATGATAATCTCGTCAAGAAGCCCGCCGAAGTAGCCGGCCAGGCTGCCCAATACGATTCCTATGGCAACCACAATGCCAATCACCACCAGGCCCACGCGAAATGCAGAGCGGGTGCCCCAGATAACCCCGTAGAAAATATCGTATTGCCCCTGGGTGGTGCCAAAGATGTGCTCCTCACTGGGAGGCCTCGGTGTCGCTGAGTAACCGTCTCGTGGTATCATATAGGGGTCCCGGTGACCTTCCGGAATCGGAGCAATAAGAGGAGCGAAGATGGCAAGGAAGGCAAAGATGGCGATGATTATAATTCCCATGAGCGAAAGCGGGTTCCTGGCCAGTTGCCGTGCCATGAATCTCCAGTCGGTCACTGCACTGCTTCTCCTAACCTCATTCGAGGGTCGACGCGGGTGTAGAGGATATCAACCAGCAGGTTGACCAGCACAAACAGGACGGCATTAAAGAGCGCAAAGCCCAGCACCGATGCTATGTCCAGACGAACTGCCGACTGCCAGGCCCACCAGCCGATGCCCTTATAGGTGAAGATGGTCTCGGTAATAACGACACCATTCGCCATGCCGGCAAGCACATAACCGGATACGGTTATCACCGGGATGAGGGCATTGCGGCGGGCATGCTTATTGACCACCACCCTTTCAGCAAGCCCCTTGGCCCTGGCGGTGAGAATGTATCCCTTACCCAGAGACTCCAGCATGCTGGAGCGCATCAGCCTCATAATAAAGGCCACCTGGGTCACCGAAAGGGTGATCACCGGCAAGACAAGATGTCTTAAGGCGTCCAGAAGGACAGTCCCATTAAGATTGAGGATGGCATCAATAGTGTTAATATGAGTGTAACGGATAAAATCGGCGGAGTTAACCACCATGTCCATCTGGATACTCAGCCGGCCTGGCGGAAGGAGGCCGCGGAACAAGCCGTAGAAGACCATTATCAGTATCAGCCCCAGCCAGAAGGTGGGCAGTGACCATCCGAAGATGGCCATTACCCGTGTCCCATGGTCAAGGGGCCTGTCTTTGTGGGCGGCGGCCTGAGTACCGAGGAAGATGCCCATCAGAATGATGAGCGGCGTGGCGAATATAGCTAGCTCCAGGGTAGCCGGCAGGAAACTCCAGATGGCATCCCAAACAGGCATCCCCACCACCTTTGACCAGCCCAGATTACCGCTAAACACCTGGCCCAGCCAGGTGCCATACTGTACCCAGAACGGCTGGTCAAGGCCATACGTTTCGATAACAAGACCTATATTGGTCATCTGCCTGAGGTCAGTAACATAAAGAGATGCACGCATTATCGGGGAGAAGAGCATGGTGATGCCGAAGATGAACAGGGTCACTCCGAAAAGCACCGGGATAAGAAGAAGCAGGCGCCGGATAATATAAGACCTTAGCTCCAAAGCACACCTTTATAGCATAAGGAGACCCCCGCTTGCAAGCGGGGGTCTCTTGACTTGTCTCACCAAGCTCACCAGGAGCTGTGCAACGTCACTCCTAGCTTGAGGGTCCTCCGATAATCATATTAAAGAAGAATGCATCAATGGAAAGCGAAGGCAGGTCTTTGTAGACGTTGAGGCCCTCAACATCGTCCATCTCGTCAAAGTAAGTCGCCGGCACATAGACAAGGTCGGCATCCCCGGCCAGGAGTGCCAGCTTTCGGTTGGTCCATTCAGTGACGACCTGGGTGATGACCCAATCAAACGGGGCTTCGGCCCTCCAGTAGTTAGTGTTTTTCTCCACTTTGACCTGAATAGCCGACTCCCACAGGTTCAGTTTCCACGGTCCAGTACCATTCGTCTGGTCGAAGAGGGCAGTGTCACCAGCATTCTCAGGGTGCAGAACTCTGCTAATGTCTCCTTCAGTGCCGTCCCAGTCGCCCTCAGCGATGCACCATTCCTTGTCGACAATCGAGGCCCATTGGCCACTCAGAATCTGGAGGAACGGCAACTCCCAGTACGCACCAGACAGCGTAAACACAACGTAATCGCCGTCAACTTCCACCGCATTATCAATAGCTGCAAAAGTAGTGTCCTCGAAAGCCCACACATCTTCACCTAGCAGCGGCTGGTAGAACATCCAGATAGGTCCAGCCGGTCTGTCCTGTACCATCGCCCGCTCGAAGGTGTATTCAACATCTTCGGGGGTCAGGTCGTTACCATTGTGGAACTGGACGCCCTCACGGATCTTGAAGCGATAGGTGAGATCTGTACTGTTGAACGCCCACTCGGTAGCCAGAATGGGATCAAACTCGTCGGTCTCTTCACCGGCATAGTACAAGAGCGTCTCATAGATTAAACCCAGCTGCATACCGCTAGATGTGTCGTAGATCCAGGCTGGATCGAGGGAGTCGATATCTCCGATGGTCTGAAAGACAAAGGTATCATCGTTCTTGTATGGTATGTCATCCCCATTATCCGACTTGCTCAGGTCATAGATACGCCCCGCATAAGAAGATTCAGTGGGGTTGTAATAGAAGCCACTTATATGCTGGGTGAAGTAGCGCCTGACTATCGGCTGGGCGAGTGCGATGCCAGGGGCATCGTCGTAGTAACGCTGCTGTATTGCATCGTACTTGTCTTGTTGCGTCACGGGATTGGTATCCTGGAACGCCGCCGTGATCATGTCGTCGAGTTCAGCATAGCCGTAGCCTTGCCACCCAGAGAAGGTACCCTGGCTGTGCATGAAGGGAACGATGAAATTATCGGCGTGGGGGTAGTCGGGTAGCCAGCCTACGAGGAACATGGGCATATCACCACCGTAGAGCTTACTCAAGAAAACGGGCCACGCGAGCGGCAGGATGCTCACCTGGAAATTCTCATTGATATGGGCAAGGTTTTCAGCCAGTATCTCACAGGCAATCTTACGCGGCACGTTACCGACGTTGTAGAGCAGGGTCATTTTGAATCCCTTCTCCCAGACCTGGCCGCCCCAGGCCTTCTTCAGGTGTTGCTCAGCCTTGTCCAGGTCCTTGCTATACATCAGCGCATCAGGGTTATAGCCGTAAAGCCCTTCAACGACCGGCGAGCCTCTCTGCACACCCTGGCCCTGCAGAGCATCGCTGATATAGGTGTCCCAGTCGAAGGCATAGGTAAAGCCTTTGCGCACGTCTATATCTGAGAAGAAGTCCGCCGGGATGCCCTCGCCGTCAAGTAGACCACTGCCGATATAAGCGCTGATTCCAGGTCCAGGTGGTTCTTCTTCAGCTGGAGTAGTACAGCCTGGTACTATGACAAGAGACAGACATAACAAAGCAGCCAGGACTATCCAGCTGATTTTTGAAATTTTTCTATTCATTACTAACCTCCTTTCTCTTTTACCTAACTTTTTTCTTTCCTTCATCCGCACCACGTCCATTAGTTGTTGTTACTTAGACTCATTTAACACTATTTCGGTATTAAGTCGCCCTCCTTTCTATTATTCTACTTACTTTGTCTATCGCCGCCACAATCTACACTATAAGCTTTTTTTGCCATTCTTTTACACCATTGTTGAATTCGCCGAAAGTCTAGTTCTCCAAACTCTCGTTCGATAGGCATCACCTCCCTTCTTTGTCTCTATTTTATGTTTAAAATTTAAAAATATCATACTTATGTTAAAATCCTGTTAAGTAACTCTATAAAGCGTTCTCTCGAGATTTTTTCACAATTTCACCCGCATCGGCCAAAAAAACAGCGAACCGGGTTGAGAAAGGCCGAGCACTGGCTCTGATACAAATCCACAATAACAACCTCACAAACGCGAACAGCCCTCTTCTTAGGGTAGATACAGCGGTTGCGCTTACGCGCACGTACCTTGAAATTCTATGATAACTTGCCTTCCGAAATTTGTCAATAGGACTGCCATCTGGCCACGCAGGTGTTACCCGGCAAAGTATCTTGGCAGATTCCTTTTGAATATGTGCTCCCTCCCGCCAGGGGAGGGAAAATTCGAAGAAATCTTGCGGTTAACTAGAATTAGTGTAGCATGGCCACATAGCTATTCATGGACACACCTAGCGAATCTGCTACAGGTTGGCATTTTGCCTTAAGGCAATCCTAAAGCTCGAAAAGGGCAATGATAGCTAGAACTCTCTGGATTTTGCCCCGCTTGAGATTGCACAAAGTATCATTTCGCTGGGTGATTACAGCTATTAACAGCAAAGCTTGAGCGTAGACTTTGATGGATACGGAGGCTGAGATACATGGGTAACACTCATGGTATGTTTAGTGGTAATAACTTACCGTGAGGAGTTACCAGGATGAGAAAGCCAGCCAGCTTCTACTTCTTTAAAAGAAATCCCATTGTCC
>Ga0315533_1002874_pt1 | contig 11648 bp, 14 predicted proteins | sample SalMarSW160130MG_FD_203081 | JGI IMG/M metagenome (GOLD analysis project Ga0315533, IMG submission 203081) | Salt marsh sediment microbial communities from the Plum Island Ecosystem LTER, Massachusetts, United States - Salt Marsh Sediment SW1601-30 ...
AGCGAAGATGCAAGCGGTGTGGGAAAACACAGCATCGCCGTATCGAACAAGTTACAGATTAGCCCTAAATCGTCCCAGATTAGCTCAGGTGGCAAAGTTGGGGCAAATACGTAGGATAACTCGAATCAAAAGGAGAACGAAAATGAACAAGGACTTAATTGAGAAACTCAAACACAACTTAACAAAACATCAACTCTTAACCACTGAGCAACGAGAGGTGTTCACAGAAGTAAGGATAGAGAATTGCGAGTTTTTGGCAAACAACGGGTTTTGGGTATATTGCGAAAAAGGCACTCCCTTTGAACGCCGGGGTCGCTACCGCATCAGGTCGGGCTATCAGCAGGAGCCGGATACAGAGCGGTGTGAAGTGGAAGTGAAAGTGTCGGAAACTAAGTGGCCTCGCTTGACTTATATACGGAGTAGGAGAGGATACAACCTTCACGAAGCCCTTGATGACCCTGACTACGCTGGATGCGAAGATAAGAATGGAACTCTTATGGCTATGCGTCAAGGGTTCGAAGACAGCAATGCTCCGCTCGACATACCAAAATTTGTATTATTCAGGAAAGGATAGTGAAATGAAGAAACTATTATTGATTGTCGGCCTGCTGCTTTTCGCGGGCTGTACTGCAATTAGTTACAATCCAAAGACGGGGTCGATACGTTACACACGCATTGGGGACCAACAACTAAACGGATTGTATGCAACTATCGAGCCGAATGAGACGCACCTCGAAATCGAGAAGCAACGGTCAGACGCAGAAGCCATAGACATCTTAGCTGAATTAGTGATGAAATTGGCGGTGACGAAATGAAATATAGGGAACTAAAAGGGTATAAGTACGACACACAAAAACGAGAACAAGTTGATACTGGCATTACGATAGGTAAAAGTATAAGTTGCAAATATCACTATTTATCGTACGGCGGCAGATTGTCTATTCGGAGGGGATACGCTTGGGATGGTGCGTCCTTTTTAACGTTTGATACCAAATCCTCTATGCGTGGTTCTCTCATCCACGATGCCCTTTACCAGCTTATGAGAGAGGGCCATCTCGACAGAGATAAGTGGCGCGAACGCGCAGATGAATTACTTCGAGACATCTGTATTGAGGATGGTATGTGGGAATGGCGGGCGAATATGTGGTATTTCTTTGTCAGGCACTTTGGCAAGAAAAGCTCAATGCCAAGAAAAAAGCCGAGAGGTAAAATTATTGAGATATGAATGTGGATAATACCCAGGACATCCGAATCTTATCGCTATGCTCAGGATATGGGGGGCTTGAGTTGGGACTCAGAAGAGTCCTTGGCGCAAGAATGCGTACGGTCGCTTATGTGGAGGTCGAAGCGTTCGCGGTCGCGAACCTGGTTAGCAAGATGGAAACGGGTAAGCTGGATGCGGTTCCTGTCTGGACGGATATTAAGACCTTCGATGGCCGACCGTTTTGCGGCCGAGTACACGGAATCATTGGCGGTTATCCCTGCCAGCCATTCAGCGTCGCAGGTAAACGACAGGGTACAGCCGACCCTCGACACCTTTGGCCGTTTATTGCAGGAATCATTAAGGCAGTTAGACCTATTTGGTGTTTCTTCGAGAACGTCCCCGGACACCTTAGCATTGGATTCACCGAGGTTTATCGAGGCCTACGAGATATGGACTACTCAGTTGAGGCAGGCCTGTTTACGGCGGCAGAGTGTGGAGCGCCCCACAGGCGGCAACGGCTGTTTATCCTGGCCTACAGTCAGAGCAGGGGATTGTGGGGGCCAGAGCAGGAATGCGACAATCAAGCGGATACGAGAGGGAGGAGATGTAATGCTATCCAGCTTAATCAATCACAACTTAGTCAACTGGGGAATACCGAAGGAACAGGACAGCAGGGCGGCATATACGGACAGGGGCAAGAGCAATTTGGGCGAACAAGCACAAGATGGCCTGCCCGCCCGGGACAAGAGCAGTACGAATGGGAAGAGCCAAGGGTTGTTTTGCACGCCAAGAGCAAGCGATTGGAAGGGATTTGTAAAACAGGGGAAGGGGGGAAAAAATCTTATGAGTCAATTGAAGGGCAAGCTCAATCCCGACTGGGTGGAGCAGTTGATGGGACTGCCTGTCGGGTGGACAGATTGCGATTGTTAGGCAACGGAGTAGTGCCACAGCAGGCGGAAAAAGCGTTTAGAGAATTATGGGGATACGTCCCAATGGGTTTGACAGCCAGTTGACCCGCAAGAAAACCGGCATCCGTGCTCGCCTTGTAGGCGGGCGGGGCGTATCCCTTTTTTGAGAAAGGAGAACGAAAATGAAAAAAGAATACAGATGGAAACCCGGCGCGCACAGCAAAGTGAACGCTAAAGTTGCGGCAGACGAAATCGAGCGGATAGCGCACGCATACGGGGGCATCACGCCATCCCGAATGGTCTTTGAAGCCAAAAAGAAACGCAATCCTTTGCACAATTCTTTTGAGTGGAATGATACAATCGCAAGCAAGCTATACCGAGAATCACAGGCAAGGTATATCTTGCGGAGCATTGAGGTTGTTATCGGCCAGGACGAGGACAAGCCCATCTGTATCAGGGCGTTTCATTCTGTTGTCGAGGACGATGCAAAGATTTACACTACCATTGACCACGCAAAGGAAAATCCCGAATTGTGGGAGCAAGTCGTAGAAAAAGCGAAGGCGGAAATCAAAAGCTGGCGCGAAACTTATCGGAATATCCAGGCGTTTGAAGTTATCTTTGACGCCATAGACGAACTTGTGTGAGGCAAGTCGGGGCTTGGTGTGGCGAGGTATGGTATGGCAAGGCAGGTAAGGCAGTAGTAAAAACAGTTCAATACAAACTTTTATTTGAAGGAGAATCAAAATGGCAAAAGAAAAAAAGGTAACAATCATTACAATCCCACCGTTGAAGAAGGAAGTTTTGGAAGTCAAAATCATTGGCGATACACCTTTGATTACACACGCCTGGGCTGAAAAAGCCAAAAAGGAAATGCTCGAAAAACAGATGAAGAAAGCAAAGCAGGGTCGAGAAGCCAAAGACCCCGACCGCGACTATCGGGAAAGTCTCTATTGGCTTGACAAAAAGGGCAATTTGATTAACCCCAAAGATATTGACCCGAACAAATACCAGATGTTTGGTTTCAAGAGTATTGCTTTCAAGGCGGCGGCGGTGAGGGCTGCTAACGATGTCGGTCTGGCAATGACATTGACGCGTAGGGCTTTTCATATTTTAGGCGAATTTATGCCTATCAAGTATGACCATATTGCAATGCGCGAAGATATGGTTAAGATTGGAATGGGAACGGCTGATTTGCGATACAGGGCCGAGTTTCAGAATTGGTCAACGGTATTGCGAATCACTTTCAATGGCCGGATTATCAGTGCCGAACAACTGTTCAATCTTTTCAATACTGCTGGTTTCGGTGTTGGCGTCGGTGAATGGCGACCTGAAAGAGGTGGTGTGAATGGTATGTTTCACACCGAATAAGGCAAGGCAGGTAAGGCACGGTGTGGCGCGGCGCGGCCTGGCAGGGTGCGGCCGGGTGTGGTATGGCGAGGCAGGTGCGGCAAGGCCAGGCAAGGTGTGGTTGGTGTGGCGAGGCCCGGTACGGCAGGTGAGGTATGGCGGGGCAGGGTTGGGTGAGGCGAGGCACGGTCGGGCGAGGCATAGAAAAATGGGCGGTCGAAATGTAGGCCGCCCATAGGAGGAGAGAAATGATTACTACCCCATCAACATCTTTACGACAATTGCGCCCAAACCCGAGCCGGCCAAAGGCCCTGCAATGGCAATGGCGATAAGAACCCATTTACTGACAAGCAACGCCTTGCCGTGTGGACAGGAAGCAATATGCTCAATCAAAACTTCTTTCACTATCTCACGGGCTATTTCCTTGCATTCAGCTTTGTCGCCTGCGTCCATTTTTTTATCTTTCGCTATTATTTAATTTCTTCAATGAATTCGATTGCTTTTTTTGCGCCGAGATACGGAAAGCCGGTTACTACTGAAACAGGTTCGACAAGCTCACTCATTGCATCTTCAATATCACCTTCTTTTATTTCCTTCACCGCTTTACCTATTCTCTCCGCCGCTTGGAGCGGGGCGGGAACACGAGCACGCCAACCCTTTGCGCCTGAAACAACACCACCGCCAAAAAGAGGAATAGAGTTAAGAGCATTTTCCGCTATGGCTTCGGTTGCATCCTCGGCGTCTTCTGGTACTCTCTTATTTGTTATCATCCAAATCATCATTGCCATAGTGCTTAGTGCCATAATTGACCTTGCCGATTCCTGATAATTCTTGTTCAGGAATGCAGATGGAATATCGTAAGTTGCTATATTGTATATCTGATTGAGTTGGTTAGTAAACATTGTAAACCAGTTAAGAAACTCACTGCTCGAATATATCCTTGCAAGGTCTTTCGCCGCCGCCGCCGGTTGAGTCAGCAATGTCACCTTAGAGGCATTCCGCGCAGCTTCATTGGGACTCAGACCATTACGAATACCATAGTTATAGACAGCGTTGATACCAATTACTCTCACTGTCCTGTCCATCATATAGATACCATACATACCCGCCCGTCCCACTTTGTTGATAATCTTCTGGTACGCCGCTCCGTTTGCCTGTTGCAATTCCACCATCTCTCTCTCAATCGCCTGATGTCGTATCTGGTAATGAATGTTCACAGCAGCTTCCCAAGCAACTCTGGGATGAAGAGCGGTATCAAGCGTCGCAATGAGTATATCGGCTGCGCTCGAATGTGCCCAGTACATCATCAATGATGGCGCTTGTTTGAGTATAGTGCTAAGATTGTATGCGATATAGGCGATTGCCGTATGCTGTCTCAGTAATTGTGAGACCTTCTCTAAGTCCGTTTGAGCTTTATAAAATGCCGGATTAGCAACCTTGTCGATATATGTATCTACTGTCTTCATCATTGGCTGACCGAACTTATCAACCACTGCATTACGAAAGGATGATTTGTTGGCAATGGCTCGCATATCTTTTAAGTGTAAAGCATTGGCAATGTAATGCTCCTGCCGCCTGACTTCTTCCGTCCAAATACGCACCAATCCGAGCTGCATAGGTTTCTGAAATTCAGGGGGTATATTCATTCGTGGAATAGTAAACGCCTTGTGCGGGCCGACCTGACTAAAGAAATGTCGCAATGCAAGCTCGTCCATCATTTCCTGCTCAGTCGTCTTGTACTCAACGTCCATCCTGCGAATCTTAGTGTAGTTTTCTTGCCTGCCGGGGTCTCTATTCTCGGCCCGGATAACTGTATTCCGTACCCGGTCGTAATGTTGGTCGTACTCAGCAATTATTGTATCAGCCAATAACTTCTCTCTTTCGGTCAAACTCTCATCTATCTTGTTATACAATTCATCTGTGACAGGCAAGTATGTTATTACACCTTTCGTTCTCTGGCCTATACCACCGTATTTCAAGGCGGCACGGGAAGCGGGGTTCTTCCAGCCAGCCCATATACTTAACCAGTCGTCAAGTGTTAGCGTTATATCGCCTACGGTTCTCTTTTTCATCAAGTCCGTTAAACGCATACCAAGCTCTATCATCTTTTGCCGAAAAGCTGAATGGCGGGCATCGACGTTTTGTAGTTCCGTATCATAATCCTCGTTTGCTTGATTGTAGAAGAAATCGACATTATTTCCTTTATATTTTTTGCCGCCATCGAGCATATCGAATATCCGCATCGGTCTTAGACTAAGCGCACGTTCGAGAGGTAATAGAACTTTTCGGGCCTTGCTGATATTATCCGCTATACCTGTTGTTGCCTTACTAAGTGCCGCCGCTCGTTGTTTTCGATATAATGCGCTCTTGAGTTTTCCGAGTTTCGATAATCGTTGTATCTCATCGTTGAGCATCTGTAAGTCACTGTAACTGAGGTTCGCTACATTCTTCTTTTCAAGAGTATCGAGTATCTTTTGTGGTATCTCTGATTCTCTTTCAGGGTTGTCTCTCAGTAGTTTGCGAAGTGTTTCTTTGCGCTCGATTTTCTCCTCAGTAACTGCTCTGAAGTCAATCGCATCCTGAAATCCCGCAATGGCTTCTCGGTAAAAGAAATCTATTTTCTCCGAGGGTTTTTTCTGTATTCGCTCGATAAGCTCTAAACGTAATGCTCTCTGTCGTTTCAGGTATTGTTTCGCAGCATATGCTTCTCTTGTTGTTTTTATGGCAGCTTTATATGCCTCCTTCGCCATTTTTGCTGCCTTGCGCAATACCGAATTGAGTCGTTCAATCTCAGTAGTCATTATCGTATCAGTTCTTGATAATTGTGTTGCTGCTTTTAATCTTCGAGCGACATTATCAATCGTCAGAACTTTTGTGCCTGGATTACGAATTACTTGAAATGGTCTTTTGGTTTTAGGCAAACCCATTGCTTCTCGCAATGTCTTAATATCACCCCAATCTGCATTTGCATAGGCAAGGTCGTTTTCCGTATTTATCTGATTGTTGTCTAATCGCTGTTGCAGATTTGCCTCAATATAAAAGAGTAAATTGCGTGCTTCGCCCATTGTAAGCTCTATTTTTGTTCGTTTTGTAGGGAAAGCACCATCCAAAAACGGCCTTATATCTTCCGGCGCAGCGTCCAATGCTTCGGCCCAGACTCTTCTCATACGCTCAGTAACGTTACCAATATAAAGTTCGGGACTAATTTTGTGAGGTTCGGCGGCTGCTAAAGTTTTCTCCGTCTGCTGTAATAGGTACTCTTCTTCAATTGTCGGCGGAGTAACCATTTTTTCCTTTTTCACTCTCACCTTTTTGAGCGGTGCTTCTATATCTACTAAGACCTTACCTAAAGATTTCAAATCCACTCTCGTCTTGATTTCCTTTGCAGGCATTGCCTTACTGATACGCTTGACGGGTACTATAACGTCTGTTGGTGGTCGTTCCGCCCTTGCCCCGGACACGTCAGCCATTGTCTGCATAATATTGCCCGGCCCTGCAATAAGAGAAAATCCTTTGGCCGATTCCTTCGCCGTTTCGACAATCCTGTTCGTCATCTCTTCTCTTGTTGCAGGTTTCAAGTCCGTATCTAAAAGAGAGTTATTGATTTGCTTCGCCAATTCACCGAAGATTATATTATCTGCCTCCTGAATAACTTCTGTCCCAGTCTCGAATCCAACGTGTCCCCCGTACTTTATCACCCCCTTAGCAAGAAGCGTTTTCAAAGACGGGTTTTTAACAATCGCCATAAGTGTTTTCTTCTGTGCCCGCGCAAGCAACTTCCTGCCACCCGGTATGGTTTTGACAATATCAGTTATCTGTGCCAGTTCGAGCAAACCATTGATAACACCGAGAGTGTAAGCGAGAGGTTTACCGATAACAGGGTCAACCTTCATATTCATTAATTCATCGTAGAAAAGACCCGCTTCTATTTGTGCCGCTCTTGCCGTAGTACCCGCCACCATACCGGCTCCGCCGGCGGCCAGAAACGCCCCGGAGATTGTAAACGGGGCTTGTGGCCCAGCGTGAGCTATTGACGTTACCGCAACTGCCCCACCGCCAGCCACCAATCCGACTTTCGCTCCATAACCAGTCGTCTCTATCATCATAGGTACAAGAGTAGCCGCCGATTTCGCCCACGATGAAAAACCCTTCGATTTCGTAGAACGCATCTGCGCTTTCAGTATATCCGTTTGTCGCATCGCCTCTTCGGGCGTTATCAGATTATTTAATTCGTCCCAACGTATATCAGCTATTCGCATTTGCAAGTCGTTATTATGCCAGCCCTCTTTGACGCTCTTCCATAAACCACTCGTTGTTTCCTCATCAGCAAGCGCTTTCGCACCCCAGATATTTGCAGAAATATCCCGACGGTCAACGCCTATATTCCGCAGGAAAGCACCCATCGAGATTTCACTTTCGATTTCCTCTTTAGATAAATACGCCGACGCAATGTTTAATTGCGCAGCTTTCTCAGTGCCAATATAAGATTCGACGCTGAAACCATCGCTCACCAGCGTCTCGATGTCAAGCGTTTTGACATCTGCTATTGTGGACTCACTTCGAGCCATTTAACCTTTCCTTCTTCCCTACCTATTGCTTGTAGATAATGACCTTCAAACTCTATAATATCACCGAATATCACCTTGAATTTTTTCTCTTCCCCCTCTTTCGTTGTCAGAGTTACTTCCATCGGCCTATCACCAAATCCAGGCAGTGTATTTTCTCCGAAAAGCATTCCGAGAGTTCTTACATCTTCGCGTATCAAATGACCAAAGAAAATCTGTGCCTCCATCTCAGACGGCTTGGTTTCGATAAATGTATCAAGTTTCCTACTCAGGTCGAGATATACGTCAGATGTTTCAACATCTTCCTTATCGCCGAATATACCTGCATTCAGCAATCTCGATAGCTCGCTCTTGTACTTGGCCGCAATTGGATTATCTTCAAGCTCTTTTCTGTTGCGCTTGAGACGGTCAACCAATCCTGGAATATATTTAAGACCCAGACCGACATCGGCCAACTGATATATCTCGGCGGGAGTAATATCGCCCGGGCGCAAATCAATTATAGCATTTGTTTTGGCCCGAACAACCGGGTCGCCTTCTTCGAGAATTGAAACGCCAAGTTTTATCTTTTCAGATTGTACCTGTTGATATTTTTCCCAAAAACTTATTTTATCATTTGGTTCGAGATTAGTGTTTGTAATGTCATCCCATCCTAATAACTCTCCTTGAACAAATACTTTTTCATATAAACCAAGCACTGTTTCGTCTTGTTTCTCCCTTAATTCTCTTTTTGTTATCGCAATTTGCCTTCTGGCCCGACTCAAAACATCGTTATAATCGTCCGTTGTCAGGCCGTCCTCGTCCGGCTTGCCGGTTTTACGCATAACATCCAGCTTCGCCTCGACAAGAGGAATAGTTTCTTCAGGAAACAAGTCCACCCGCTTCTCCCAGTATCCCCGGCGTCCCTTTACGACAGCGTCTTTCAGCATATCCTCGACAATTTCACGGGTGTATTTATTGCTCAAAGCGTCCTGGTACGCTACTGTTGCATCCTCAATTCGCGCAATGCCCATTACGCTGTTATCATTTTCTTTAAGTGCATCAATAAGTTCGATACGGGTCGCCACTTCCGCCTGGCGTGCATATTCTTTGGTCGTATCGAGGTCTGCGATTCTGCCGAAACTTTCGCCCCATAAATGCTGCTCTAACTGCTCCCTCTCAAGAATATCGGAACTGAAAGGCAGACCGGCAACTTGTTTATCACTTTCTCCTCGGATTTTTATGGCTTCCTCTTCCCATTTGTCTGGCGGATTGTCCGCCTTAAATCTCTCGAATTTCTCTCTTGCCTCTTTTCTTATGCCCATCGCCTGTGTGGATGAAAGCAAATTGATTGACTCTCGTTTTCGCCTGAGAAGCTCATCCTTTAATTTCCGTTCATCTTCACTCTGTTTCGCTAATTGCTCGCCAAAACCTCCGACAACCTGCCCGATACCGCTAATCGCCTTACCCATTACTTCTGCACCCGTATCGGTCAATGCTCCTATGTCGGCCAACGCCTGACCGGACGTTTCCGGTATGGCCGCCCTTGACGTATATCTTCTGGCTATCGGCATTATCTACCTAATACTTCTTATAATAAACGTTATTCGAAGGGCCTGTTTTCGCGTAATATCCGGGCGGAGGATTGGGCGCATTCGCTCTCATCCACGCACTTCCTGCCGCCATTCCCATTGTTCCGAACGCCTGCAAATACGAGGCCCGCTTTGCCGCTTTGCCTTTCGCCCTTGCTATTTGGCCCCGGTATCTGGCAAACTGTGCCTGCTGCCTTAACCCGCGAGAAGCAAGTAATCCTTGCCTCAATACTAACCCTCTGTCTATTGCGTATTGCTCATAAGTATCTGCGATTACTTCAAGAGGCGAACCTTCCAATGTTACGCCCGCCTTCGCAAAAGCCGCCTTCTGAACGCCTCTGGCCATTTTTTGCTCACGGGCAACCCTCGACTCCTCCATTTTGGCGGCGGCCATTCGTTCTGCCGCATCGGCCTCCATAACTTTGGCGTTGTATTCCGCCCATTCCTCTTGCGCTTCGCCTTCCGCCTCCGCTACACGGCCTTGTTGGATTTGACCCGCCGCTTGCAAACTCGTCCCAACAATTAGCGCAATAGTTCCCGGGTCAAATCTCAAATGGGCAAGTTCCATCTCTGTCATCGGATACGGCAAGCGAACAAACCAACCGTCTTTTAACTCAATTATTCCAGTCAGCAACTTCATACAAATTGTATTTCCTATCGTTAAACATCTCAGATTCCTTCGTTTTCTCGAAACCAAGGAACTTAACCAGTCGCTCCGCTGCCCTGAACCCCTCTAAGACGTGCGAGGTTAGGCGTAGAGGGCCAAACGACCTCCCGAAGATAGCAAACGCCGTCTTTATCCTTTCGAGCGTCCTGAACGTTTTTTTGGCTACTGCCGAGCGAGAGAGTTTAATCCACGCCTCGCCGCAATTATCGCCATATAATACTATTCCCCCAACGCCGACAACATTGCCGTCCTCGACGGCAGTTACCGATACGCCGTTCTTGAGAGATGCAAAGAAATCCTCAATGCAACCCTTGAAACCGACCTCAACAGGGTCAGTTATAGCATCCCAGTCTTTTCTCTCGAATTTTCTGAATAATATCATTTTTCCGTTACGTCAAAGGATACCATTATCGTTAATATGGTCATAGGATATGGTTCAGCCGATTTTATCAGCGTATACCCTTCTTTGCTATAACCACCCTTAGTCAGCGCCTGAGCGTCTTTGGATTTAGTTGAAAACTCGGCATTCATACCCTCCAGGTGTTCCACGCCGTCGCATTCCTGCCCCGCCTGCCCGCCTATAGTGCGAATATACCTTATCTCTGTTTCGTTAATTCTTTTTATTCGCCCCTGTAAAGTATTGCCTCGCATCGGCACAGCCAATCTCATAGTTCTTAACTTCATCGCATAAGGCAAGCCGACTTGATATGTATAAATATCCGAAGGAACTGTTATGCTTCCATCGGACACCGTGTATAGCCCGACAATTGAGCCGCCGGACGTAACGTAAACGTCCTCGCCTTCGAGATGGTCAAGACCGGAAATGGTAGTAGCACCTAAAACAACATCTACTTGTCGAACATACAAGTCGGTATATCCGTTTATATTAGGAAGGTCTGGCGCAAAAGACAAGGCCGAGCCGCCATCGGAAAGTGAAATCTTGAAACTGCTCTGGTCTTTATCGATTACATAATATACTGTATTGGGTTGTGCCAGCGCAGGGATAAGGACGGTATCGCCATTGACAAAACCGTGATTAGGCAAATAAGCTATCCAATCAGCCATTATATTCCTATCTCAGTGAGCTTGGCGACTACGTCGCCCGATAATTGTTTCAAGTCCGCCAACTTGCCTTTTCTTGCCTCTACTAAATCCAATTTATTCTTTACAGACACTAAAGAAACATCCGTGCCGTCCGCTACGTCGCTATATGCTTTGCCGGCAAGAACCTTGAACTCGTTGGTAGTAAGAGCGACAATTACCACACCTGAACCATAAGCTATCTTTTTCATTTTAGTACCCTATACCCATATTTCCGTTATCGTTATGCTTGAAGCAAGAACGCCGCCGAACTTTCTGTTACCGCCAGCACCGTTAAATGTTAGT
>Ga0315533_1002877_pt1 | contig 11638 bp, 10 predicted proteins | sample SalMarSW160130MG_FD_203081 | JGI IMG/M metagenome (GOLD analysis project Ga0315533, IMG submission 203081) | Salt marsh sediment microbial communities from the Plum Island Ecosystem LTER, Massachusetts, United States - Salt Marsh Sediment SW1601-30 ...
TGTTGCGTATGCTCGACGAGGGCCAGATCGTCAGTACGTCCCTGCTCGACCCGGTCACGTGTGGCCGATGTGGTGCGCCGGCCATAAGCAGGACTACACGCCTGTGTGAACGCTGCCTCATGGAGCTTAACCAGAAAGTAATGGACAGCATAAACAAAATGCGCAAGGAACTCGAGGCCCAAAAGGACGTCATCTTTCTTCGGCTCAGCACGGCACGCGCCCGCGCCTACAAGGTCCGTGAAACGTTCGCCGCAAAACGCCGCGCACAACCACCCCCCATGCGCAGAGTGCGCTGATTGGCAAAACGAATTGCACATCATGACATGCGCCCCGGCCTACCTGCGGTTCAGTTCCTTCCATACGTTTGAGAGTTGTATAACCCTTCGCACGAGAATGGGGGCGTTCCATACGGATTTACGGCGAGTCCCGCCAGGGTTTCAGGAGGTCAAGAGGGCATTTCTATGTTGAGTTCCATGCTTATCGGGGTAGTTGCGCTGGCCGCGGCGCCGGAAGCTGAACTTCGCAAACAAACGCCCTACATGGAAATGCGGATGGTTTGCCACAAAGGGGATGCGTTCGCGTTTTCGGACGGGCCGACGCTGGCCGAGTTCCCGGACGGTCGCCTGTTTTGCGCGTGGAGCTCCGGCGCGCGTGAGGGCGACACGCACCGCGTCATCGCCGGGAGCATTTTGCTCAAAGGCGCGCAGAACTGGTCGGAACCGCGCCTTCTCGTGAATTCGCCCGGCAAAGCCAACGCCAATCCGGTGCTCTACTTCGATAACCACAAAGTACTGTGGCTCTTTTATCAAACGACGGCCGATGGAGAGAGGGCGGGTAGGCTTAACGCCATCACAAGCCGTGACGGCGGGTACACGTGGTCCCAAGAGCGAGCTCTGGGCGAAGAATCGGGCCTCGTGACGGGTAGAAAACCCCTTGTGCTTCAAGATGGGACGGTGCTGCTGCCGGTCTACGATACGGGCCGCGGGTCGCCGCGTGTGTTGCGCTCGAGCGACGAATGGGCAACCTGGGACTTGTCCGAGCCGATCGGTGGCGGCTCGGCGGTTCACGCACCTGCGCTGCTCGAGCGTGCGGACGGTAGCGTGCTGTGCTACATGGGCAGCGGGCCGGACCAGCGCCGTGTGTGGACAAGCGTGTCGTCCGACGGCGGGCAAACGTGGTCGCGGCCTGCCAAACGCGCCATCCCCAATCCCAATACGCCGCTCGACCTGCTCCGGCTGTCCAGTGGAAACGTCGTGCTCGCCCTCAACGCGATTCCGGCCGGGGATGACCAGCTTAGCTTGTGGCTCTCGACGGATGATGCGGCCTCCTGGACCGTGTTCCGCATTGTCGAGAACGCGACGCGGGCCTGTGAGCCCGCGCTTATCCAAGGGCGCGATGGTCTGGTGCACATGACCTACGTGTGTCTCAACGGAAACATCAAGCACGTGGCCGTCAACGAGGCATGGATTTGGGACCACGCCCTCATTCACGAGGACCTCAAACCGGCCAACGTTATGCCCCCACTGCCGCCTCTGGAACCTGCGGGGGTGTTGCCGATTGTGGTCGAGCCGTTTGCCGAACACGTCCGGGGCTTTGTGTTGGGTGCGCCGGAGGAAGAAATCACCAACATCAAGATCAATGAGGAGGGCGAACTCCTGGTGAAAACTGAGCCTCGCACGGCGTTGAAGGACGACAGTCAGGTCAACGCCCTGGCCGAGTATGAAGGCTTGATTTGGTATGGCACCGATACGGGGCTCTACGCACTGGCCGCCGACAATGACATGGGCATCCGCCAGGAGGCCTACGGCGTGGACGGCCCGCTGGCCTCGAAAGTGACCGCACTGGCCTTCGACTCGCAAGGCACGCTGTGGGTGGGTACACCGCTGGGGCTGAGCCTGCTCGAGCCCGACAAAACCTGGCGGCATATCCGAGGCAAGGACGGACTGCCGGTCGAGGACGTAACCGCGCTGGCGATCGACGAGCAGGACCGGGTGTGGATCGGCACGTCGCGCGGCGCGATCCTGTACTTGCCCAACGCCGAAGCGCGGCAGTGGTTCTACCGTGCGGGCAGGCGGTACCTCCCCGGCGACCACGTAAAGGCCATCGCGCTGGCACCGGGCGGCATACTGGTCTACTTCCTCACGGACGGCGGCATCGGCCGGCTGGACGCCGCCACCGTGACGCTCGAGGAGAAAGCGCGCATCATCGAAAACCGGCTCAACGAGCGGCACAGGCGAATGGGGCTGGTCGCGGAGTGTATCGTGGACAACCCGGATGCCCCAAGTTCGTTTACCATCCACGATTCCGACAACGACGGGCTCTGGACCGCCTATCACGTCGCGGCTATGGCGCTATGCTATGGCGCGACAGGCGACGAATCGGCCAGGAAGTCCGCACGGGAGAGCATGCACGCGCTGTACACGCTGCAAAACGCCTCCGGCACACCCGGGCTAGTTGCGCGCAGCGTGGTCCCGGCCGAGGAGGGCAAGAACAAGAGCGCCCAGTGGCGGCCCACGCCCGACGGGACGATGTATTGGAAGAGCGACACGTCCAGCGATGAGATCGATGGGCATTACCTGGCATTCTATACGTATTACCAGCATATTGCCCGGTTCGACCAGGAGGAGCGAGAACTGCTCGTTCAGCAACTGCGCGCCGTGTCAGATTATATCGTCGACAACGGCTACCAGCTCATCGATTGGGACGGCCAACGCACGCGATGGGGCTTCTGGGACCCGAAATCGCTCAATGAAGACCGCCGACACTACCTCGAAAGCGGGCTCAATAGCTTACAGATACTGATGTTCCTCAAAGTGGCGCAATACATCACGGGTGACGCGAAGTATCACGAGCATTACAGCCGGCTCATCGCCGAGCATGACTACCTGGGCAACGTGTTGTTGGAAAAGAAACTCTTCCCGGACGAGAAGAACCATTCGGACGACCAACTCGCATTTGTGGCGTGGTATCCCATCCTCCAGTTGGAGCACGATCCGCAGGTCAGGCGCGCACTCGTGAACGCCGTCCGCCGACATTACGAGGTGGTCAAACCCGAGAACTCCAGTTTCTACACTTTCGTCTGCGCCACCGTCGATCCCGGCAACGCGGACATCGATGCGGGCATCGAGAACTTGCGCCAAATCCCCACGAACCGGCGCCACTACCGCACGATCAACAGCACGCGCGACGATATCACTTGGGCGCGGCGGCCCAATCGCTTCGGCCGGCCTGTGCTGGCCCACGTCCTGCCTGCGGACGAACGGGATTTCGCCAAGTGGAATCGCGATCCGTACGAGCCGGACCACGACGGCGATGGCCGCCACGAAGACGACGGGGCAGCGTACCTCCTCCCTTACTGGATGGCGCGCTACCACGGTTTTATCGCCGAGCGCGAGGCACAGGCCGGTGCGAAATAGCTTCCTTTGCGTCGATTGTGCTCGCAAGGTCTTCGGACCTCTTGCGGCCACGTAGTGCCTGATACGTGGCCTCGCGAATGGCGATGCCGATTTCTCCCTGCTAAACCGAGGGCACGACGCCAAATTCGATACGTTGACAGAATCGCCTGGATTCGGAGTGCTGTAGTTGGCCTACAGCGCCTTAGATAAAACCCGGTGTGCTTTTGTGGCATCCCTCTGGCTGTCGAATGCAAGGTAGAAAATGCATTTGCGGCCGATGGCGGCAGCCGAGATACCGCGCATGTTTATGCCGGCATCCGCCAGGGCGCCGGTCAGCCTGGCCCCGAGGCCCTTTTTGTCTGGACCTTCAACCCGCAGTGCCCGAAGGTCATCGGCCTTGGACAGTCCTGCCTTCTTGGCCGCCTGGAGCTGAGCTGCGCCTTTCAACGGCGCGACAAAGACGATGCCGGTTCTTGGTTTGTCCCGCCGGGCCAATACAAACTCGAGCTGTGCTCCGGCTTCCGCCAGCGGCTCCAACCTCGCGGCCACAGCCCCCGGCCTGTCTGCAATCATTGCGCTCCAGACGTCGACCTTTTTGATACTGTAAGCCATGTCTGCCTCCTTAATGTTTTTCGCCACACTTTTCCATTTTGTTCTATCGGATTGCAGTATACCATGAACTCGCGGAAACTGAAAACAGAACTCTCGAAAGACGGCGTGGAACGGCTTTCGTGTAAGGGGGTCTTGCGGACTGTAGAACAGGTGCGTCCGGGAAGGGCAGTCCGATGCGCCGAATCCCGGAGGTCCTTGTTCGAAGATCGAGGAGAGGGCCTCGGCCAGTTGGCGCTCCTGTCGTCGGGATGAACGGATGGGTAACGCCGTAATCTCGTCTGCTTCTGTTGTGAGATAGTCAATGTGCCAGCGAAGGGGCTTTCGCTTCCTCTTATGCCGCGCTATGCGCGCGGATAGATTCTTCATGGCAGAGCCCACGTACAGATAGTAGCCCTTGCGAAAGTGAAACGTGCCCAACCTGCCTATCTCGATGCGCTTGGCCTCCTTGAGGCGCACTATGAGGAAATAGCTTCCCCGGTCGTGAACCTCGCGCTGCAAGCAGTCCCGCGGAATCTCCAAAACCTTCTTCATGGGTATATGTGGCACAGCCTTCTTCATGGGTATATGTGGCACAGCCGCCCCCGGCTGTGGTGTCGCCATTCTCCCAACATTGTCAAGGTGCTTTCAACCAAAGGAGTTGACAGCCTTGCAGCGGGCAAGTACTATTGGCCCAATGAATAAGAAGAACTGTGCTGGCGAAGTTCTCCTCGTCAGCGGTTCAGGAAAAGGCGCAATGAAAATGCTGGCAGAAATGCAGGGGGTTTCGCCCGAGGCCAAAAGGCTCCTGGACGACATAAGTGGGGTGATTCACGGGCTCCTGCCTACGGCCACGATATTGCTTTATGGCAGCGTAGCCCGGGGAATGCCGCGCTCGGAGTCGGATTACGATATTCTTGTGCTTACCGATTCTCCCTTGTCTCGTGCCGAAGAAGACACAGTTATGGACGCGGTATTCGACTTGGAACTCGAGCGCAAGGCTGTCATTTCCACGCTCTTCTACGCCAGGGATGAATGGGATATGCCGGTTCGGCGCGTCTCACCCTTTCACCAGGAAGTCGAGCGGGATGCGATCGTCCTATGAAGTCCGAGGAAATCAAGTATATCCGTTATCGCCAGGCGCGGGCCGGCGAAACGTTGCGCGAAGCCGAACTGACACTTAAAAACGGCCATCTGCATGGCGCGGTGAACCGAATCTATTACGCGTGTTTCTACGCCGTTTCCGCGCTACTGTTGACGGACGGACTTTCTTCGGCAAAACACAGTGGTGTCAGATCCTTGTTCGCCCACAATTGGATAAACACAGGCAAATTCCCCAAGGAGATGGGAAAGTTCTATCACCGCATTTTCGAGCACAGACAGAAGGGCGATTACGACGATCTCGTCACTTTCAGCGGAGACGAGGTTGAACAGTGGTTTTACCAAGCCAAAGCATTCGTGAGGGAAATAGCCAAGCGGATTGAAGGACAACTGCAACAGAAACCTGAAAAAGAATAGTCGGTTGGACAAGAAGGCCGAGACCGTTTCTGTTTACTCATGCTGACTTCGCTACGACGCCGTGACCGCACTCGGATCGACCTTTAGCGAGGATGTTATTGAACAGCTTCCGCGCCCGCTCAACCCACTGCTCAGTCATTCCAAGGGTGATCCCGTCGTTTGTGTCATTATTTGTGTTGACCTGTGCTTAACATCTGTCGAAAAAGTGCCAGTGGGGCACAGCCGCCCTCGGTTGTGTCTTCGGTGGACACTGCGATCCCAGTTTTCCCGACTTTCACGGGGTGACTTTCCACGAACCATCCTCGAACAAGACCAGGCGTTTCTCGCCGTGGGGGTATTTGAGCTCGATCCAGGGCAAGGCGGCGCGGGCGGCATCCTCACCGATCTGGAAAACGTACGTTACGCGGCCGTCACGGCATTCGGCGCGCTGGTTTCGGTGGATGCCGCCGCGTGGTTCCCGGAGCAGAATCGGCACGGCGCTCCGGCGCTGCGCCCAAGGTCCCGCTAGGCGGCACGTAACGCGCACCGTAGCGCCGTCCCGCTGGGCGGCCTCGAGGGTCCCTCGCCATTGGGCCACGGGGGTCGCGCCGATCTGCGCCTTGATGTCTTCCTGATAGTTTCGCCACGTGGGCCGGCTGGTGGCGGTACGACGGGCAAGTTCATCGGGTGGCACGCACGCCGGGGCGCGCAGTGCGAGCATGACCACAAGGGCACACACTGACACCCCTAAAAACCCTATGACGATGGTGCGTAAGGACACGGCTCAAAACTAGCGCTCGGTGCGGCGCCGGTCGACGAATACGACGCTGTGCGCGTCGGGCTGGGCCATCTGCCTGACCTGGCCCAGCACCTCGAACATCCTGTTAGCGCTCTTGAATTTGCGGTACCGGGTATGTGCCACGCCGACGGACAGGGCCATGAGCGGCCACTTGACGTCGCGGCCACGGTTGTCAAGGGCCATGATGTAGCCTTGCGCAACTTCCTGAGACGTGTAAAGTTCGTGCACGCCGCGTTCGAAGCTCTGGAGCAGCGCGTGGCAGAAGCGTTCATAATCCTCAAGGTTCACCACAGCCACGAAGTGACCGCTGCCCATGTGGGCGATGAAGCTCTCATAAATCCCCATGCTTCGTGGCAAGCCAATCAGGATTTGGGTCATAAACTCGAGCGCGCGTTTCTGACCCTCAGCACCGCGCGCCGTGCAATAGGGCTTGAAGCCCACCATATTGATGTAGATCACAGCAATTGAGATGCCGCGCGCCAGGCGGAGGTCGATCTCACGTTTGATCGCGTCAGTTCCGGGCAGTTTGGTTATTGGATTACGTGCCTCAATCGAACTCAGGAGCGCGCCCATGGCCCCGACCTTCTCCATCAGGTCATCGAGTTTGAACGGTTTAATCAGGTGATCGTCTGCGCCCTGCTCCAGCCCATGGAGAATTTCTGGTTCCTCACCCAGCGCCGTCAAAATGAGAATCACTGTCTTATACAACTCGGGGTCCTTGCGGAGCTTGCGGCACATTTGATACCCCGTCATTCCGGGCAACATAATGTCAACGATAGCAATGTGCGGTTTGACCCGTTTGGCAAGCTCGAAGGCGCCCTCACCCGTATTGATCACGAAGGTCTGGTGTCCTTCGGCGGTCAGTTTCGCCTTGACCGTTTCGGTAAGATCGACGTCCTCATCAATCAGAATAATCCTGCTCATGAAAACCATTCCCGCATCCCAACGCGAAAAACGCACTTCGCATTATAACCCGGTATAGAGTACCTAGGCAAGGGATCGAATAAGCCAAATCCAACCTACCCGTCATTGCGAGGAGCGAGCGAAGGGAGCGACGCGGCAATCTCTTTAGGCACAGTGGCTTAACTCAGGCGAGATTGCTTCGCTTTCGCTCGCAATGACGGGTAGGTTGGATTTGGATTATTGGCGAGTTGCCTTGACGGATAGTAGGCGGTATGTTAGGATTGACTCTGTTGTGCGGTGTTTGAGGGAACGTGTGATGAAACGATTGCTGCTATTGCTTTTGGTGGGAGCGCTTGTGCTCCCCGCATGTGAAGAGGAACCACCGCCGCCAGAAGACATGCCGCCACCCGAGCCGTCGCCGGAGGAAATCTACCGCGAAATCGCCACGGCTATTCAACCGTTAAATGACCCGCTGGTGGGCGGCCCAGCGCTGAATCCCGATCGCAAACAGCAGGTCCTGGACGGACTTCGTGCGGCCAAAGCGAAGCACCAAATGAGCGATAACGGCAAGATCGCATTGTCGCATATCAGCCGTGATATCGAAACGATCATGATGGAGGCCAAGAAGCAGGAGTACTGGAGACTGCTTCTGGGAGCGTCCGAGGCTTACGAAATTCTGGCCCCTGGCAACGCCAAGTCCCGCCGGTACATGGAAATTGCAGAAACGCAACTGGCCCGGCCCAAGGTGAAGGTCAAGGGCTTTATCGAAGACAAGGTGACCAATGACACCTATGTATTTTTGGACGTGAAGCTGCCCGGTAGCGATTGGGTCACACAAGAGCCCGTACGTGAGGGCGAGGAATTCCTCGAACCGCCGCACACGCTCCGACTGCTCGAAATCATCGGGAACAACAAGGGCGTGAGACTCGAATACTTGGCCATCGAAGGCGATACGTTCGACGTCGATGCTCCGTAAACCCGCCGCCCGAATCCACCTGACAGGTCCTATGAGCCCGTAACACGGAGAAGAAGGCATGCTGAAGCAACGTCTGACCCATCCTGAGATTCTGCACGCCCTGGCCGCGGCGGGCCACGGCTCGAAGGTCCTTATCGCCGACGGCAACTACCCGGCTAGCACGAAGTTAGGCGAGAATGCCTCGCTGGTTTACCTGAACCTCGCGCCGGGCAGACCGACCGTGACCGAAGTCCTGGATATTCTGCTCACAGCCATCGCAGTGGAAGAAGCGGCTGTGATGGAACCCGATGAAGGACCCGAACCCCCTATCTTCCAGGAGTTCCGCAGCTTGATACCGTATGTCGCGTTGACCAAGTTCGGCCGGTTCGAGTTTTACGAAGAGGCCGGCGGGCCGGACACGTGCCTACAGATCGTCACGGGAGAACAGCGGCTCTATGCTAACCTCCTGCTAACCATCGGTGTGATAATGCCGTAGACCGGCGACTGGTTGCCAATACTTCGATTCCAAGCCCTCCTTGAGCATGCTAGTGGAGCATGCCTCTTTAGATTGCAGGGATTTTAGCCATTTCCCCAGTATTTTCTTGACAGGGTCGGTGAACTGTGCTAGACTGCAAATGTGAGCTAAACTGCTGTCGCGACTAAAGTTTTCACACGTGCACGGAGGTGAGCCAAATGGCCGACGATATGCCCCAAAACGATAAAGGACAGCCCGAGGAAGAAGAGCAGCAGCCCAAGCAAGAGGATTTTGGCGCCTTGACGGAGGGAGAAGGCGAGGACGACACTGCGGGGAATCTGCCCCCGTTGAGCTCTCTCGATTCATCGGCGGACAGCGGTTTTGATTCGGACATGAGTCTGCCGCCTTTAGGCAGTTTGGATTTCGAGAGCAGCGCGGAGGATTCATCGGGGGGACTGCCGCCGGTAGAAGAGCTCTCGGTGCAAGAGCCCACGCCCACGGGCGGCGCCATCAAACCCCCACCCCCCGGTTTCGAGGCGGCCAGGCGCGGTGAGGGTCCGGAGACTGAACCGGCTACCCCCGCAGCAGAAAGTGGTTTCCAGGACCTGAGCGCGGATAGCCATTTCCCTGAAGTTTCGTCGGAGATCAGCCCAGGTCCGGATTCGGACATGGAAACGCCGATGTTCGATAGCGCGTTTGGTGGGGACGACATAAATCTGGGCGGGGAAATGACGCCCGCACCCACGCAGACCGTGGATACACCCTTGTTCGATACCACGGCAGAGACCCCTGCCCCCGGCGGCGCTGAAGCGGGGCTGGCGTTCGACGAGGGGGCGTTCGACTTGGGCGAGGGGGAAGCCTTTGAGGCAGGGGGCACCCCGATGCCCGATTTCTCGCAGGACACGGGCATGCCGCCAGAAGCGGCTCCAATGGCTGAGGCCGAGGAAGTGCCCATGGAGAGAGCGAAACCTGCGCGCGGTGGTGGCCCGGGCGTCCTCGTAACCGTCGGTATCGGGTTGGCGGCTGTCATCATCGGCATTATTGGGGGGCCATTTGTGGCAGCCAAGCTGAGCTTCCTGCCAAATCCGACTGCCAAGGAGCTCCAAGCGGCCCAAGAGCAGGTCGCTATGCAACAAAGGCAGATCACTAAGCTGACCCAAGCCCAGCAAGACCGAGAAGGCCCCGCGCTGACGCCTGAGCAGATCGATGAGATGATCGAGCAGCGCGACGGGCTGCAGGCTGCCATCGACATGTTGACAACGCAACACGACGAGGCCGGCGCCAAGTTCAACAGTCTTCGCGACGACCTGGCGATGATTACAGAGGAGATCGAGGCGAAGAACGAAGAATATGTTGAGACCCAAGATCACTACGAGGAACTGGTCAATGAGACCTCAATCGTCAGGGCCAGGCACATGGGCTTGCGGGCGGAAGTTGACCGGTTGACGGGACAGGTCGGCGAGTTGGAGGATGCCGACGCGCGGCGGCTGGCTTCAAAAGAGGCGCTTGAACATGATATCGAACGCTTGGCTGTCGCCGTCAAGGAGGGTATCCCGCTCACGCCGGAGAAGTACGCGCGTTCGGCGCGGCTGGCAGCGGTCGAGGAGCTGAAGGCGAAGGCGGAGGCGGCTAAGTGGGTGACGCCAGAGTTGCTTAAGGCGTATACAGAGCTCTATCAGCGCGAGATGGAAATCGCATCGACGAAGAGTTACTTCTTCGCCAATATTCCCGTGACCGACAGGCTCGGCTCGATGCAAATGAAGTGGGCCGAGTGTCTGATGATCGGCAATTGGGCCGTTTACTACCGGACGCTCGACGGTAAGAACATCGGCATCTACGAAGACGTGGCGGAATCGGGTCCGCCGCGGTACGCGTTCCGAGAGGGTCTCGAGGGGCACGTAAAAAAGATGCTCGAGAGCCAGATTTTCGATTCGCGCGTTGAAGATTACGAAGCGAAGGTCAAAGTGCTCGCCCAAAAACAGTCGATTCGAGAAAGCGAGACCAGTTTCCAACAAGCATATAATTCGCTCTGACCTAACTGAAGGTGCAGTATCCGGGGCGTGCTTAACAAAATGGCATGCCCCTTTTTCATTGATGACTGAGGCCATTTCCCCACCAGCAGACAGCTATCGCCGGAAGTGCATCAAGGGCGGGTAGAACTTGTATAAGCGCATGAGCCACTTGGTGAAGGGTGACAGGAACAATTCAGTGGCGTCGTTGGCAATGGCACGTTCGAGCCGCCGTGCGAATTGCTCGACAGGCGCCTGGCCGGCCGTGGCGAGCTTATCCACCGCGATGGACGAGAGGGCCACGTTCATCACGTGGATGCCCGTTCCTTTCAGCTCGATGCGCAGGGCCTCGGACATGCCATTTACGGCAGCCTTCGAGATGCTGTAGACCGTTTGGGCCGGATTGGGCTTGCAGCCGGCCAGAGAGGAGATGTTGACGACCATCCCGCCGCCGCGCTCAAGCATCATCGGCACGACCAGCCGGGTTAATTGCAGAGAGCCGATGACGTTGGTCCGGATCTGGCCGTCGATCTCGTCGAGGGAACTCTCGAGCAAGGGCTTGGAAGTGACATCGGCGGCGTTGTTGATGAGTACGTCCACGCCGCCGACTTCGGTGCGGATGGCCTCGGCGAGGCGTTCAAGCGTGTGCGGCACGCGCAGGTCGCAGGGCTGGTAGAAACAGGCCGCCCCCGCCTCCTGAACCAGCAGCGCCGTCTGTTGCAAATTGGCCCCGTTGCGTGCAGCCAAGACGAGCCGTGCGCCCCTCTTGGCGAAGTAGAGGGCCAAGAACCGGCCTATTCCCTGCGAGGCTCCGGTAATAAGCATGGTTTTCCCGGCAATGTTCATGGCGTCTTCTTCCTCTTCTGGGCGACAATCGCGAATTTGTTGGGCCGTCGGCGGAACCACCACGCCAGGACCAGCACGAAGGGCGCCTTTAACAGGCGCTGCCACAGCGGAAACACGCCGCGCTCGACCTGAAGACCCTCGATGCGCATGGGCGTCTGCCGGTGCACGTAT
>Ga0315533_1002887_pt1 | contig 11631 bp, 7 predicted proteins | sample SalMarSW160130MG_FD_203081 | JGI IMG/M metagenome (GOLD analysis project Ga0315533, IMG submission 203081) | Salt marsh sediment microbial communities from the Plum Island Ecosystem LTER, Massachusetts, United States - Salt Marsh Sediment SW1601-30 ...
ACATGTAATAATGTTGAAGAAGTTTAGAGACAAATATCTAATGGTTAGTGGATGGGGAAGAAAGTTAGTTGAGTTCTATTACAAGACTTCTCCGTCAATAGCTGATGGTATTGCTGATAATGGACCCCTCAAAATTATGGCAAGAATGTGTCTTTATCCTCTCGTAGGTTTTAGTTACGTAATCCTGAATACGTCTTTGGAAATGAGATTCTTTGTTGTTGGCTTTTTTATCCTTTTTGCAATATGCTTTATAGCTTCGTTAAGGTGGGTAAGACTCAAGAATACCATGTAAGACTGAGGAGTTAGCAGGTACAAAACATAAATAGGGGGCAACAGTAGATCTGTCTGTAATAGCCCCCTTTTTTTAAAACGAAGAGAAAAATATAGAGACTCTTTATAAAAAATTAGTTGGTATACCGAAAATGTTAGATCAGGAGTATGAAATTTTTTTTGTGGATGTTGGAAGTACCGATCGAACTTTTGATACCAAGTTAAATTCAAACGGATACTATTCATAAAGGTCATTGCGAACGAATATGAAGCAATCTCAATAGGATAGATTGCCACGTCGCTTCGCTCCTCGCAATGACATGATTGCAACTTGGTATGAGGCGTTGTCAAAGACCTATTGCAACTGAGATTCGATTTCAAATTTTAGGTGCCACGGACGCAAGCCCATGGGTAACAACTCAAAATAATGAATATGAATTAAATCCATAAAAGGATCTATGTTATGGGGTTGCTGAACGATATTTTTCGAAGGCTTCTGTATATCAAATTATTAGGCAAATTTCCCTTGTTACTAAAGGGGGTATTATCCATTTATAGAGAAGGTCTTGGAAAATCTATTGAGAAAGCGAGATATTATTTAAAAGTAAACAAAAATGTTTTAGCCCTGGGGATGATCAAAGGAAATTACCATCGATGGATGAAAAAAAATAAGTTATCAGAAAAAAAAATAGAGAAGGAAATTGAAGGATTTCAGCATAAACCTAAAATCAGTATAATTATGCCAGTCTTTAATGTGGACCCCAGGTGGCTCATGTTATCAGTAACAGCTGTTCAAAACCAATTTTACAGTAACTGGGAATTGTGTATAGTTGATGATTCTTCAAGTAATCAGAAAACAATTAACTATTTAAAGTCAATACATAATTCGAAGATTAAAATAAAATTTCTCGATAAGAATCAGGGAATTTCCGTTGCATCAAATACGGCGATAGAAATGGCAGAAGGTGAATATGTTGCCTTATTGGATCACGATGACGAGATTACCAAAGATGCATTATTTGAGGTTGTTAAAGCGGTTAATGAAAAAGATCCAGATATGATTTACTCTGATGAAGATAAAGTTGATCGATATGACAATAAAACAAAACCTTTTTTCAAGCCAGATTGGTCACCGGACCTTCTTAGGACTCAAAACTATATATGCCATTTTACCGTAATCAGGAAAGCTTTGCTTGACAGTGTCAAGGGTTTTAGGAAAGGATTTGAGGGTGCTCAAGACCACGACTTATTTCTAAGAGTTTCAGAAAAAACGAATAAAATTCACCATATTTCTAAAGTTTTGTATAGTTGGCGTGAAATAGAAACATCGACTGCATGTAATTCACTTTCAAAACCATATGCTCAATTAGCTGGATTAAATGCAGTGGATGAACATCTAAATAGAGTTTTTGGAAGCGGCGCGTTTGCAAAAGAAAGTGAGTATCTATTTGTATATGATACAAGATTCACTCTCAGTAATGGACCATTAGTCAGTATTATTATACCTACAAAGGATGGGGTAGGTTACCTAAAAACTTGTGTAGAGAGTATATTAACCAAATCAACCTATAGTAATTATGAGATAATAATATTAGATAACAATTCAGAAAAAACAGAGACAAAAAGCTGGCTTAAAGAGATAACAGATAGATATTTAAAGATAAGAGTGATAGATGCTTCCTACCAATTTTGTTGGTCAAAATTGAATAATCATGGAATTGCAGAGGCAAATGGAGATGTATTTATTTTTCTAAATAATGACATAGAAGTAATTTCAAATGATTGGATAGAAAGATTAGCCGAACAGGCTATTAGAGATGATGTTGGAGCTGTAGGACCACTTTTGCTCTATGATGATGGAACTATACAGCATGCAGGTGTAGTCGTGGGGCTTGGAGGATGGGCTGACCATATTTTTAAAGGCATGAAACCAATTCACATTGGATCACCTTATGTATCACCTATGGTAAAAAGAAATGTATTGGCAGTAACTGGTTCTTGTATGGCCATATCAAGGAAAGTTATAGATAAAATTGGAAAATTTAATGAAAACTTTATGGTTTGTGGCAGTGATGTAGAGATTTGCCTCAGGGCATATGAAAAGGGATTGAATAATATCTATGATCCCTTTGTGAAGTTATATCATTTTGAATCAAGCACGAGAGTTCCAGATAATATACCGGATTGTGATTTTGAGATGTCGAAAAAGCATTATAAAAAGTATATTGAAAATTGTGGAGATCCTTACTTTAATGTAAATTTATCATTAAACAATACAACACCAATGTTGACTAATTCGTAAAAAACCTTTTGCGATCGATTTTGACCACTTTTGGCTAAAATAGGCATCATGAGCGAGAAAAAGTACTTTTTACGAAAATAGAAATGTTACGAAAATAGAAATGTTAAATAGAATCGCTAAGGTATTAAAAAAGAGTAATATTGCACGACAAATGTATCGAATGTATAAGGGAATAGATTTTTCTTATTTAATACTACAAATTACACCAATAATAGTTAAAAAAACTAAATTTGATTTTGAAAGGATTAATTTATTAGTCCCTTCGATAAATAAAGAGCATTTCTACGGGGGGGCATCTACAGCCTTCAAAATATTTGATGAAATAATCAAAAAAACAAATAAACACACTAAGGCTAGGATTATATTAACAGATGCTATGCCTAACAAAGAAGCTATAACCGAGTTTAGCAAATATCAACTTGTTTCTTTTGATGATGACATTGATGCAAAATACCAACTCTTACCGGTCAACAACAAGTATCAAAAAAATATTTTTGTTACAGAAAACGATAAGTTTATCGCAACTGCATGGTGGACAGCCTATTCCTCGCAAGAGATAATCCGTCAACAACTAAAGTTATACAATCAAGATTACCACAAACTGGTTTATATTATACAGGATTTTGAACCGGGTTTTTATAATTGGTCAAGCCATTTTGTTTTAGCGGAATCTACATATAGATCGGAGATACCTACAATTGCGGTTTTTAACTCATCACTATTAAAGAGCTTTTTTAATGCCAGAGAGTATAAATTTTTGAAAGAATATTATTTTGAACCACAGATGAATGAAAAATTAAAACAACATATAGATTTTAAACCTATTAGGAAAAAAAAACAAATATTAATATATGGCAGGCCTTCAGTAGATAGAAACTCATTTAGTCTAATTATCGAAGCCTTAAAAATAATTGTGTATAAAAAACCGGATATTCATGAATGGGTTTTTTATTCTGCTGGTGAATCACACTCAGATATAGCCTTAGGAAATGGAGTAGTTCTCCAATCAATGGGAAAATTAAGTTTAGATGATTATGCAAGAATTCTAAAAGAGAGCGCAATTGGTATCTCTCTTATGATTTCACCTCATCCTAGCTATCCGCCATTAGAAATGGCACATTTTGGAGTATTAACTATTACTAATAGTTTTGCTAACAAAGATTTATCCAAATGGCATCAAAATATCATTTCTATTGATATATTAACACCGGAAACCTTATGTAATACTCTAAGTGGGGTGATAGAAAAATATAACAATAATTGCAATATAGGATGGGAAGGGAAGAGTTTTATTGAATATGTAAATGATGAAACGAATTTTGGTTTTATAGATAATCTTATGAATGATATGCAAAACGTATAATGAGAGTACCTTCTGACGGGATGCGATAAGACTGTTGTAAAGTGTTTAAAGATTGGTATTGTGAACCAATTGAACTTTAATTTGTGGAAGGTCAGCGAGTTTTCCTTGTAAAGGAGTTTAGTCGATCTCAACTATTCAAATGGCTCGATTACGTTTATCAGTATCGGCGATGTTTATCTGGGAATGAAGTGTGATAAGAACTTGTCGGTTCAGGGTTAACAACATCTCTCGTCAAGCCATATCTTTGAAGTGGCCATTGCGACATTATTACAACTCGCACCCCTGGCCCAGACCTGGCATGCAATGCTTAGGCTGTATTGCCAGGACTTATAAATCACATAGAAATTGGAATATTTGCCAGGGAAGTCGCGCCAGGGCGGGCAGGGCGGGCTTTAGGCACTTCACACTTTTTTGAATTCTGATTTTAGTTTTAAATTTTCTGCACGTTTGAACACAAATTTACTTGTAAGGCACTACGCTAATATCTTAGAAAATAAATTTATGAAAAATATTTTGGTAATAGGTGGGGCAGGATATATTGGATCCTATATGTGTAAATACTTGGCAAAGAGTGGTTATCAACCAATTGTCCTTGACAATTTAGTATTAGGTCATCAGGAGGCGGTAAGGTGGGGGCCTTTTTTTAAAGGCTCTATGGATGATTGGAATTTGCTAAATCATATTTTTTCGGAGTATCAAATTACTGGTGTAATGCATTTCGCTGCATTTTGCTATGTGGGAGAATCAGTAACAGAACCTGCAAAATACTACCATAATAATGTTGCAGATACATTAGTATTGCTTGATATGATGGTTGAAAAAAACATTTCTAATTTCATATTTTCGTCTTCCTGTGCAACCTATGGAGAACCTGTTGAGATTCCTATCACAGAACAGCACCCTCAAAACCCGATTAACCCCTATGGCAGAAGCAAACTAATGGTGGAACAGATTTTGCGGGATTTCAGAAATGCCTATAATTTAAACTATATATCTCTTCGTTATTTTAATGCAGCAGGGGCAGATCCTGAAGGTGAAATAGGCGAGGATCATATGCCCGAGACCCATCTCATTCCCCTTGTCCTTCAAACAGCTCTTGGGCAAAGGGAAGTATTATATATTTATGGAGATGACTATCCAACAAGAGATGGCACATGTATTCGAGACTATATTCATATCGATGATTTAGCTCAGGCCCATCTCCTGGCCCTGGAGAGGCTTATCAATAATGGCCCTGGAGGGCAATACAATTTAGGGAATGGTAATGGCGAGTCAGTAAAAGAAGTAGTCGATATAGCTAATAAAATTACAGGAAAGCCGATTGCTATACAAATTACTGAAAGAAGAATTGGTGACCCTGCAGTGTTAATCGGGTCAAGTCGAAAGGCAATCAAGGAGCTGGGATGGAGGCCTCGGTTCTCTGATCTTGGTATAATTATTGAGACCGCGTGGAAATGGCATAAGAATCATCCAAAGGGTTATAAACCATAGCATAATGAATGATTTTAATGGGGCTTGATATTGATTAAATGAATGTAACAGTCATTGTAGTAAATTGGAATGGAAAAGCGCTCCTCTCGGGGTGTTTGGATGGTCTTCGAAAACAAATCTATCGTCATTTTACAGTTGTTGTTGTAGATAATGGTTCAAATGATGGATCAATTGATTTTGTCACGAATAATTACCCTGAAGTAGAGACCATTGCCCTTCCTGAGAACCTTGGCTTTTCATCTGCCAATAATGTGGTGCTTAAAACTATACATACTGAATATGTTGCCTTTCTTAATAACGATGCAGTTCCAACTCCTTTTTGGCTCAGTAACCTGGTGGAAGCGCTTGAACGTTGCCCACAGGCAGGGTTTGCTGCTTCGAAAATGTTGTTTCAAGACAAGCCAACAATAATAGACAGAGCTGGCGATTCGTATACTACTGCAGGAGCAGGACTTCTGCGAGGACGGGGCAGGTCCGCAACTCATTACAATAAGCAAGAGTGGATTTTTGGGACATGTGCTGGCTCTGCATTTTTTCGTATTGAAGTATTGCACGATGTAGGCTTTTTTGATGAAGATTTTTTTATACTTTATGAAGATGTGGATCTCAGTTTCAGGGCACAATTAAGAGGCTATAAGTGTTTGTATATACCAGAAGCGGTTGTATACCACAAGGCCAGCAGCAGTATTGTCTATGACTCGCCGATCTCGGTCTATTATAGCCATAGAAATTTGGAATGGGTCTACATCAAAAATATGCCTTCTCACTTAATATTTAAGACCTTCTGGCTCCATATTTTATACAATATAGCTGCCTTTTTCTTTTTTGCAGCAAACGGCCGAATCAAAGAGTTTGCAAAGGCAAAGCGAGACGCTCTCAAGGGTCTAAAGACGATATTGAATAAACGTAGGCAGATTCAAAGAAACAGAAAAGTCAATAACGCCTACATCTGGGATCTATTAGACAAAGAATTATTTTTCCCTCGATTGGCCAAACGGTTAAATAAACAATAAGCGTTACAAGAAATTTGAATATGTTTGATATTATTATAGTTAATTATAGAAGCACCGATTATCTTTTACGCTGCCTCAGATCGGTGTATGATTCTCTCCGGGAGCTTCCTGGAAAGGTCTTTGTAGAGGATAATGCCTCAGAAGATGGCGTAGATCGTGTAAAGGCAGCATTCCCTCAGGTTATTCTCTCAAAGAACAGTTACAATATGGGCTTCTCCAAGGCAATCAACAGTGCTCTGAAACAAAGTAATTCGCCTTATGCAGTACTTTTGAATCCTGATAGCTATGTGATGGATGGTTTTTTTGAACCCATCATTCACTATATGGAAAACAACCCTAAGGTAGGGATTGTTGGACCTAAAATCTTCGATCATGATGGTTCAATCCAGGGGTCTGCAAGGTCATTTCCAACCCCACTTACCGCTTTGTTTGGCCGATCTTCGTTGTTCACAAGATTTTTTCCAAATAATCCTATTACTCGTGCAAACATTCTAACCACTATAAGTGATGGTAGAACTCCCATGAAGGTGGATTGGGTTTCAGGTGCTTGCATGATAGTGAGGAGAAAGGCAGTAGATGACATAGGCCTTATGGATGAACGCTTTTTTATGTACTGGGAGGATGCTGATTGGTGCAGACGCATGTGGAAGAAGGGATGGATGGTGGTCTATTTTCCGCAGGCCTCTATCATTCATTATGTTGGGGTGAGCAGTGGACAAGCTTTTCTCAGGTCTATCTTCGAATTTCATAAGAGCAGTTATCGGCTCTTTAATAAGCATACTAAGAATTCCATCTGGTTTTTGAAACCTTTGGCCATCGCTGGAATCTCCCTTCACCTTTTTTATGTCCTTGTCTCCAACAGTTTACATGCATGGCACGAGAAACTTAAGTTCGCTAGGGTGCGCCTAAAGGAGGATCGTGTCATTGAAAAGGTAGAAAAGATAAAAGTCTTACGCGTAATAGCACGCCTCAATATAGGCGGCCCTGCTATTCACGTTCATTTATTAACAAAGGGACTGGATGGCAGCAAATTTCAGTCAACCCTCGTCACAGGCAAAATTTCTCCCCAGGAGGGGGATATGAGTTATCTCTTTAGTTCTATTGATCCAAATCCGATTACTATCCCTGAGTTGCAGAGAGAGATTAGTCTCAAATTGGATTTAAAGGCATTGCTACAAATTTTCAAGATACTTCGTCAAGAAAGGCCAGATATTGTGCATACACATACGTCAAAGGCAGGCTCAAGTGCCAGATTAGCTGTTTTTTTGTATAATGTTATTTGCGATAAGAAGGTGCGAACTGTTCACACATTTCATGGCCATGTGTTTGAAGGATATTTCAGCAGGGCGAAATCGTTTCTTTTCGTTTGGATTGAACGCATTATGGCAAAAGAGACGGATGTGCTTGTTGCCATCAGTGAGACTCAGAAAAAGGAGCTGGCAGATAAATACAGAATTGCCCCGTCCAAAAAAATCAAGAGGGTAGAGTTGGGATTTGATTTAAAACCATTTTTGAATGGGAAGGCTTTAAAAGGGCACTTTAGGCGAGAGATAGGGATAGATGAGGATACTATTTTAATTGGTATTGTCGGCCGATTGGTTCCTGTAAAGAATCATAGTATGTTTTTGAAGGTGGCGAAGATACTTCTTGAGCAGAATCACGGAATACGGGTAAAGTTTATAGTGGTGGGAGATGGAGAATTGAGAGATAAATTGGAGGATTATTGTGAAAAAATGAGGCTGTCCAGCTATGTTCATTTCTGTGGTTGGATGAGGAATCTTCCCTTTCTATATGCTGACTTGGATATTCTCACCCTCACCTCCCTAAACGAGGGGACACCTGTCTCTATTATTGAGGCTATGGCCTCTTCGGTACCAGTTATTTCAACGAATGCGGGTGGGGTGCTGGATTTGTTAGGACCACCTGATGGGTCTCCACTATCCAACGGTTTTGTGGTTCATGAGCATGGTATACTTTGCAGAAAAAATGACGCTTTTGGTTTTGCGAATGGATTGAAGTATTTATTGGAAATCGATATTAAGGAAAAAGAGGAACGTCTCGCGCGGGCACGATTCTTTGTAGAGCACAAATTTTCAGAAAAACGGCTTATACATGATATTGAGTCTCTGTACCTTGAGTTGATGGAATAAAGTGTAAAATGCTTGGTAAGCGAATAACATAATCAGAAAGCTTTTTATTTTTTGGATTCCCCTCAACTTTATGCAATGAGCTTTGAGAGTCTCTATTCGTTTCTATTATTCGTATATATTGTATAAAAAAATTAATAGATAGCCCATGTCAATATTCCACGAGGTATCATAATGAAAAAAAAGAGCGATTTTTTTATAGACATCCTACATGTATTCGTCTTGTTCAGTTTTGCGCTTGTACAACCGCTGTTTGATTTACTCTCAAGAAATGCAGAATTTTTAGTCGCCCACCACTCAACCCCCATAGATATTTTTTCCCTCGTATTTGTTTTGTGTATTCTGATACCGGCAATGATTGTTGTTTTGGAGTTTCTGGTTGGAAAGATCCATCCAAAGTTACGGAAATATTGTCATAGATTTTTCATCAGTATTTTTATTTCTGCCATCACTTTACAGGTACTAAATCATGTAGTTGAATTTCCGGGGATAATTATGGTCGCAGTGGCCATCATACTAGGTGTAGTGGGCGTCTCTATGTATGTTCGTTTCCGTTTCATACGGCTATATCTTACTATCTTATCACCCGCAATATTAGTTTTCCCCAGCTTATTTTTACTCAACTCACCGGTTCAAAAAATTTTATTTCCAGATCAAAACACTTCTATAAATTCAGTAAAGGGGGTTAATCTACCTCCTATTATCATGGTTATATTCGATGAATTTCCCATATCTGCGTTGATGGATGAACATCGTCAAATTGACCCCATTAGGTACCCTAATTTTTCAAAACTAGCACAGACATCCTATTGGTTTCGTAATTATACCACGGTAGGTGAACGGACTGTAGCAGCGATACCCGCGATGCTTAGCGGCATCTACCCTAGCAAAGATCGTCTTCCCATATCAGGGGACTATCCAAACAATCTCTTCACTTTCCTTGATGGTTCCTATGACATGATCTCTTACGAACCCGACACGATGATTTGCCCAAGCAGCATATGTGTCAAAAAATTGGATAGAAATACCAATATTGAAATCTTACGATCTGTGTTGTCAGATTTATCGGTTGTCTATCTTCATATTCTCCTTCCCCCAGATTTGGCAATCAGTCTTCCCCCCGTTTCTCTCACATGGACCAATTTTTTAAACAATACACAGAAACCAGATGATCAAGATGACAGGGAAAAACCCACTAAAAACTGGTGGGGGGTCCGCGGTGAGCTGTTCAATAGATTCATAAACACTATTGATGTATCTAAAAAGCCCAAACTTTATGTTTTTCACAGCCTGTTACCACATATACCCTGGGAATACCTGCCCTCCGGAAAATTTTACAAAAGTCCCGGCGTGCATACACCGGGGTTGAATTATAAGGCTGATCTTTGGGATGATAATGAATGGCTGGTAATTCAAGCCTATCAACGGCACCTGCTTCAGATCGGTTTTATGGACAAATTGCTTGGAAATCTTATTGAGCGGCTTAAAGCTATTAGTCTATATAACAAGGCATTGATTATTATTACTGCAGACCATGGCGTTAGCTTTTGCCCAAACCAAACCCGCCGATTAGTTTATAAAAACAAACCCATGGACATCATGTCTGTTCCATTTTTTATAAAGATACCCCATCAAAATAAGGGAGAGACAGTTGACCGTAATGTGGAATCGATTGATATCTTGCCCACAATCGCCCAAATAATAAATATGGCACTGCCTTGGCAAATTGATGGAGATTCCATGCTTAATAATGCAAATCCTGAGCGAACTAAAAAAATAATTTACAACTATCGCTTCGACAAATTTGTATTCGGGGATACCAAAGACTTCTACGAGTCTGGCTTGGTACGTAAGCTTTCGATTTTCGGTTCAGGATCAAAGCCATACGGATTATACAATATCGGAGCTCACAGCGAGCTTTTCAAGCGACATATCAGTGAGATCACGCTGGCTGAAAACTCGGATATTATGATTGATTTCAATAAGGCCTTTTTATATACCGCGATTGACATTGAATCCAGTTTTATACCGACCCAAATTCGGGGAAATATTTATTTCGAAACCGAGCTCACTGTACCCTTGGACTTCGCGATTAGCATTAACAACGTTATCTACGCTACTACACAATCTTTTGCCCATAAAGAAAATAGAGCCCGATTCTCAGCTATGGTGCCGGAATCTGCATTTCGTATGGGGAAAAATGATGTGGACGTCTTTTTGATATCAAACAATAATGGAAAACTCCTGTTAATGCCTTGTAATCATAACCTCCCGCATGCCTTTGCCCTTAAAAAGAGCAAGAAATACGGCGAAGTTATCATGGATGGAGAAAAAATCATTCCTGTCGTTTCAAAAAAAGTACATGGACATTTAGAGTCAGCAGGAATCAAAAAAGATCGGATTTTCTTTAAAGGATGGGCAGCGGATGTGCTAAACTCTCGGCGTGCAGAATATATTGTGGTCTTTATAAACGGCGAATTTCTCCTTTCATGGGAGCCATCCCTAAATAGGCCAGATGTCGCATCGTATTTTAATGATTCTCAATTGAAAAAAACCGGCTTTTCCCTTTTGCTTCCATTGTCTATTATTACCCCGGTTAAGCAGCCGAAAATACGATTATTTGCAGTGTCTGGTGATATTTCTTCGGAATTGGTTTACCCTCGAGAGTATATGTGGGATTAAATGTTGAAACCAGGCTGTTTCAATCCATTATCGACCAAGGCCATGTTTTCTAAGCACACAGGATAAAAAATATTTTTTATTTACTCGTGTTTCATTGTTGGTATTAATAACCCCTATTCCATATAATAACAGGTGGAGGATTTTATGAAAGAAAAAATTAGATATATGATGATAGCAAATGTGACGTGTTTTTTACTGCTGCCCATCAACAGCGCTTTTGCATATCTTGACCCAGGCACAGGCAGCATGATGGTTCAAGCGTTAATTGCGATTTTTGCAGTCGTAAGTGTGTCCATCGGTATCTTTTGGAGACGTTTACGATCATTTTTCAGCAGGCTTTTTGGTCGCAAGAATAATAGAAAA
>Ga0315533_1002889_pt1 | contig 11625 bp, 11 predicted proteins | sample SalMarSW160130MG_FD_203081 | JGI IMG/M metagenome (GOLD analysis project Ga0315533, IMG submission 203081) | Salt marsh sediment microbial communities from the Plum Island Ecosystem LTER, Massachusetts, United States - Salt Marsh Sediment SW1601-30 ...
GTCAAGGTTGCAGTAGTGGGACTTGGTTTTGGTGCGGAGTTTGTCCCACTCTATCAGAAACATCCCAATGCGGAGTGTTATGCAATATGCCAGAGGAGCAAAGACCATCTAAATGAAGTGGGTGAGCAATTTGGTGTAGAGAGACGTTTTACGAGATTTGAGGACCTATTAAAAATAGAAGAGCTAGATGCAATTCATATTGTTGCTCCAATAGCCGCTCACGCTCCCATGACACTTGCCTCACTCAATGCGGGAAAGCATACTGCTTGCACCGTTCCCATGGCTAATACAGAAAAAGAGTGCCTTGAGATAGCGAAGGCAAGAAGAAAGTCAGGTAAAGTCTACATGATGATGGAGACAGCTGTATATACAAGAGAGTTTCTCTATTCAAAAGAACTCGTTGAATCTGGAAAGTTAGGTAAAATACAGTTCTTGAGAGGTTCTCACCAACAGAATATGAGTTTACCTGGCTGGCCGGATTACTGGTATGGTCTTCCCCCGATGCACTATGCAACACACGCCGTGAGCCCACTACTCGCACTTGCTAAAACAGAAGCTGAATCTGTGGTTTGTCAAGGATCAGGAAGAATTAGAGAAGAACATATTGATAAGTACAACTCACCTTTTGCAGTTGAAACTGCCCTATTGAAGTTGCGCAACTCAGATCTTACATGTGAGGTAACCAGATCACTATTTGATACCATTAGACAATACAGAGAAAGTTTTGATATCTATGGCACAAAGCTTTCCTTTGAATGGGAGCAGGTTACAGGTGAAGGTCCTGTCATCTATTCAGGGTATGAGGACGCAAAAAGAATAGAAGTTCCAGATTACGGATACCTTTTGCCGAAGGAAATTGCACCCTATACGATAAGAGGAATATATGATGAAGAGCATGAACATACCTCATTCGTCCAGGGCGCAGGTCACGGTGGCTCACACCCTCATCTGACACACGAGTTCATACGCGCTATACTGGAAGAGAGGCAGTCTTATGTTGACGCAGATACAGCAGCTAACTGGACAATGACCGGTATATGTGCACATGAGTCAGCTATGAAGGATGGAAAAAGAATCGAGGTTCCATTTCCAGAATAGTCTCGCTTGTTAGGCAGTTAGAGTAGGCTTGCCTTGAATATTTCAGGCCCAGGTGACAAAGTCTATTGCGACGATTCCGAAAAGTAAAGCCGATGTAAAATCGGGTGTCTAGATTAAAATCCCGCCCAAAATTTGACAAAACCCACAAAGAATGCTATACTACACGCGTATCACATAAGTGAGGTCATCCATACGGGGAGGTAAGCGAAAAGAAAGATTATTCGAAACGACAGGAGGGAAAAAATCAAAACCTTCCGGTCAAAAGATAGAATCTGTTGCCAAGACTATGTATTGACGAGCCCATTCTTTCAAAATTGGAAGAATGGGTTTTTGTTTTTTTGCCAAAGAAACGCAGTCCTTAAAGATTTTCGCCAATCGTAAGGATAAAGATATTGAGGAAACATCATTGAAGTAAAGGGTCAGTCTGAAATAACGTGTGAGCAGGCGATATCTATGGGACATCAGGAATATCGTAAAGACGCAATGACCTGTCTTAGCTGGCACGCATCGGGATGGGAAGGAGAATAAAAAGCGGAAAAAGCGTGTAGTAGTAACTACCATTTTCGGGCGAATATTCGCTGTTGCCTGCATGCTGTTGCTAAGATATAGTGGCAACTAGAGACCTTCCCCCGCCGGAGCCCTCGTGAGAATCAATGAATGGCACTGTCCCTATTAGATATATTAACAGGTAATCATACAGCAACATCACTGTACAGGAGAATGGGCTATCAGTTGTTCGAGGATGTCTCATATATGAGGAAACATCTGTCTTAGTACCTTGTCTTACGCTCGATACCAATCCTCCAAACTCAGATTGACGAGTGCTGAGATTTGTCCTAGGAGGCTGGTGAAAAAGTGGTTTTTTGTAGAGGTTTCATTTATGAAACCCGCTTTACTAAGGAGTCCGATAAATCGGACCCCTACAATATGGGGGTTTTTCACCAGCCTCCTAGTATTGACCTGCTGGTGGGGTAGAAACACATAAGAGATTACTGCAAAAAGAAGGTTTCAGAGTCAGGCAAAAAGGCAAGAAATACTTTATGGAAAATTATCAAAACTACACTAAATGATAAGGGGTGAAAAATAATGAAGAAAGAGAATTCCAAACATGATATGCGTTCTTGCGGTCTAGCCGGTGCCGTTTATGGATTAGGTTTTATTGGTGCAGCAGTATATTATATCTCCCAAGCCACAAGTTTTTGGATGGGAGTTTTGGGCTTTTTAAAGGCGATTGTCTGGCCAGCTTTTCTTGTTTACGAATTGCTGGGATTCTTGGGGATGTAGACTTAATGATCAAATAAAGATGTCCCCTCCTTTAGAATTCTAGTCCGTTCTGAAAAATCAACAAATTATTGAACCCCAAAAAACGCAAAGTACTCTTAATGTCTTCGCAAAACTGACACAGCGGGGACTCAACCTCTCGGCTCCTCGCCTTGGGCTGAGGTGCTCAAGCACGTTCCACTGCGGCCTTGGGCTCGGGGTTTTTGACAGGAATTGAACGGATCGAGCCTTGCAGGCTCTCGAGCCAAGTTTTGCCCTTTCGTCGCAAAACCTCGTTAAGTCCCGATGTTGGCTGCAATAGCGCAACAATGAAATGGGAACAACAGGAGAGTCAGCAAACTCCCTCGTAAACCCAGATTGACAAGTGTTGAGGTTTGGGTTAGGTTTTTCCCGAGGCCATCATTTTCGCTAAATTTTAGCACATCCTACTGAAGAAGTAGGAGGGCAAGTCATTTTCACTAAGATACTTGATAATAAACGGTTTAGAACAAAATCAGTAAAACACTTTTGACATTACGAAAATAAAGGAAAGGAGTGTTAACATGAAAAAAGCATTTGCTGAGCTACTGGGTATTGCGGTTTTGGTTTCGGTATTAACCAGCTCTGTCCAGGCCTGCACCAGTTTTATCATCAAGACCAAAGATGGCAGCCCTGTTTACGGGCGCACATTAGAATGGGGCGCTTTCGACACCAAATCTGATCTTGTGCTGGTACCTCGCAAGATCACATTCACCTCTGAGTTAGGCGGCGGCAAACAGGGAATGACCTGGAAGAATAAATATGGATACGTGGCCATCAACGCGCTCAAGTTGCCTTATTATTTGGACGGTATGAATGAAACTGGCCTGACCATAGGCGCCCTCTATTTATCTGGCTTTGCAAAATATCAACCTTTCAAGGCCGGGGAGGAATCCTCCACAGTGAATAGCATAGACTTGATAGTTTATATCCTTGGCCAGTTCAAGACGGTTGAGGAAATCAAGGCCGCACTGCCAAAAATTCGGGTTGTATATAACGAAGATATTGACAAGGCCGCCGGTGCACCGATGCCATTGCACTATGTGGTTACAGACAGTGCCGGGAATTCAATCGTGATAGAGTATGTTGATAGTAAGCTGAATATTTACGATAACAAGATCGGGGTCATGACCAATTCCCCCACTTATGACTGGCATCTCTTGAATTTACGGAACTATACTCAGCTCACATCATTTGCGCCTGGCCCCGGAGATAGAGGGATCGATGGCGTTAATTTTACGCCCTTCGGCGGAGGAGCCGGTATGACGGGCCTTCCCGGCGATTACTCGTCACCCTCTCGTTTCATCCGCGCTTTCTTTTACACGCAGACATCCCTTCCGCTTGAGGATATTGATGCGGCTGTAAATCAGGCGTCCCGAATTCTTGATAATTTCGATTATCCCAAAGGCTTTGAGCGCACAGGAACTCCTGATAAATATAGCCTTGGCTACACACAGTGGAGTATAATTGGTGACATCAAGAACAAACGATACTACTGGTGGACGCAGTGGAACCGCCAAATGCAGATGGTCGATCTGAGCAAATTGAATTTTGATGGTGGCAAGGTTATCGCTATTCCACTCGATAGAGTACGGGCAGAGAATATCGATGATCGGACTAAGGATTTCTCACAATAAATTGTGCACGTTGATGGCTAATTTGATATGACCATGTCGACTTGTTTAAGATCTAACAATCACATCCAGCCGACAGCAAAAAGCAGCTATTGGTCATTTCACAAAAGCTATAAATTCGCTATAATACTGGTATATAGCATAAGTAAGGTCATCCATATGGGGAGGCAAGCGAAAAGAGAGATTATCCGAAACGACAGGAGGGAAAAAATCAAGACCTTCCAGTCAAAAGCAAATGTCATCATAATGAACGATTACACAGAGACAGACCCATTCTTTCAAAATTGAAAGAGTGGGTTTTTGTTTTTGATAGAAAAATTCACTCTTTGAAAATTCTCGGTATATTTCTAAAAAAATAGGGACAGCGCCCATTATTATTGACGGATTGAATTGCTGTATGTAAGTTTTTGGCATGCCACGCATATCAAGAGTTGTAACAATAGGTTTTTCTCATCATCCTACTCAAAGGGGAAATTATCAGGAATGTGTTTCTGAAGACAAAGATGGTTTAAGGTAACCTCTGGGGTGTCCTGGAGATTACACTCCAAGAAACTCCTTGAAGATATGGGTATATTGTCCCACAAGTAAGAATCAATAAATGGGCGCTGTCCCTATTTACAAAATCCCAGCCTTCGTTGACATGATTAGGTATTTGAAAAGGTTACCACCACAGCCAAAAGAACTCCTCAAATTTGACAAACCGTTTATTTATGCTATATATATATATAAGCATAAAAAGGGTTTTTTAGATTGGCAGTATGCTACAATGGAGTAGCTTATGGGCAATCAACGTGAGACCTTAATTCCTTCCAGGTTAAAGTATATCACCTTACTTTCCCATCAAACTAATAATTCCCAATTCAAGTCAATAATAGGATTAAATGCTTCTATTTATAATAGTGGGATAGATTATCTTTAAGTTAATATATGACCTGCCCCCCTAGGAGGCTGGTGAAAAACCCCCATATTGTAGGGATCCGATTTATCGGACCCCTTAGCAAAGCGGGTTTCATAAATGAAACCTCTACAAAAAACCACTTTTTCACCAGCCTCCTAGAATCGGTCCAGTTATTGTGTTAGAACAGGGATCGAAAAAAGGGGGTTGAAATGACGAAAAGAACCTACAGACCTGAGCAAATAATAAACAAGCTAGGGGAAGCAGAAGCTCAATTGAAGAAAACAATGATTGAATCAGCCGAAGAGGCTATTCTTGTTATTGACAGCAGTAAATTCAATAAAATGGCTCTGGCAAATATTGCTCCCTCAGAAGTTATGAGTAAGATTGTTACTGATAGCGGAATTCCTTCTCAGTATAAAAAGTTATTCTCTAACCAAGGCATAGGGGTAATAATAGCTTCGTAATTACCTTGGATTTAGAAGGTTTATATATATATCCTTTCATAGTTTTGTGAAAGGTACTATTTGTGCAAGAAAGGAGGTGGTGCAGGAGAGAGTAAATAGGTGTTAGTTTCTAGAGCGTAAGGCGAAAGAATTAACTGTAAAGGGGGAAAAGTGATGAAGAAACTACTGATGGTGTTAATGGCGGTGATTCTGATTGTAGGAATGGTTTCAAGTGGTACACTGGCTAAAGTCAGGATCGCTATGGTCGTTAAAAACCTAGGGAATGCCTTTTTCGAGGCCTGTAGAGATGGTGGTTTGGAGGCAATCGGACTGGGAGAAGACATTGAATTGGTTTTCCGAGGGCCAATCACACCTACGGCTGAGGGTCAGATAGAAATCATTGACTCACTTATCGCTCAGAAAATGGACGCTATTGCCATTTCCGCTAACGATCCAACTGCCCTGGTTCCCGTTGCCCAGGCGGCTATGGCTGCTGGTATTAAGGTAATTTCCTTTGATTCAGGAATTGCAGAAGGTGGACGTATATTGCAGTTAGACCCATCTGGTCCTGAGTTTATTGGCAGACAGCAGGTTCAGATAATAGCTGAGATGATTGGCTACAAAGGGGAAATTGCTGTCCTCAGCGCTACATCTCAGGCTACTAATCAGAATATCTGGATTGAATGGATGAAAGAGGAACTGAAAAAGCCTGCTTATAAGGATATGAAGCTAGTAGCTACTGTTTACGGTGATGACCTCTCTGATAAGAGCTACCGGGAGGCAATGGGATTGTTTAAATCCTATCCCAATCTAAAGGGAATTATATCACCTACTACAGTTGGTGTGGCAGCAACTGGAAAAGCACTGGAAGATGAAGGACTCTCTGGAGTAATTGAACTTACCGGACTTGGCCTACCCTCGGAGATGAAACAGTATATTTTGAACGGTACCTGCAAGAAAATGGCTCTCTGGAATCCGATCGAGCTGGGATATTCAGCAACCTATATTGCCTATAAACTGGTGACAGGCAAGATCAAAGGCGAGGTAGGTGAAGTGATGAGCGTCGGCAAAATGGGCGACATTACTATAGGCGAAGGTGGTACGGCTGTAATGGCAGAACCCTATGTTTTTGATAAGAGCAACATAGAGAAATTCGCCGCCATTTACTAGAGAGCTTTCAAAAGGAAGTAAAGCAGGATAATATCCTGCTTTACTTCTCTATCTAAAATAAGAACAGATGAGATCAAAAATTACATAAGATATTATCAGCACCAGGCAGAGCAGTTAGAGTTCTTGGCCAAGGAGCGGAAAAAGCCCGACTAGCAAGCCACCACCCTTGGGTGGTGGCTATTGATAATTGGTCAAGAACAAAAGGGAAGGTATCAGCTGGTCTTATCAAGTCCCGGAATCGTCCAGGAGAGAGAGAATCCATGGTCACGAACAAACTCTTGAAAGCAGGTGGACACATGACCTCCAAAAGTGAGCCAATTTTAGAATTAAGAGGAATATGCAAATACTTTGGAGGGGTTCATGCCCTTGAAGATGTGGGTTTGGAACTCTATCCTGATGAGATTCTAGCTCTGGTTGGAGATAATGGGGCCGGTAAATCCACCCTGATAAAGATAATTGCAGGAGTCTATCAGCCGGATAAGGGAGAGGTTCTCATCGAAGGGAAAGAAATAGAGATCCGTAGTCCACGTGCTTCCATGGGATTAAAAATAGAGACAGTGTACCAGGAACTAGCTTTGGTAGATAAGCTTGATGTGGTCGAAAATATCTTCCTAGGGAGACCTCTTACCAAATTTCGTTGGTTTGTAGATAGGAAAAGAATGGTAGCTGAAAGCATCGATATTTTGAAAAGGTTAAAAATTTCTATTCCTTCTTTGAAAGAACCAGTTCAAAACCTGTCCGGCGGTCAACGTCAGGCTCTTGCCGTAGGAAGAGCCATTGCTTGGAGTGGGAAAATAGTCGTTCTAGATGAACCAACTGCCGCTCTAGGTGTGGAAGAAACGAGGAAGACTTTGGCACTTATAAAACAAATAAGAAAGCAGGGAGCATCTGTCATCGTCATTAGTCATAATTTGAGACATGTTTTTGAGGTATCAGATAGGATTATTGTTCTGCGGGGAGGCCGAAGGGTGGGCTCAAGGGTTAAGAGCAAAACCAACATTGACGAAATCGTAAAACTAATAACTGGTTCATTGTAATCCTGAAATTAATATTATGAGGTACTCTAAGAACCTACCTTTTCCACAGAAGAGTGGGTAAAGAATTGGCAAATAATCTGGGTTAGCAGAAGTTTCAGGGATGTCTGGTAATATTGTTGTAATACATGAAAGTTGCATTGCAGCGAAATCTGCCAGAGAGCAAAGCAGTGCAGAAAAAATAATCAAAGCAGTAATTGGCCATATTTTGGATTAAGGAGAGCTGAAAAAGTGTTAGAATGTTAGAAAAAGTAGTTAAGAAAAGGGAATTTATTCTTTTAGTTTCGCTCGTTTCTTTGATAGTAATTATTGGCCTGAGATCCCCCAGATTTCTAAGCATAGGGAATTTCAGGGATATTCTGGACGATACCGCCCTTCTGGCAATGGTTGCCATGGGGCAGTTTATGGTTATCCTCATAGCGGGAATCGATTTATCTGTAGGTGCAGGAGTGGCTCTAACAGGTATGAGCGTAGCCCTTTTACATCAATATTATCCTGGGATTCCAATATTTGTCATTGTTTTACTATCCATATTAATAGGATTTTTGCTGGGTTCCTTTAATGGAATATTGGTTTCCCTGCTTCGAATTCCGGCCATTATCGTTACTTTAGGCACTCTGGGAATCTATCGGGGATTTGTATCTCTCATGAGCGGGGGAACGTGGGTCAGCGCTCATGAGATGTCAGACGCTTTCAAAAACCTTCCCCGGGGAGGATTCCTGGGAGTATCCAATCTTCTTTTTGTGGCCATATTGTGCGTGATAATTTTTGGTGTTTTTTTGAAGTACACTAGAACAGGTAGAGAAATATATGCTGTTGGTGGCAATGAGATAGCCTCCCAATATGTAGGTATAAATCTTAAAAAGATTAAATACCTTGTTTTCATGATAGCCGGCAGCATCTCTGGGTTAGCTGGTTTGCTTTGGGTTGCACGGTATGCCTCAGCTCAAAGTGATACAGCCATGGGATTTGAGCTGGTAGTAATTGCTGCTTGTGTTGTGGGAGGGGTTAGTTTTTTTGGTGGATCGGGAACAACTTTGGGGGTAGTGTTGGGCGTCCTTTTTCTTGGGATTATTAATAATGCTCTTACCCAGATTAATATCTCTCCCTTCTGGCAAATGGGTTTGCAGGGTTTGGTTATCCTGGTAGCTGTGATTATCAATACTGTAATGGAGAAACGCACAAAGGAATTGATAATAAGGAGGAAGAATCTTTGATGAAGAGTACTGAAAAAATGCCAATCTGGCGTATTTTGATGCAGTGGGAGGCCATTCTCTTTTTTATGTTTGTAACTATGATTGTTGTAGATTCTAAGCTTTCGCCCTATTTTCTTGATTTGAACAATATGTTACGTACTACCTTTAATTTTATGGAAAAAGCGATTATTGTCCTTCCCATGATGTTCATCATTATCTGTGGAGATATAGATATTTCAGTTGCCGGTATTATTGCTCTTTCCTCTTGTTTTATGGGACTCGCCTCCCAGCACCTGGGTGTTGGTACCCCAGCACTGATTTCTATTGGACTTTTGACCGGACTATCAGCAGGGGTCCTTAATGGACTCATCATAACTAAAATAGGTGTTCCAGCTATCGCTGTTACTCTTGCCGGTCTGTTTCTTTTTAGAGGGATAGCTTATGTAATACTTGGTGATATGGCTGTTACTACATATCCCAAATCCTTTGCTTACTTAGGCCAGGGCTACATAGGAAATACCAGGATTCCTTTTGAATTGGTGCTCTTTATAATCCTTGCCATTATCTTTGGGATTGTTTTACATAAAACCACCTATGGACGAAAGCTTTTTGCTATTGGAAATAATTCTACAGCGGCAAGATTCTTTGGAATAAATGTTAATAGAATTCGTTTTCTTAATTTTGCACTTATAGGATTGTTTTCTGGGCTGGCTTCAGTTCTTCTCACCTCAAGAATAGGTAGTACCCGTCCCAATATTGCCACTGGATGGGAACTAGAAATCATAACCATCACAGTGCTGGGAGGCGTTTATATTTTTGGTGGAGCAGGAAATATTCTGGGAGTAGTAATCTCTATTTTTATGGTAGGGTTGGCCAGGTTTGGCATGGGTTTGATCAATGTTCCTGGAGTAGTGATGAATATTGCGATGGGATTTTTGTTGATTATTGCCATTTTGCTTCCGGGCTCTTTAAGACAGCTTCAAAGCAAAATTCTGGCTAAACAACAGCAGCGGTAATTTTTTACCATTTACGAGCATCTAGAATCGGGTGTCCAGAACTACTCACAGAATAGAGGGTGGAAAAAGCAATACAATATTCTGACCTGCTCCCCGAGGCCATCATTACGTTGGCTCTAACTTAACAATTATTGCCATCAATAGGAACAGGTCAAGTAAAACACTTTTGACATTACGACTACGTTTCATAGGAGGAAATAATGGCTAAGTGTGGTGCCTGGTGTCTTCTATGGGGATCGACCTTTGATAGGAAATACCTGTACCTTGCGGAACATGTCAAAGATCTTGGTTTTGATGGAATTGAAATCCCCCTTACTACCCAGATCTTAACAAGCCTTCCCATTAGGGAGTTGAAAGAAAGACTTTCAGAGACTGGGCTTGCAGCAACATTTTGCGCCGGACTTGGACCAAGTCAGAATGTTGCTACAAATGACAAGAGGAAGCAACGCCAGGGAATTGAACACTTGAAAAAGTGTGTAGAGACCGTAGCTGAATTTAATAGTAGTGTTCTTGCTGGGATTCTCTATGGGGTCTGGGGTGGATTTTCTGGTAATCCACCAACTGAGGATGAGCTAAATTGGTCTGCTGAGTGTATCAGAAAGGTCGCTGAGTACGCCGAGTCCTTAAAGGTAAATCTTGCTATTGAACCTTGTAGCCGATTCGAATGCTATTTAATTGCCACTGCACAAGAGGGACTCAGATACTTAGAAAAAGTTGGTAAGGACAATGTAGGTTTACTTTTGGACACCTTTCAAATGAACATTGAGGAAAAAAATCTTCCCGCAGCCATTCTTAAGGCTGGTGACAAACTTTACCACTTTCATGTATGTGCCTCTGATCGTGGTATTCCAGGAAAGGGGCATATTGATTGGGAAGGGGTGTTTGGTGCTCTTAGAAGGATTGGATATAAAAGGGTGGCTTACAATTGAATCTTTCTGGCCTGAAGCTGGTGGCGGGGCTGGAGCTGCCGCCAAGGTCTGGCGTCAACTTGCTCCCACTCCAGATCACATAGCCAAAGGAGGCCTCGAGCTGGTTAGAAAATATTTGCCATGATAGAGTAAATAACAACTTAAAATCATACTCTTTGAATCTCCTCTCATTTTAGAGTGCTTCCTGCTCACTGTCCGGATCTGTTTCACTATATTTAGGTAATGACTTCTGCTATTGTTCTTCAAAAAGTGTGCAGTATCATTCTGGCCAACAGAATTCGAAATTTGACAAAACCTATGAAAATGCTATACTGCGTGCGTATCACATAAGTGAGGTCACCCATATGGGGAGGCAAGTCACTTTCACCAAAACACTTGATAATAAAGAGTTTAAAACAAAATTACTAAAGAACTTTTGACAATACGCGCCGAAGGATAAGGAGTAAGCTTATGATTGATGTCCTTAATGTGAGAGCAGCCTACTATAATTGAGGAAAAGAGAGTAGCCACCTTATCCATTATACTGTAGCTAACCTCTTTCATGGGAAGAGAAAAGTGCTTTAAGAAGGGATCGAAAAAGCCTACGCTTTTAGCAAAAGAAGAAAGAATAGCTAAAAAACCGGAAGGAAGAATTTCTCTAAATGCATCAAGACCTACATTGATTTCAATCTTGCTTTCAGTAGCCACCTCAAAAGAAAGAGTCTTTTCCTCTAAGAGAGTTTCTTCTAGATCAACTTCAGCTAGACAACTCTTTTCCTTTTCTATACAGAGATCGAGCCTCTTATATGAAACGACATAAATAATTGCGCATCCCTTGTAGCGACTTCATTTATGAAGCCAGAAAATTGGCGGGTTTGATGAATCAAACCTCTACAGATAAGCGAAAATATATAAGACGTTTCATATAG
>Ga0315533_1002895_pt1 | contig 11617 bp, 1 predicted proteins | sample SalMarSW160130MG_FD_203081 | JGI IMG/M metagenome (GOLD analysis project Ga0315533, IMG submission 203081) | Salt marsh sediment microbial communities from the Plum Island Ecosystem LTER, Massachusetts, United States - Salt Marsh Sediment SW1601-30 ...
CATTTTTAATTTTTCGTCAACCAGATTTCGGCTCAGCTCTGATTTTAGTTGTTCTCTGGCTCGGGATTTTAATTATCTCTGGAATCAAATTACGTCATTTTTTAATTTTGATTCTTTGCGGTCTTTTGGTTTTGGCTTTAACCTGGTCTTTTCTTTTAAAAGATTATCAAAAAGGGAGAATTATAAGTTTTTTGGCTCCTGAAATTGAACCCCTTGGGATGAGTTGGAGTCAAACCCAGTCAAAAATTGCTATTGGTTCTGGGGGACTTTTTGGCCAGGGTATTGGAAAGGGTTCTCAAACCCAATACGGATTTTTATCTGAGCCCCATACCGATTTTATTTTCGCTGCTATTTCGGAGGAACTTGGTTTAATAGGTATCTCGATTTTTCTTTTTTTCTATACAATTTTATTTTGGCGAATTATGAAAATCGCTATTATTTCTCAAACTAATTTTCCTCGTCTTTTTGCTTCAGGCCTTGCTATCGTTCTGTTTTTCCAAGCATTTATCCATATAGGGATGAATATTGGAATTCTCCCTGTCATTGGGGTTTCTTTACCCCTTGTTAGTTACGGCGGTTCCAGTTTAATTGCTACTTTTATTAGTTTGGGAATACTTCAGAGCATAAAAACAAATTAAATTCACCCAGCACCACTTTTTGAAAAAAGTGGTGCTGGGTTTACTTTCTACTATATCGGATAAAGAAAATCCCCCCATAAGAGGGGTTATTTGTTATCCGATAGTTATTCACAGTTTGTCTCTTGACAGCTACTTTTGCCTCGGCGATAATATAATAATATAGATATTATATCTATGGTAGGGGTAAAAAAAGAAGGCCCCTTGAAAAATTAACCTTGAATCTGCGAAAAATCCTAAGGAAGTTTTTTCTTGGAACCTTCTTTTATTATTTTAATTGCCCAAAATTATTTGTCAACCCCGTTAGCCAAAGTTTTGGGTGAAGGGTAAAGTCCTCCATAAATATGCAGGAATACCAAAAAGACAATTATATATCCCTTCAAGAAGCCACTAAGCACTGTTCTTATTCACAGGAGTATTTAAGTTTGCGAGCGCGTCAGGGCAAATTAAAGGCGGTAAAAATTGGTAGAAATTGGCTGACAAAAAAAGAATGGCTAGAAGGATATATGACTAATGCTGAGAAGTACAATAATAATTTGAAAGTCAAAAAGACAAAGAGAATCGAGAGAGTTAAAAAAGAGATTCTTCCGCCAGAAAATCTTCCAGTTGGAGAATTTGAATTTTTACCGATACAACCCTTGCGTGTGCCAGTTGGAATTTCTTTTAGAGGGCTTCGTTTTGCTTTTGCTTTTGCTTTGGTATTAGTTTTAGTTGTCACAGCTGGAATCTTTTTTAAAACACCTTTGAGCTCTGTCTTTGAAGACCTAAATAACCAAGTAATATCTAAAATAACAACCAAAATAAACGAGGATGAGATTTCTTCAGCTGCTATTGTTTATACCATAGATACTTTCAAAGAATATGGTCAATGGCTTGGCAATAATCTAAAAAACCGAACATCAACTATTCGGAACAGCATCTATAAAGGTATTCAGGACATGGTGGAGCTTTGCAGAGGACAGGTTTCCGCAATTGGCTCTATTTTTCACCAGATAGGTAAAGCCCTAACCTATCCCTTCAGAGCAGTTTATCGGTTTGTTAGTCAATCTCATAAGATTTTTTTGTCAACCTACTCCAACACCAAGGACTTAATAAAAGGAATAGAATTTCTTAAGGGACAGATTAAGGCATTAAGAGAAGAAGGCATTATAGCGAAAGAAACAATAAAGGAAGTAGAAGTCAGCAAGGTTACCAGAATAGAACCTGTTAAAGAGATAACCAAGGAAGTTATTAAAATAGATGACGAGGCCTTAGCCCAGTTTCGAGCCCAGATAACAACTTTCGCAACCTGGGAAGAAGACATCGAACACCTTAAAAAAATAACTAAAGCAAGCGCTCATGTCCCTGCTTCTACCGACCCGCTATACATTACCCCCCATGAAAGTATTAAGGTTGAGGGCGATGTCATAATAGGTTCTACTTCTTCTGACATACTAACCGTTAAAGCAACCTCCACCTTCCAATCCCCGGTTACAATAGATTCTAGTTTAACTGTAAATGGCAAACTTACGACAACTACCTTTCAAATGACCTCCGATCCTTTGGCAGGCTATGTTTTGAGTTCTGACGCTTTGGGTAATGCTACCTGGACAGATGTCTCTTCAACAGCCGGTCCCTGGACCCTCTCAGGCATTAACCTTTATCCCGATGATACTTCCTATAGTCTAGCCATTGGTGCTACCGACGCTGGAACTGCTAAGTTATATGTTACAGGTAATGTTGGCATAGGCACAAGCAGCCCCAGCGCCAAATTAGAAGTGGTCGGAAATATCATTGGCGATACTTCGTTTAATTTTGGGCCAAGCGGGGACACAGATTTAATGCAGTTAACAAACAATCAATTAACCGTCAATGGAGACGTTAAATCCACATCTTTTACCATAGGTTCAAACACTCTTGATACCAGCGAGTGGGCTTATCTTGATGGATTAGACCAAGCATTAAAGCAAGCAGACAGCCCGACTTTTGTAGGGCTTACCGTGAGCGGCAACACAGATTTGGGGGATACTACCGTTGACTCTTTAGTTTCTACGGGCAATATTTCTCTTGCCACAAATAACATTTTTTTAACGGGCAACATAGCCGATAATACATCCAGAGCAAGTAATTTGTACACTACAACTTTATTCGCGACTAAACTTGGCGAAAACCTAAACGCCAACTCTCGTAAAATAACCTCATTGGCTGTTCCCACTGTGTCAACCGACGCAGTCAATAAGGCCTATGCTGATGCGCTGGCTATGGGATTATATTGGCAAGACGCTGTTATTAAATTCTGCGCCCAAAGCGCAGCAGTAGAAACTACAGGAAACAGGTATATTGCCTCTGAAACTTCTGGCGGTTGGACAATCAACAATATCTATGAATGGAATGGAAGTAGCTGGGACGAGGTCGTGGCGATAGACAGAATGGCCGTTGCCGTTACAGATACAGGGCAAAATTATACCTACAATGCCACTGACAGCCAGTGGGTAAATTTTGGAACCACTGTTGACCATAATTCCACATTAGGGTTGCAGGGGGGACAAGCCAACCAGTATTATCACGCTACAGAAGCTGAACACGATAATTGGTTTATTAAAAACGTAGATGATACAGACGACATAAGTGAGGGCTCAACCAATCTATTTTACACAGACGCGAAGGTGAATGCGTTAGTCCAGAGCACCGATTCCGATTATACTATACAGGGCGACTGGACTTTTAATAATTTGATAACTTGCGCTAACACCCCTACAGATGATAATCATTTAACAAGAAAACAATACGTAGATAATTTGTTGCAGGGATTTACCTGGAAAGACCCTGTTTTAGACAAAGACCTATCAACTCCGCCTGGTTCTCCGAGTATAGGCGACAGATATATTGTCGCCGGGTCAGCAGGTAGTTGGTATAATTCCGCTTGGTCTTACAGGCAGAAAGTAACAATAGACAATACAAAGGTGGCTGGGAACGAGACGGCTTTCCCAGTCCTAATTTTGATTGAGGACGAAGCTAATACTCTGTTTACAAATTGTCAGTCCGACGGGGACGACATACTCTTTACCTCGTCTGACGGGCAGACAAAAATTCCTCACGAAATAGAATACCTGAATACCGCCTCTGGCTCCCGCAAGATGGTGGCTTGGGTTAAGAGCGATTTAACGGGCGCGACCGACACCGAACTTTATATCTATTACGGAAATGCAACCTGCGGCAATCAACAGCAAGTAACTGCCGCTTGGGATAGCAGTTATAAGATGGTTCAGCATTTATCTGAAACATCGGGAGCTCATTACGATTCTACTTCCAATGATAATGACGGAACGCAATCTGGAGGAGTAATCCAGAATGCTGATGGAAAGGTAAACGGAGCTGATAGTTTTGATGGGAATAATGATTATATCAACTGCGGCAATAATGCTGTGTTTAATGTTGGAACGGGTGACCATACATTACAAGGTTGGGTTTATCCCACGGGGATGACCACTGATTATTACCATTACATAGTTTCAATTGGAAATGATTCTACTGGTAAGCAATCAGGTATTGGATTTAGGAATAGCGGAGTATATCATTCGACATACAGCAGCCCGATAATATACTCCACTTATAATATTCCTTCTTTGGATGCTTGGTATCATATTGTTGTGGTCCATTCAGGGGGGACAGATTATCTCTATGTTAATGGTGCGCTTCAGGAATCCCAAGCCATAAGCATCAACACCAATAACGGAAAATGCAGAATTAGCGCCCATACGGCTGATACAAGTCATTTCAAAGGAACGATTGACGAAGTCAGGGTTTCAACCACAGCAAGAAGCGCTAACTGGATTTCAACGGAGTATGCTAACCAGAATTCCCCTTCCACTTTTTTCTCATTAGGGGCAGAAGAAACTCCTTCTGCCAGCGGTGGTTGGGCAGGGTATATTGATAATATTACAGAGTGGGACGGTGTTAATTGGACTTTTGAAACACCTGTAAATGGATGGTCGGTTATAGTAATAGATGAAAATGTGCAATATACTTGGAATGGGTCATCTTGGGTAACAGGGACAAATATAGTGGCTCATAATAATACAACAGGCAAGCAAGGTGGAACTACTAATGAGTATTATCACCTTACACAAGCGCAACATACAGAAACAACGCAATGGCTTGACGATGTGACTTTATCTGATGGCGGGGCTATGAACATAGGTGCTGGCAACTTTACTACTACTGGCGATTTAAGTTGTGATGCCATAACTGCTACTGGGTTAGTAAAAACAGGTCAAATCCTTGCCAGTGGTGCCGGCTCTCACCCCTCGGGGATAGGGACTTATATTGAATTATACGTATTGGCTTCACCCGGCCCGACTGCCCGCATACTTCCTTATGATGGCTCAAATTATTACGATTTGGCGATAGGAGATTGGGGTGGAGGCGATCCCAATATAATGCTTAAAGTTGGAGGTGCAGTCGGGATTAACGAGGGTGCTCCCGAGGCCAAACTCCACGTAGCTGGCGATATTATAGCCCGTGAGACATCTGGCTCTTTGCTGAGTTTACAATACGATGCTACCAATAAAGCGGATTTTGCCGTTGATAGCAGTGGCGACCTGACTATTACTGCTTATGGCGGCGATATAGATTTTGATAATGAGAATTTAATAACAACAGGAACATTAGGGGCAGGCGCTATTACCGGCACTTCCCTTACCCTGGGAACAGGCGGGGCTTTAAGAACCTCTACTTCGGTTGGCAACACCCTGCTTTTACAGGCTTATGATACTGATGCCGTACCAGCAGCTTATGTTACTTTTGCTACCCTCACTGCCGGTACTGCTCCAACCATGGATTTAGCCACTGGGGTTACCATTGGCGGCAGCAACTATATCTACCGAGCCAGTGGAACTGATGTGGCTGTTGCTGACGGTGGGACAGGAAAGAGTTCCTGGACCGCCAACTCTCTTATCTATGCCTCGGCCACCACTACCCTAACTTCCTTAGGAACAGCAACCAACGGCCAACTTATTATCGGCTCTACTGGGGTTGCCCCGGTCTTAGCCGCTCTGACCGGAACAGCCAATCAGCTTACAGTGACTAATGCGGCTGGTTCTATTACCCTTTCTCTTCCCCAGGATATTCATAGCGGGGCCAGCCCGACTTTCGCTGGCTTAACAGTAACCAATGCTATTACTGAATTCTCCACTGACGGCACCTTAGGGGATAACAGCGACTCGGCTCTGCCGACCGAAAAAGCAGTTAAGACCTATGTGGACGCCGGGGTAGCCGGCAAGGATGCCTTCATTGAACTGACCGACACTCCAGCCGGTTATACCACTGGAAATGCCATCTATACTACCAATGCTACTCCTAACGCAGTCATCGAAACCACTGTTATACTCACCGAAGCAGCCAATACATTTAATATTGCCAAAGGAACAGCCAGTTTAGATATTGCGGCCGGGGCTGCTTTGGATGTTGACGCCAACCTAACAGTTGAAAGCGCCAGTCTGGTAAACCAGGATTTGACCTCTGACGCTTCACCTAGTTTTGCCCAACTTACTGTGGATGGTCTTGTGTGGAATGCCAATGTTTTCAGCGAATCCGTGGATGGTTCTACCCTTGTTACTCTCCGCAATACCGACGCAGATTTAGCTTCAGAAAGCTATATCTTAGAACTTCAGCATACCGCAGATGGTGATGCTCAAGGAGACTTCATTAAATTCACTGATGCTTACGGCGGGACTCCTGGGACTTTATTTAATGTAGAATACAGCGGTGATACCACTATTGCTGGCTCTCTTTCTGTCGGTGCTGATGATAGTGAAAAGCAGGTTTTAGTAGGCAGTTCTGCTGATAACGCTACGGTATCTTTTGCAAGTGTAGCCGAACCCGGCACAGGTGTCCATTGTCATATTGGTCAAGTAAGTATGATGGTAAACGAGAATAGTGTCAGTTATTTTACAGCAAATGGATTAGCCTTAAGTAGTAAAAAGATTTCCAACGACGGTGGTGATGAGGGAATATCGGTGGATAATAGCGGTAATGTAACTATGTCGGGGACAGTGACTTGGTCTAGTGGTGGCTCTGCTAATGCCAATACTGCCTATACCCACTCACAGGATAATTCCCAAGCCCATTCGGATTATTTGCTTAACAATGCTGATGATGATACAACGGGAAAACTTGGTATAGGTATATCTCCAACTTATCAATTAGATGTTTCAACAACAGGAACAAGGGGTTTGAATGTTTTGAGGACAGTAACAACCAACACTGCTGGATATGGTGCTTATCTTGAAAACGATTGGACTTATACTACAAATAGTGCAGTCAATCAATATGGTTTATATAGTAAGTTAGACCTTCACAATACTGGAAATATTATAACTCTTACAGGTAATTATTATTCTTTATATGGTGAAGCCAGTTTTGATGAAACTCAACTTGCAGTCATAAGTGGTGATTTAATTGGAGTTTATGGTTATGCTCACGAAGCCTTGACTGCGAACAATGGGGCCTCGATTGTCGGAGTTGTCGGCCTTGCCGATAGAAATGCCGCTACTGGTGCGGAAGTTGGTGTCTTTGGACAGGCTGGGGCGGCGACACCGACTGGCTTGCCTACTTCTGGCAGCTATGCGGGATATTTTGCAGGAGATGTTGGGCTAACAGGAAACATAGTTATGCCTGCCGATGGTGTAATTGGAGTAACAGACGGCAACCCCCAGATAGTTTTTGATAATACTAATAATTGGTTAGAGATAACTGGCAACGTCGGCATCGGGACGGCGAGCCCGAGCCAAGAATTGGATCTGATTGGAGACCTTGAATTAGAGGATACAACAAGTGATGACACTGGTGTTATCTACAAAGGAGCAAATAGTTTTATCCATAACTTTAAACATCCAACTGGAGAATCAGCAGTGCCTGATGGAAAAAATACTTTTGTAGGGGTGAACGCTGGAAATTTCACAATGGGTAGCACAGCTACTCAAACTCTGCACGGTAGCTATAACTCAGCAATGGGAATGAATGCTCTTTACTTCAACACCACTGGCTTCTATAACTCAGTAGTGGGATATGCTGCCCTTTATTCCAACACCACTGGCTACTTCAATTCAGTGATAGGAGCGGGTGGTCTCCTCGCCAACACCACTGGCTACTTCAATTCAGTGATAGGAGTGGATGCTCTCCGCAACAACATCACTGGCTACTTCAATTCAGTGATAGGAGTGGATGCTCTCTACTTCAACACCACTGGCCACCACAACTCAGCAATGGGAGCGGATACTCTCCGCAACAACATCACTGGTTCAAACAATACTGCTCTGGGATATGATGCTGGTCGGTATCAAGCTGATGGTTCAACTCCTCTTGGTAACCCCGAAAATAGCATATATATTGGCGTTGGAGCAAAAGGAAAAGACGATAATGATGATAACTCCATTGTTATCGGCTATAACGCCGTTGGGCTTGGAGCAAATATAATTGTTCTAGGCAACAATAATATCACGCAAACAGTCTTAAACGGTGACGTACTGGCGACCTCTTTTTCAATCGGTGCCAATACTCTTAGTACTACTGAGTGGGCTTATTTAGACGGGCAAAACCAAGCAGTTAAAACATCTTCTGATGTCACTTTTAATAAAATAACAGCCGGGGATGATGTTAATTTTAATTTCAATGCAAATGGAGAACAATTTCGCTCAGGGTTAGGGGTTGGGGGTTTAGTAAGTCTAACTGGCATTACTCAAACAGACCATGTTTTTGGTAGATATTTTAATTCAAGTTCTGGCACAGCAAATAGCGGATATATCGTATATATAGAGAATGCAACTGACGAAGAAATAGGCGATACCACAACATTATTAGGATTAAAAAATAGTGTTAGTGATGCTGTAGTTTTTGGCGCACCCCTCGGAGATTTTATAACTTGCACTAATGCGACAGGAGCGGAGGTCTTTGTGATAGAAGATGACGGGAAAATAGACAGCAATTTCACAGGCACACACGATTTTGAAGGAAATATACAATTAGACCATTTAATTCCTACCACCCACGAAACCTATGATATTGGCACAAGTTCAACTACTGCCTTTCGTGATGGGTGGTTTAAGAATATCAAACTAACAGACGGCGATGGTAATGGCATATATTTCTGGAATGGAAGTAGTAGTTATGCTATTTATATGAGTGACGCTGACCCTGATTTGGGAGGAGTTACGAGTTATTCTTTAACATTTAAGATGAACGATGCTGATACAAGAGGTTTCAGATGGGTAAATGAGAATGAATGCGGGATGTCGCTTGAAAATTATACAGGTCAATGGGATTTGACGGTTGCTAATGATGTCAATGTGGGGACGAATCTTACCGTAAGTGGACAGGTTTATGTTCCAAATATGGCAGAAGGTGGGGATATGGGAGATGGACAGGTATGGTGGGATGTAGCTAATGGGCAGCTAAGATGTCTCGCAGCTGCATCTCCCTTTTTCCAATTATGGGAAGGAGATGATTTAATTGAAGAAATAGAATTTGCGGCAAACCTTGATAAGCCGGCAATGGCAAGTTGGCAGAGTTTCTCATTAAAGAATTATGATACGTCAAGATACATAGTAAAAATTGAAGAAAGAAAGGAGGAAACAAGTTACATAGATGCTGTTCAAATCATACTTTTTGGGACATTTGAACCGGAAAAAACAGGAAATTCAGAATATTATGTTTTAGAGCCAGATTTGGAGAAATTAAAGAAAAAAGACGGAAATTGGCTTATTATGAATTATGGAGATGAAGTAGAGATAAGTTTTGATAAAATCCCCCAAGGTTTCACTGTCTATTCGGCTCAGCTCAAGACCTATGGATTTTATGTTCCCGAAGGAGATGTTTTTGATATATCCGACTTAGCCGGCCTTGGCGGAACCGATAATGTTACTGTTCCTGAAGACGGGGTGGGAGAGCTTAGCCAAGATGGTTCAATAGGTGATGGAACGATTGAGGGCGTAACGGACGAAGAGGGAAATTTGGTCCAAAAAGTGAAACAAGTCCTGGCTTCTTTTGGCTTGTTTATAGAGAATGGCATTGTTCAGGTAAAGGAGATTGTTACTGAAAAACTCACGGCAAAAACAATTAGGACTGAGAGAATGGAAATAATTGACCAAATAACAGACGATATTTACTGCACCTGGATTGAAAACGGAGAGTGGAAGAAAGTAAGAGGAGAATGCGGAACAATGGAGTTTGTCAATAATAGCAGTGGCAGTGGCGATAGCAGTGGCAGTGGCGGCAATAATGATATAGAAGGATGCACTGACTCTGGGGCCTTGAATTACAATCCAGAAGCGACAGTTGATAACGGTTCTTGTGAATACGCTGAACCAGCACCAGCACCAGCACCTGAGCCTGAGCCAGAACCAGAACCCGAGCCTGAACCAGAACCAGAACCAGAACCAGAGCCTGAACCAGAACCTGAACCCGAGCCTGAGCCAGCACCAGCACCAGCACCAGCACCTGAGCCTGAGCCAGAACCAGAACCCGAGCCTGAGCCAGAGCCAGAGCCAGAGCCAGAGCCAGAGCCAGAGCCTGAACCCGAGCCTGAACCCGAACCTGAGCCAGAGCCAGCGCCCGAACCTGAACCTGAGCCTGAGCCTGAGCCTGAGCCTGAGCCAGAGCCAGAGCCAGAGCCAGAGCCAGAGCCTGAATTGCCAGATAGTATTGACTAATAAATAATTAATTAATATACTAAACAAACATATGGTAAAAACATTAAAAGAATCTTCTCAAATAGTTGGAATTTGCGAAAAAATTTCTAAGGGCAGTATTTACCTTTTGGTTTTCCTTTTGCCGCTTTTTTTCCTGCCCTGGACAGTTAGCGCCCTTGATTTTAATAAGCAGGCCCTATTGATAACCTTGGTTTCGCTTTCTCTTTTTGCCTGGCTGTTAAAATCTCTGATTGCTGGAAAATTTAGTTTTCGCCTTAGTTGGCTCCATATTCCAATAATAGCTTTCTTTTTAGTTTTATTAGTTTCAACAATTTTCTCTTTGTGGTCTTACGGAAGTTTCTGGGGCTGGCCTCAAATTACTTCGGAGAGCTTACTGAGCTTACTTTGTCTTGTCTTACTTTATTTTTTGATAACCAGTATTTTTGGAAAGAAAGAAATTTTCTATTTAATGACTGCGTTGATATTTTCCGGTTTTTTGGCAGCGCTTTTGGGGGTTCTTCAACTCTTCGGTAGATTCTTACTTCCTTTAGATTTTAGCAAAACTACCTCTTTTAACACTATTGGGGCTGTAAACAGTTTAGCAATTTTTACTGCTGTTTTACTGCCTTTGACCATTATTTTAACGACCAAAGCCAAGAGATTTTTAAAAGCGTTTTTTGTCATTGCTCTGGTTCTTGGCACTGTTTTATTGGTTTTAATTAATTTTTCTGTTGCCTGGTGGCTGGTGATAATTGGAACTGCTTTGGTTATTACCCTGGGAGTGCAGAAAAGAGATATTTTTGACAGCCGTTGGTTAGTTTTACCAATGTTCTTTTTGGTTTTGGCTCTGTTTTTCAGTTTTTTTAGATTTCAGATTCCTGGAATGCCTCCCCGGACCATAGAAGTTTTTTTAACCCAGAGGACAAGTTTTAGTATTGCCCAAGAAACGTTAAAAGAAAATCCAATTTTGGGCTCCGGGCCTGGTACTTTTATTTATGATTTTTCGAAATACAAAAAAATAGACTTTAATCAGAATCCTTTCTGGAATGTAAGATTTGAGGGAGGGGTTTCAAAAATCCTTAATAGTTTAGCTACCACTGGCATATTAGGGATTCTTTCCTTTTTAGCCCTTATTGGCTTTTTTATTTTTTATGGAATAAAATCCCTTTTTGGAAATCCAAACAAAGAAAAATCAGCTAAGGGAGAAGCCACTTCGAGTGCTCAAACTAAGAAGCAAAATGCTTTAAGCAAAAAAACTATAAAAGAGACCAGTAGCAAGGAAGAGCAAACAGATGAAGGATTTTTATGGTTTTTAAG
>Ga0315533_1002896_pt1 | contig 11613 bp, 12 predicted proteins | sample SalMarSW160130MG_FD_203081 | JGI IMG/M metagenome (GOLD analysis project Ga0315533, IMG submission 203081) | Salt marsh sediment microbial communities from the Plum Island Ecosystem LTER, Massachusetts, United States - Salt Marsh Sediment SW1601-30 ...
GCCTCCTGTAAAAAGTTATTGTGGCGTTTCGACGACCACGAGCCAAAATGGCAGGGCCGTTACGACGAGCCCGAGTATAACAAAACCGGGAGGCTCCGGTTACATAGCTTATCTGTGGCCCAAAAAAGTCCGTGCCCATTCGTGTCAATTCGTGGCCAATTCTTCTCCGCGCTCTCAGCGTCCTCCGCGGTTACTTTTTCTTTGTGTCTTCGTGCCTTAGTGGCCAATCCTTCTCTGCGCTCTCCGCGCGCTCGGCGGTTAAAATCCGTCGCATTTTTTCTCTTTTTTTCTCTTTTTTTCTCTATTTTTCCCCAAATTTCTCATTTTTTCTCCATTTTTCTCTCTTTTTCTTCATTTTTCTCCATTTTTCTCCATTTTTCTCACTTTTTTTCTTACCTATCTCACCCAAACTACCCAAACCAACCTATCAACCCTCATTTTTAACCCAAAAACCCACATCCCACCTTAAAATAAACCCCAAATTCCCCCTATTTTTTAAAATTCCAGACAATTTAAGTCTTATTATTATCACCGATGTATTCCGGCACAAGCTCCTTGATTTTCCGGACTATTTCGTTGTAGTTTTGCATTTCGGCAACGATTAAGAGTTTATTTATGCCCACCCGAAGTCTGTCGCGGTCCATCGGAATATTATTCCATATACCGATTTTAGGATGTCTTGTCGGCTGCATATCTTCGCCTTTTATTGAAAGCTCCTCAAAGAGTTTTTCACATCGTTTTGTGCGTATCGCATATTGCGTTATACCGCGTCCTATAATCTTGTGATAAAGCAGAGCTAATTTTTTTTGCTGGGTGATTTCAAGCAAAAAAACATCTGAATTTTAGAATTTAGGCGGTCGGAAATTTGCATTTGGTGAAATATTGAGCATAATTTAAGTATAGGGTCGAGAATGATTTGGCACTATTGTTGCACTCGGGAGGGAAATGGCGGCGAAGATAAACAAATCTTTATTTCGCAGGGGGCTGTCGTTGGTGGACGCGATGGTAGCGATTGCTATCTTATCGGTAGGCGTGATGGCGGCCACTAATTACAGGTATTACGCCGCCCTGGATGCGCGGAAGGCCACTGTACACACAGCGGCTGCGAAAATCGGGCAGATGCTTTGCGAGAGCTGGCGTGGCGTCGACGGCGCCGAGACATACGACCCAATAACTTGTTTAGGTTCAAATCTGGAAATCACCACAAGCACCGGCCCCGGCAAACCGGAAGACTTTACCCTGTTGGGAAGCTACACGGTGCGGTTAAACGGTGTCAGCTACTACGTTACTATGTCGTGGAAGGATATTTATAGCGGCTTGAGGGCCTTGAACGTGGTGGTGGCCTGGGTGCAGCGGGAACAGGCGGGAAGTGACATCGACGATGCGGACAAATCGTTTAAGCTTACGACCTATATGTTGCGTTAAGATAATCAGGAGTATTAACCGGCTATGCGGGAAAAGACTTTTGCAACTCAATGCGGCTTTACGCTTATAGAGACAATGATAGGGACGGTAATTGCCGGTATCGTCATATTTGGTGTCGGCGTTGTGCTGGTGGAAGCTCCTCGCGGATGGCGCGTTATGTACAACCGTATAAACTGCGATGTGGTAACCGACGGGCACGTCGCAGCAAAAATGTTCGAAGCGGTGGTGCGAAAGGCGGACGGGGAGAGCTTCTTAGTCGATGGCGACGGCGACTGGATAGAGGTTTGTTACTACGAGAGTGAAGACTCTGTTGTTGTTGACCGCTATGTGCGTTTCTACGAGACCGACGGCGAGCTAAATGTCGAGTACGGCAAGCTCAAGCCCAAGCAGACGTTGAGCATTCAGACTGTCTGCAGGGACGTATCTGATTGTGTTTTCAGTGTAGCGGGGCGGTCGGCCCAGATGATACTTACACTCGACGACGGGACGCAGGCAAATACAGTTGTATCTTCTGGTGTTATGCACAATTAATGAAATAATGTTTCATAATGTAAAGTCAGGGTGAATATGAACAAACCGGTACAATCAAAAAATGCGGGCTTTGCAACGGTTCTGGTGCTGCTTGCGATAGTGGTAATGCTTGCGATGGGTACGAGCTTATTGAAGCTCGGTCAGAACAGTCGTATCGGGGCGGTGCGGGGTGCGTCGGAGGTTGCGGCCCGATGCGCCGCCGATTCGGGGTTGACAAAGGCCGTCTTTGAAATGAACGAAAAGCTGAGAGATGAAGCATGGGACAGCAGCAAGCTTCCACAGGCGACCGACCAACCCATACCCGGTTGTGATGCGACCTTTAGCTATACGGTTCTGTGGGATACCGAGAATGGCTATGTCATTGAATCAACTGGAAGGTCCAGCCGGGCTGTAAAAAAAGTTGCCTGCACTTTGTCACTCTCGGGACTGTTTGAACACGCAATTTTGACGCAGGGAGAGATAGCCCTGAAAAGCGGCTCAGTAGTGGACTGGTATAATTACGAGGCAGGTGACGAAAGTCTGAAAATCGGTACTAACAGCACTGCCAGTGGTGCCATCAATATAGGCCCCGGAGCAACAGTAAATGGCGACATCGTAGTCGGTGCCGGCGGTGACCCGGATGAAGTCGTCAATGCAAGCGGTGCAACCGTCACGGGTCAGATTTACGCCTCGACCCAAAGCTATGACTTTTCACCGGTAACAGTTCCTGGCTGGCTGGAGAGCATGCCTTCGGGGGGGACTGTAAAGACAACAATAATCAGTTCCGGAAAATATGATGGCATTGACCTTGGAAAAGGCGAAATAGTTACAATTGATGGGCCGGTCACCCTTTACATTACCGGAGACACAAGTCTTAGTAATTCAGCCCAGCTGCAGATAAGTGAAACGAATCCCGATGCCTCTTTGACTTTGTATTTAGGTGGGAATCTTTATTGCAAAAACGGCGGCTTTATTAACAACATAACAAAGGATGCCAAAAAACTTAAAATATACGGACTTGATAGCTGTACCAACCTGAATATAGCAACAGACGGGGAATTATATGGTGGAATTTACGTCCCCCAAGCAGATATGAGCTTGAAAAATTCCGTTAATATATTTGGGGCTGTTGTAGCTAAAAATCTTTATCAAGGTGCCGCCGCTAACTTTAACTATGATGCGTCTCTGAGGGATGTGGCTGTAAGTAATGAAGGCGTGCGCTTCGTAGTAAAAAAGTGGCGCGAGCAATAGCAAATCGTCTCGTCCTGCCCATTCACTGGTTCACTCATCAGCTTTTTCTGCGACCGGCTGTTATCCGAAGTTGTAGTGCTTTGTTACGGCTTCGGTGACGTGCCAGGTGCATTCGAGGCCGTTGGGAAAAATCACAAGGTCTCCGGGGCCGAAACTTACCGAATCCTTATCGTCTGAGACCGTCACTTTACCTTCGAGCAGAAGGCAGGTTTCCTTTTCCGTATATGCCCAGTCAAAGGTGCTGGGCTCGCACTTCCAGATAGGCCAGCGTTTGCAGGCAGCGGCCTGTTCGTCAGAGGGCTTTTGGACACTCACGTCTTTAACTGTAGGCATTTTATTTCTCCTGCTTTGGTTTTAGTTTAATCGTTTCTTGCTGTTTGGCTATTATACGGCAATTATATGTCAGGAGAGATTATTTTTAAATATGCAGGAGAAATTTTTCTTAAAGGTTGGCGATAATTTGCTATAAATTAGGGCGAAATGGAGCAGAAGCAATTAGAGAAATTCAGGGCGTGGTTTGATGATTATGTGGCCGGCTTTTATGGGGACGATGGGTTCCTAAACGCCAATTTGAAACTCAAGGAAGACCACAGTCGCCGGACGTGTGAAGAGATGCTGGGTTTGGCTGATGAGCTCGGCCTTGATGCGAACAGCAGGCGGATAGCTGAGGTGATAGCACTTTTTCACGATATCGGGCGGTTCAGACAGTTTGTCAAGTACCGAACATATAACGATACTAAAAGCGTGGACCATTGTCTGCTGGGGCTGGGTGTCCTGCGTGAAGCGATGGTGCTTGAGGGGCTTGAGAGGGCAGAAAGGCAGTTGATTGAAAAGGCGATTGAATATCACGGCCTCAAAGAGCTGCCGAGCGTTTTGGATGGTGAATGTTTGCTGTTTTCGCAGCTGATACGCGATGCGGATAAGCTCGACGTTCTTTATACGGTGACGGAATACTCCAAACAGTACAAGGACGACCCGGAGGGATTTAAGCTGGAGTTGGAGTTTCCGGATACTACGGAGTATTCTGCTGAAGTTGTTGAGGATGTTCTGTGCGGACGGCGGGTTGATTATAGCAAATTGCGCACCCTAAACGATATGCGGCTGCTGCAATTAGCGTGGGTCTATGACGTAAATTTCCCGGCAACGTTGAAGCGAATGAAAAAGCGCAGGTTTCTGGAGACGTTTCTTGATTTTCTGCCGGAAACCGGTGATATTGAAAGAGTCAAAGAAAAGATATTCGGGTATGTCAATGACCGAATCGAGCGGGACGGAAAAGTAAATTAAAGAATGAAGAAGGGAAAAGATTGCTATGGATAATGTCGTTCTGCAGACAGACATAGAGGGACAAAAGCCGAAGCGAGGCAAGGTTCGTGATATATACGATGTGGGTGATAAGCTGCTGATAGTTGCGACCGACAGGATAAGCGCCTTTGACGTGGTTATGGTTAACGGCATACCTTATAAGGGGATTGTTCTGACGCAGATTTCGCGGTTCTGGTTTGATTTTTTAAGCGGTGAAGTCGAGCATCACTTTATCAGTGACGAAGTTGAAGGTTTTCCTGAGCCGTTTTGTAGATACGGCCGGCAGTTGGCAGGTCGCAGTATGCTGGTCAAAAAGGTTGATGTTTTGCCGGTCGAATGCGTGGTGCGGGGATATCTGGCCGGTTCGGGCTGGAAGGAATACGAGGCCACGCAAAGCGTCTGTGGTGTGAAATTACCGGCCGGGTTGAGCCAGTGCGAGAAATTGGGCGAATTGGTATTTACGCCGGCAACCAAGGCCGAGAGAGGGACGCACGATGAGAATATCAGTTTTGAAAAATGCGTGGAGATTATCGGCGAAGAATCGGCCAACTATGTGCGTGATAAGAGTATGGAGATTTTCAAAAAGGCAGGCGAATACAGCGAGAGCAGAGGTATAATCCTGGCCGATACGAAATTCGAGTGGGGCGTTGTCGATGGCAGGATTATTTTGATTGATGAGGTTTTGACGCCGGACTCTTCACGTTTCTGGCCTGCCGATGAGTACGAGCCGGGCAGAGACCAGGAAAGCTTCGATAAGCAGTTTGTCCGGAATTTTCTGGAGAGTATAAATTTTGACAAATCCGGGCAGGGTGTCGAGCTGCCTGAAGATATTGTCTCAAAGACCAGCGCAAAATACATTGAGGCCTACGAGCGATTGACAGGCAAGAAGTTCAAGGTTTAAGTTCAAAGTAAGGGCAGGGCCTTGAGAGAGCAATACCGCTGCGAGGTTGGTGAGGACGGAGGGGCTGGAAAATCTCGCCGTATCTTTTTTTTTCTTGTTTTGTTAGCTGCTGTTGGCGGTGCTGTTCTGGCGGCGCATTGGCCCTGTGTTTCGGCGAAGGCCCTGATGCTTGATGACGACCAGTATTTAGTTGAAAATCGGCTGGTGCAAAATCCAGGCTGGACCTCGGCGAAGCGGTTTTTAGCTGAGGTTTTGCGTCCTTCGACCGTGCGGGGGTATTACCAGCCGTTGGCTATGATATCGCTGATGCTGGACGTTGCTGTGGGGGGAGATGTTGATAATTTAAGGCCGTTTCGTCTTACAAGTCTTTTTCTGCATGTGGCAGACAGCTTATTGTTGGTTGTTTTTCTATATCTTTTGTTTGGTCAAATCGTCCCTGCGGCGATAGGAGGGCTGCTGTACGGCGTTCATCCGGTGGCCATCGAGTCGGTGGCGTGGATATCGGAGCGCAAGACATTATTGGCTGGGTTTTTTGCGTTGTGGTGCCTGATTTTTTATGTGCTGTATGTTCGCAGGCAAAAGTGGCGGTATGGAATAATATGTCTGGCGATGTATGTCCTGTCGTTACTGTCTAAGCCTGCGGTGGTGGCGATGCCGGTTTTGCTGCTGTTGCTGGACTTCTGGCCTTTTCGGCGGTTCGGCAGGCGGGCGATTTTGGAAAAGCTGCCGTTGTTTGTTGTCGGAGCCGCCTTTTCGGTTATTACGTTTATTTCTCAAAGCGGCACATCGACGGTTAAATTGCCGGGTGAATCCGGGCTGGTTCGTCTTTTGCTTACTTTTTGTCATAACATTGTTTTCTACCTGTATAATTTTCTCTGGCCTGTCAATTTGTCGTGGTATTATCCGTTTCCGAAGCCGTTTAATCTGTCGCATCCGGCGGTGCTTTTCGGTGTCATCGGCACGGGTGTGCTGATAGTAGTATTGTTGCTTTCGCTTCGATGGATAAGGTGTTTGGCTGTGGGCTGGCTGTTTTTCTTTATCGCTGTATTTCCGACGTTAGGCGTGGTAGGTTTTCATCCTGTGATTGCAGCGGATAGACACCTGTATTTCCCGATGGTCGGTTTTTTGTTGGCGGCAGTTTGGCTGGTGAGTCGGTTCTGGAAGGAAGAGGGAAAGGTTTTCGGGCTTGGCCGGTCTGCTCGGCGAGGCATAATAGTTTCGGCTGTTTTACTATTGGGTGCATCGGAGTTCATATTGACCCGCTGCTATCTGGTTTACTGGCGGGATACGGAGAGTGTATATAAGTATATGCTGGAATCCTCGCCGGATGTAATGGTACTGCACAATAACCTGGCCAATGTTCTTAATGATTCGGGCAAAGTTGATGAAGCCGTCGAGCATTTTAACAGGGCGCTTGAGCTCAAGCCAAATTCCGCTGAGGTTCATAATAATCTTGGCAATGCCCTCAGAGACCTGGGCGAAATCGATAGTGCGATTGTACATTACATAAAGGCACTTGAATACAGGCCGGGTTTTGCAGCAGCGCACTATAATCTGGCGGTAATGCTGGCCGGGCAGGGTAAGGCCGACGAGGCCATCGCGGAATATCGCAAGGCGCTGCGGCTTAAGCCGGATGACGTTGATGCGCTGAGCAATCTGGGATTTGAATTGGCCCAAACAGGTAAAAGTGGTGAGGCCGTTAAGTATTATAACGAAGCCCTGAAACTTCAGCCGGATAGCGTGATTACCCACGGTCGATTGGGCTTGGCACTGGCCGCTGTCGGCAAAATTGATGAAGCAATACGTGAGTTTCAGATTGTGCTAAAGGAAAGACCTGACGATGTGGAGATGTACTGCAATTTGGGTGTTCTTTTAGAAAGACAGGGTAAAATCACCGAGGCGATAGAGCAATACCGACAGGCGCTGCAAATCAATCCTGAATACACTAAAGCTGCGGAACTTCTCGAAGCTGCATTAGAGAAACAAAAAAACCTCCAATAAAGCGGGGGCAGGGGGGTAAAAGCTGCGAATTTTCAAAGAAGCTTTACACAAATTTCACCTTCGGCTGTTATTATGGTATGGAAGCTGAATGTATTCGACCGTTGTGAGAGGTAAATGAAGCATTCCAAACGTTTGGAGATATTTGAGAAGGTAAGGGCCGAGTATGCCGGCTTTTTAGCATCGGTTCTCTGGAAGCTGACCGGCGATAAGGAACTTTTCGCTGAAGCGCTGCAGTATGCACTGTTGGAGATGTGGCGTAAGGTCGAGAAGCTCGACGGCGAAAAGGCAGGGGCTTACATCTACAGAATTGCGCTAACGGCTAATTCAAAGGCGTGGCGAAACAGAATCGGCAGGGACGGTCGAGCTGGCCAGCCACAGCTAAACATTGAGGAAGACCCGCAGGATAGAGTCAGCAGCAGTGAATCGGCGGGGCTGATAAGACGGGCGATAGCACAGCTTGGCGCCAAGCAGGCCGGTGCTGTAGTAATGCGATACTTACAACAGCAAAGTTACGAGAGTATAGCTGGCAAGCTAAACTGCAGCGAGGATACAGCGAGGTCACACGTATCGAAGGCACTGGCAGCTTTGAAGAGCAAGTTAGGAAATTTGATATAAGGGGTAAAACGAAATGAACAGAGAAAATATAGAAGAAATCCTGAAAAAATTGGGCAGCGAAGACGTGCCCGCTGACATGCAGGCAATTGCGGAAGAAGCGTCGGAGCAATTTAGCAAAACATTAACACCGTCAAGGCAACATATATGGAGTAATGTTATGAGAAGCCCAATTACAAAATTAGCCGCTGCGGCGGCGATTGCAATAATCGTCCTTGGCGGAATAACTTTTTGGCCCAGCAGTTCAGAGAATGGAAAGTGGTGGTTGGGTCCGCCGGCAGCCTGGGGACAAGAAATTATAGCGGCGCTTGATACAATCAAAGGCATAACCTGCCGTGAACGAACGCTGCTTGTTATAGCCAACGGCTCAAAGCATACGTCCGGCACTTGGAATATCATTTACGTTTCGCACGACAGTTACCGCAACGATATCTATGATGGGGATTTCCTGCGGGAGATACAGTGGTATGTGCCTGATGGGAATAACATGATCCAACACTATGTACGTTTTGACCTGGAGTGTTATGGTGCTGTAACGCATAAGGGAACCTTCGGCAATCACGACCCTATCGAAAGGATACGCTTCCATGTCTGGCATTTGGATAAAGCAGATAAGCTATTAGGCCAGAAGGTCATTGAAGACCGTAATTGTGTGGGTTTTGAAATAAGCGCCAGCGAATATGGTGATAATCCTAAAGAGTGGCTTGACAGAATCTGGTTTGATGTTGAAACAAAACTGCCGGTATGGATAGAAGAACATGGCAGACCGGTCACCGGCAAGCCTAATGTGACCTTCACTAATATAAAAGACCAATTTGACTACAATCCGGAACTACCTGCTGGCACGTTCATCCCCGAAGTCCCTGATGGTTTCGTTAATGCACATCCTGATGAAATCAAGGCGGCCAGAGAGAAATAACAGAAAGGATAAATAGTTTGAATGTTCCCACATGGCCGGGTTGATTTTAGCTTGGCTTTTTTTGTGCGCTGTGGTTTTTTCGATGTTCAGACAGATAGATACTTTATAAGTTCCAGGCCTTTGCGAAGGCGCGGAAGCTTCGGTCGAAAGTTTTTTCGACGTCATCGGGGAAGCAGCAGCCGGGAAGCTCTTTCAATGCTAAATGATAGCTTATACATTCACAACATACCCCTTTTTTCTCGCAAGGATATGTACAATTACAGTTTTTCAGGTTCTGCTCTTTTTTACATTCCATCTAAAAACCTCGTTTATAGTTCATAGTTCGTAGTTTGTAGTTCGTAGCTCAATAATAAAAAGGCAATAGTAAATAGTCAATTGAAGTGCAACTCGATGACGTCCTTGTCGTTTAAGATGTGGTTTAGCTGGACGTTTTGGCCGGGATAGACGCCGGTGCCCCATATTCTTGCGGACTTTAATTTCTCAGCCAGTTCTCGGTGAATAGCAATGGCTAAGTCCATAACCGTTGCCCCGGCCGGCAGTGTGAACGGCTCGTTCATATCGGGGTCTTTGCCGGGCGGTTTGGCGTAGATGCGTATGATGCCCAATAAGCTGAAAAGCACGGCGGGCAGCTTTTCAAGGCCAGCGCCGGTTTTGGCGGAGATTTCTACAAATTCAAATTTGTGTCTGCACGATTGTTTCAGCGCTTCGAAGGCAGCCGGTTTGGCGATGTCGGATTTGGTGCAGATGCAAAATGCCTTTTTGCCGAGGACATTGCCGTGCTTGTCACGGGCGCGGGTTTCTTCGTCAATGAGCAGGTTTCTCGACTCTAAAAAGTCCAGACAGATTCGTAGCTGCTCGGCAATGTCGGCCGACAGGTCAATCGCAATGGCGATTAAATCGCAGTTGCGGTATGTCCCCACTTGGCCGGGGGCGATATAGTCGGCGGTAATGGGCGGCATATCGACAAGCTGAATCTGAATGTCCTCGAACTGCACCATCCCGGGTACGGGGGCGCCGGTGGCGAAAGGAAAATCGGCAACGTTGACCTTTGCGTTGGTCAGCGCAGCGGCGATTGAGCTTTTGCCGCTGTTTGGTGTTCCCAGAAGGACTATTTGTTCTGCGCCGCTTTTTGGGACGTGAAAGATGTCCTGCTGTCTGGCTTTGGTTTTTTGTGAGGCGGTTTCCTTCAGCTTGCTCAGTTTCCTGCGCAAATCGGCCTTTAAGTGGTCGGTGCCCTTGTGCTTGGGCATCACGGCCAGCATCCGCTCCAGCGCGAGGATTTTCTCGTCGGGCGTGGTCGCCTGGCGATACCACCGCTCGGCCTTGAAGTATTCTGGAGTTAAGTTCGCAGGCACGGTTGAAAACTTAAAAATTAAAGATAAAAAATTAAAATTTTGGAATCATCCAGCAGAAGGTTTCTGCTGGATGATGACTTCCTTAATTTTACATTTTGTATTTTGATTTTTGCCTTACTGAGTCAGCTTTTCTGCGACGAGGTCTCCGACTTCGCTGGTTGAGTAGCCCATTTTGCCGGCCTGCTGCGATTTTAGCTTGTTGGCGGTTACGAATATCACGGCTTTCTCTACTGCATCGGCAGCTTTTTCCTCGCCTAATGTCTCTAACATCATTTGCATCGCGCAGATGGCTGCCAGAGGATTGATGACGCCTTTGTTGGTATATTTGGGGGCGCTGCCGCCAATCGGCTCAAACATACTGACGCCTTCGGGGTTGATATTTCCGCCGGCTGCGATGCCCATCCCGCCCTGCACCATCGCACCGAGGTCGGTGATAATATCGCCGAACATATTGCCGGTAACGATGACGTCAAACCATTCGGGATTCTTGACCATCCACATACACGTTGCGTCAACGTGGTAGTATTCTCTTTCGATGTCGGGGTATTGGGCCTTGCCCATTTCGTGAAAGGCCCGCTCCCACAAATCGTATATATATGTCAGCACGTTGGTTTTGCCGCATAAAGCCAGCGTATTTTTATCGCCTTTGCCGCGTGCCTTTTTGCCGTATTTGCGGGCGTATTCGAAGGCGTATTTTAAACAGCGGTCAACCTGAAAGCGATTATATACAGCCGATTGCACCGCCACTTCGTTTGGTGTTGCCTTCATTGTGAAGCCGCCGGTGCCGGTATAAAGGTCGCCGGTATTCTCACGGACAACGGTGAAGTCTATATCGTCCGGGCCTTTATCTTTCAACGGAGTCTCTACACCCGGGTAGAGCCGCACCGGCCGCAGGTTAATATACTGGTCCAGCTCGAAGCGCGCCTTTAGCAATATCCCTTTTTCAAGTATCCCGGGTGCGACATCCGGATGGCCGATTGCACCGAGTAAAATGGCGTCGAATTTGCGCAGCTCTTCTACGGCGCTGTCAGGCAGCGTCTCACCGGTTCTTTTATATCTTTCACCGCCGAAATCGAACTCGGTCAAATCAACCTTAAAGTTGAACTTTTCCGAAGCGGCCTTTAACACCTTCACCGCCTCAGCCGTTACTTCCGGCCCCGTCCCGTCACCGGGTATCACCGCGATCTTGTAAGTTTTACCCATCTAACTTTTTCCTTTCTCTATTTTTCAAACCACGGATAAGCTATGTAACCGGAGCCTCCCGGTTTTGTTATACTCGGGCTCGTCGTAACGGCCCTGCCATTTTGGCTCGTGGTCGTCGAAACGCCACAATAACT
>Ga0315533_1002900_pt1 | contig 11608 bp, 10 predicted proteins | sample SalMarSW160130MG_FD_203081 | JGI IMG/M metagenome (GOLD analysis project Ga0315533, IMG submission 203081) | Salt marsh sediment microbial communities from the Plum Island Ecosystem LTER, Massachusetts, United States - Salt Marsh Sediment SW1601-30 ...
AGGTCCCAGAGCATAGCCACGATACAGTACCTGCCAGCCAGCCGGCGGATTATGCGTTCCCCAGATTAAAACTGTAGGTGCATCAGCCAGACAGACGGCCCCTTTGATACAACGGTTAGGAACAATGCCGGGAGGTAAATAACCACCCCCGTAAGTTGCTAAACTATAAAGAAGAGAATAAGCAGTACCGCCTGAGCCGGGGTCATCGGTCTGAACAATTATAGGGTCAATATGTCCATATTGCCCATAATATGAAGCGTAACCAAATCCTGAATAAATAAGGGTAGAACCTGCAGGGGCAGTTGCATTTCCCCACCGGGTAAATACACTGCCTATATTATCCGCCATAATTTTGCCGTCCACCTCCAGCTTTTCATATGGTTCGGTCGTCCCGATACCGATGTTACCGGCGGACTCGTAGATTACCGAATCGGTAAGAGTATTAGTATCCTGGAACTTGGGGATGTAGTCGGCTGTGCCGCTTCCGGTGATACCACCCGGAATGCCGCCAGCGGTTTCAGCATAGATTGCATGAGGAGTTGGTGTCAACTGCTGGCGAGGAGTCAGGGTAGTATATGGACTGGGGTCGTCCTGCTCTCCGGGCCGGACAGCTATTTGGAGCCAGCGGTCATTGCCGTCAAAGACACAAAAACCGAAATCCAGCCCAACTGTAAAATAGCCATCTATTATATCAATCTCATTTATATCGACCGTGCTTCCCATGTGAATGCCCCCCTGATAGACATTATAGAGGTCAAACTCGAGGTCGTATAATCCATCAGCAGGCGTGTTGCTATCAATCAGCCGGCCCTGATATGTAAAGGCAGAACTTATCTTTGCAGCTACAGCTTCGATATGGACGGAATCTATCACATTCGTAAGTGTACTGTCATAAAGTTTGAGGTCGGTTTCGCCGAGCTCCTGGGCTTCATAGTGGAATACGAAATGAACTCCCGCAGAGGGCGGCGGGCTGGTTCCGGTAGCACTGAGATAATAGCCACAAAAAGTGAGGTCATTATAGTCTAATACAACAGCAAGATTACCGGCTTCCGGTTTGGTCTCTGAATGCTCATATTCGCCCAGAACTATACAATCATCAAAGCCGAGATACGCCACGTAGGAGCTGCTATCATCCGATACGACCCCGAAAGTACACGAGCTGCCGAGCTCGATAGTAATCGAATTACCCGGTGAGCCGTTAATGGTCAGAGATTGAGCAGCGTACGACATAGAGGCTAAAAGCAATACTAAAATTGTTATTATTGTAGTTTTCATCTTCTCATCCTTTCAAAAATTTTGAGCCTTATAGGCGTGCTTTCAGCACAAATAATAAATTAAAAAAAAATTATCCCTTTTCGCCTCCTTTTAATTGTCAACTAATAAAATATATTTATATCACATCGCATTCATTTGTCAAAACAATAACTTGATTTTTTCGGAAATCCTTAAAATCTTTCCTCGCATCCGTATATCGAGCTTTTCCATCTCTTTTGAACGTTTCAGAAGTTTGCTGTGTGTATGTTTCCTTCAAATTGAATTTTTCAGCTAAAAATGCGTTTTCACCAGTTTTTTTTAAAAAATGTGTAAATCACGTGAAAAATAGTTGACAAAAATATGTTTATAGTATAAAAAACAACGGTTAAACCTTTCTCCGCTACGTAGGCGGCGAGAGGTGGAAAGTTCAGATTGTTCTTAACGACATTACCAGCCCCTAACCTGCAATGCTTCTACTTCTGTGCACCGGAGGAGTAATCGTTCTGGGGAGAAAGAAAAGATAAGTCTCCTTTAAGGTACCCCAAAGGAAAGCAGGTAACACTCTCCTTTTTTATTACCGCAAGAGATACCATCGTGTGTTTAATTGGGCTAAATTGAGGCCATATGAATTAGTTCAGCCCGAATCAAGAAAACCATGCCATCGTTAACCAGAGTGTACTATAAAAAAAAGCTTTGTTTTCTAATTTGTTGAGTTTTTGCAATCTCTGATTAGGGGATGTGTCGGCAGCAACTGGATGTAGGAAGCAGTATTGTTCGGTGAGAATTAAATCGTGTGGGACTAACTGTATCTTCACCAGTTAGTTTTCATGGATATTGGGCCTGTCCCTGTAGGGGACAGGCCCAATTTTATTGTTCCTTCGTAATACTACAACCGTAAGGTTGTAGATGGAAATATCCGACAAAGTCGGCCGGTCAAGACCGTCCAGTTAAATGCCACGTCCGCAAGGGCGTGGCAATTCATTTTTGCTGACGGTGCAGAATGACACTTTTCTCATAAGCTTTCAATTTTTCGCACTCAAAAACGATTGACAAGTCGCGCACGAAACTGCTATTCTATAAGCGGTTAGAAGGTATCTGGCGGCGTAGCTCAGTTGGTTAGAGCATGGGATTCATAAGCCCAAGGTCGTCGGTTCGAGCCCGACCGCCGCTACTTTTTTAGTTTTGAGTTTTTAGTTCTCAGTTTTGAGTTAAAAAACAGCTTAAAACTTAACACTTATAACTCAAAGCTAAAATTGCCCCCATCGTCTAGCGGCCTAGGATATCAGGTTCTCATCCTGGAGACAGGGGTTCGACTCCCCTTGGGGGTATTTTTAATTATTTCAAAAATTAAAGTGTAAAAATCAAAATTAATGAGGATAATTTGATAGAGTCAATTTCCCAAATCTATTCAAGCAAATCATGGCCGATAGTAAAGCAGACAAACGATTTATAAAGGTTGCGATTGAGCAGGCGGGGATTGCGCAAGAGAATGGTGATGTGCCGATTGGGGCGGTGATTGTTCATAACGATACCATAATCGCAAAGGCATATAACCAGAGAGAACAATTGCAGGACCCTACTGCTCATGCTGAGATAATCGCACTTACACAGGCGGCAGCGGCTCTTGAGAGCTGGCGGCTTGAAAATTGTACGATGTATGTCACGCTGGAACCCTGCCCTATGTGCGCAGGAGCACTTGTGCTTGCCAGAATCGACAGATTAGTTTACGGCTGTGACGATGCGAAAACTGGAGCAGTAAAAAGTCTTTACAATATAGTACAGGATGATAGACTAAACCATAAAATTGAAGTAACGAGCGGCGTTCTGGCCGACGATTGCAGCAAACTGCTGCAACATTTTTTTCAAAAGAAAAGAGTCGAAAATAAAAACCAAGCCACAGAAAAATAAATAGCCACAGAGGGCACAGAGAACACAGAGAAAAGAATAATTTTAAGTAAAAAGGAATATAAAAAATGAAAAAAAGAAACGCGATTAAGCTTTTTATTATTAGTTTACTAACGGCTCTTCTGTATGCAAGCACAACAACCGCTGATACCGAAGCTATAAAAGCTAAAATCCTTCCACTGCGAGAGCAGGCGAAAATACAAAACGAATGGCTGAAATGGCGTTTTGAAAATATCCTGCCCGGTATTATGAGGGGTGCGGGTATCGATTTATGGCTGATAATCAACAGAGAATACAACGAAGACCCTGTGTATTTTACGTTAGTGCCTCAGCCAGCAGTGTTCTCATACAGGACAACAATACTGATGCTGCATGATAAAGGAGGCAGCGAGGGCGTTGAAATATTATCTGCAAGCGACCACCCGAGGGCACTCGGTGGTAAAAACGTCTATACCGACAGGTCTAAGGGGCAGTTTGAGAACCTGGCTGAGGTAATAAGAAGAATAAATCCCAAAAAAATCGGAATAAATACCTCGGAAACCTGGCACCTTGCCGACGGTCTTAATGCAACTATGAAAGGCAGGCTCGAAAATGCGCTTGGGCCGGAAATGTCAAAAAGGCTGGTCTCGGCGGAAAAGCTTTGCATCGACTGGCTTCAAATAAGAAGCCCTCAGGAGATAGAAGAATACAAAGATATTTGCAGCATCGCACACGCGATAATCAGCGAGATTTCCAGTAATAAGTATATCAAGCCGGACGTTACCACAACCGACGATTTAAGATGGCATATGAGACAGAAGATAAACGAGCTCGGCCTGGAAAGGCCTTTCAATCCGCTAACCGACATCCAGCGAAGTGAAAAAGATGCCGAGCGATACAAAGGTGACCCGAACGTAATTCGACGAGGCGATTTAATCCACTGCGATATGGGAACAAGATACCTTGGGTTGTGCACCGATATGCAATGGCATATTTACGTTTGCAGAGAAGGAGAAAGCGATGCGCCCGAGGGTTTGAAAAAAGGGCTTCAGGGGAGCATTAAATTCGCAAAAATCCTGACAGGAGAATTCAAGGAAGGCAGGACCGGCGACGAAATCGGAAAAGCAGCTATGGAAAAAGCAAAAGCAGCGGGCATAAGACCACAGATTTACACTCATTCCATAGCTAATTACGTTCACTCGGCAGGAGTAAGACTGGATACGCGGCCATTAGATGAGGTTGCAGTTGAAAACCGCGAAAGGACCCATTACGCGATACCGCTGAATACCGTTTATGCCATCGAATTCCACTGTCTTTCTAATATTCCAGAATGGGATAATAAGGAGGTTCAAATCGGCTTCGAGGATGAAGCGGCCTTAACAAAAGACGGCTGTAATTTTCTTGACAGCTACCAGGAAAAATTCTTTCTCATAAAATAGGTCAAAGAATAATCACCGCTAAGTTTTCGGTTCGTTAGAGTCGTTGTGAATTTTCTTTTCGAATACACGCACATAGTCTATCTCGAATTTTGCCGGAAAGTCCGTGCTCGATGGGTCGCCTCCCTGGGTGCCGCCGATGGCAAGATTCAGGATTATGTAGTGCGGCTGACGGAATGGATTCTTTGCTTCGGTGTCTTTGTTAAAGGTTTTATTGAGTTCAATTGTATTGAGAAGGATATCGTCAACATACATCTTGATGCTGTTCACATCCCAGTCCATCCGCCATATATGGAACTTCGCGGACCACTGGGGGTCATTGAAATCGGTGATTGGTTTTCTGGTATCGTCCCACTGGGCTTGCCATCGCTTCTCATTGCCCCAGGCTGCGTTTGCCAAAAGCATTCCCCGGTAATATTCCATAATGTCAATCTCGCCGTTACTCGGCCACTGACCTTTTATTCCCAAGGTCCAGAAAGCAGGCCAGAGTCCCGGGCGAGTGTCGATTCGGCCTCGCATTTCAAAACGACCGTACATCCAGCTGTGTAAACGCCGTGTCGTCAGGCTTGCGGATGTGTACTCGGAATATTGCCTGTTTCGCCTCCAGCTGCTGCTATTTGGGTCGTAATAAGGATTCTCTTTGCGTTCTCGCCGGCCCTCAATGATAAGAAAACCATTTTCACATCGAGCGTTTTCCTTCTGATACCACTGAAGCTCGTCATTTCGGACGAAGCCTCGCTCGTATGTCCAATTGTTTGGGTCCGGCCGGCCTTCTTTGTTGAACTCGTCCGACCAAACCAGCTTGTACTCAGTTGATGATGTATCGGCATTTTCTATGCTTGCTTGGAAAATTGTTTGCTGTGCTATGACTGTTAAGGTTACTACAGAGACAAAGCAGATTATCACAGGAACATAGGATTTATTTACACGCATTGATCTTTACCTTACAGAACTACGGTTATATGATTTCATTACAAAGGAAGCTGCCAGCTACTTTTTTTCGTTGGTTAGTCTCGGCTGAGGGAAGACCTGCTTGTGGATTTCGTAGATTCGGGCAAGCTCTTTTATCGGCTCGTTGTGGTCGTCAACGCGGATGTCACGATAACGGTCATTGTAGCCGCCGTAACCCCAGCCTTCGCGAACGACCAATAGTGCAGCCGATTGTCTTCCGCGTTTATCACCGCCGGCGGCCTGTCCTGCCTTAAGAGCGGCGATGAGCCTTGCGCCAAGCTCGCCTCCGGCAGCCTCGAAAGCCTTTGCCATTTCTTCAATGACTTCTTTACTGGTGAGTATGTTTCCCTGTACGGTGTAGTATTTACCCATTCTGTCACCTGCCCAGCCGTTACAGCCGGAGCCGGTGAAGTTGGCAACTTTGCCGTTTGCATCGACAATGCCAATCTGACGCAATTTAGCATCCTTGTCGGCCTGGGTAAGTTTTTTAATCACCTCGTTGGGGTCGAGACCTTTTTCAAGAAGCTCGAGGCCGTCGGGGCCGTAAGCAGTATTCGCATAGGACTGGGTGGCAATTGCGCCGATGCCGGCTTTAGCCCAGGAGACAACCGAGCCGACTGAGACAACCTTCGACTGCACGGCAATACCAAGCTCCTCTGTGTTCGGGTCAAAAGCGACTATCGAGAACGTTGCCACAGGTGGTTCGGCTGGTTCGACTCTTTCGACTACGCTCAAGGCAGATTCGCTCACCACATGCGGCAGAGAGTCAGCTGTAACAGTATTAACTGCCGGATTGTCACCGTGCTGGGATGAATTGTTGGTTAACGCGATAACAATGAAAATGGAAGCGAGAAAAACAGTGATGATTTTAACAGCTTTCATAATACCGATTCCTTATTTAATTAGGCTTATATGTCAATATGAATTAACATTAGAGAGCTTTATTATAGGCAGTATTGTCAGGAAAGACAAAGGAATTTCGCTGCTCGCATCTGGCATCTCGTAATCAGGGGCTAACGAACTGTTCTTATGTAGCGCTGAGGTTATTTTTGTTCGACAGTCTGTGCTAATTCAGCGATTGCGAGTTTGAGTCTTTTTATTTCTCGCAGGATGCCATTTCTGTGGACCATCTGCCAGGCGAAAATCTTTATCAGGGCAAAAAACTGTATACAACAAACGAAGATAGCAGCATACATAATCTGGTACCTGGTCTGGTCGGTTTTGAAGAATTTGATGCCGCTAAAAACAGCGAGAGCTAAAAAGACAAGAAAGTATACCCAGAGAATGATTATCCAGAAGAGCATTTTTTTGTTATAGAAGTCTTTTAGCATTGAGTACAGAGTGTCTTCTTTTGAGTCATTGTAAGCCTGCGGATTGTCTGTCATTTTGTTACTCCTTAAATTTTTTTTTTCAATAAATTCCTGCCGTCAATTTATATAAAATGTACCTATTGGAAGCTGAAATTTAAAGTTGAAAAACAACGTTAAAGCAGATATTCTTTCAATGTCGACGTGAAAAAAAGAAGCTAATAACTAAAAACCGATTCTGGAGAGGTGTCAGAGCGGCTTATCGAGCAGCCTTGGAAAGGCTGTGTAGGGCTTGTCCTTACCGCGGGTTCGAATCCCGCCCTCTCCGTTGGCCTTTGGCCAACAGAGCAGTAGAGAATTAGAAAAGTGTAGCAGTTGATTTGATACCGAGGCAATATTTGATGAGGATTTAGTTGGCTGTTTTTTCGGTCTGCGGGGTGTAATCTTGTTCTATCAAAATCGGTTTTAGCTTCACGTTCTGCACAATTTTTGTGCAAAAGTCTGCAAACTCATTTTCAATTTTCTCAAAGTCAGCTTCTACATACTGCCTGAATAGATCAGGACCCACAGTCTGGTTCCAGCCGACAGTCAATGGGATCCGCCTGTCAGAAGCAATCGTTGCATTCGTTTCATCTAAAGTCCATCCGCCCTTCAACGCATCTTTGAGCATTTTTTTTAGGCTGTCCTTATACTTACCGTTACAACCCTGCTTGAGGAAACGCACGAGAGCATACGACTGGCTGTAAAAAGCCGAGACAAAAACAGTTCCCTGTTCAAAGACCTGACCGGGGTCGGCGGCAATCAACTCCTGCAATGCAATTTTATAGTCTGCATCGAGTGTTTTTTTCAGCGAGCCCAAACGATATAAATTACGGTCCGGCTCGAAATAAAAAAGGCCGTTCTCATACCTGTTGGCCTCGAACTGCATAGCCATGCCTTCATTCAGCCAGCTCGGCAGCCTGTATTTAAACAGCCTGTCTGCAAACTGATGCCAGCATTCGTGTCCGAGAACCCGAAAGGTTCTTTCCCTGCCGATATTGTAAGCAATGCAGGAGCCGTTGTGATAATAGGCGCCGGCTTTGATTTGAGTGTACTCAGGTGCCTGTTCGGCTGTGAAGAATACTGTGTAAATTTCCCACTGTGTGCGATTCGAAAAAAGATAAACGGAAAATTTTGTTTCCGTCTCGACAGGTTTGGGAAGCTGTTTTTGATAGCTGTGATAGCAGGTTTCCATAAAGGCAGGGATATCACGAAGCATAAGCGGGTCAAAAAGAGTTGTGTAAATTTCATAATGAGCGGTTGTAAGTTTCAAGCCCTCGCTGAACCGGCTTTGCCAGAGCTCAGCGGATTGCAGGGCCGGCAGATTCTGCTGATTAAGGTATTCAATCAGACCAGCCGGTGTATTAATTTTATTATCATTGCCGCGGCAGTCTTTCATATCCCGGCTGTAATTATTTTCGAGACGCCTTTCGAGACAGCCGCCCGATAATAAAGTGATTGTCACAGTCAAAATTAATATCAATCTTCCCTTCATAGACTCTTATATTCGACAAAACTTCCGATTCGGTTTACATATTTTAAAACTGAAATTTCGTATCTCGAAAAATAAACCGCGGATTGGAAGATGCCAAAACGATTCTAAACTCGACCTCGATGAGTATCAGGACGGATGAGAGGGTCAAATGTTTTTGAAAAGTGCACCGAAGATTTCTGCGGTGAAGAGGTAGACTTCGGTGTTTTTGTCTTTCCAGGCGTCAGGAGCGAGGCCTGCTTTGTGGGCACAACAGTAAGAGAGAAATTCTTCTTTAGACCAGGCTGTCTCGGTAGCGACCTGCGGCAGAAAACAGCCGCTGAAACCGCCCTTCTTAATATAAATGCCATCGGTACCCAATCTCAAACTCAAAGGGTCATCGGTTTTTTTCAAAGGAGAGAGGACTGAGATTTCAATATCGAGCTGGTCAAGCTCTTCGGCAGTTACTGGGTCGGCGAAGAAACGCGGGTCACCAGTCGCCGAAGATTTGGCCATAGCAGAGACCATTTCGATAAGAGGCCTGTCAGCTATGAACTGTCCGATACAGCCCCTGAGCTGCTCGTTATTTTTTAAGGTGACAAAGCAGCCGCAATGTTCATTCAAAACCGGGTCGTCTGAATGCAGCTCAGGTAAGGTTCCGGCGGTAATTACGGCCTGGACGGTATCGCGGGCAACTTTCAGGAGAGTTTTTTTCTGGTCATCGTTCATTATGTTGTATCTCGTATTGCGTATTGCGTTTAAAAGAGCCTGCTTAACAGTTTCATTAAATAAACGAGAATCATTAATAATATGATAACAACAACGGTAGCAATGTTGAAATATTTTTCTATTATACGGCGAGCCTTTTGGCCCAGAAAATAAAAGATTAGGGCTTCGCCGCCGAAACGCATTGTACGAAAAACAGCACTAATTGCAATGAACTCCTTCAGATTAACACCTTCGGCCATTCCTCCGAGCCAACTGAACATCATATATGGTACGGGAGTGAGAGCTGATATAGCGATTGCCCAAAACTTATAATCTGCATATAATCTGAATGCCTGTTCGACCTTATGACCGAGGTGAAAGAAATTGAAAGCATTCACAACGCTTGTCTGCCCAATCGCAATTCCGAGACAAAATGCAATAGTTCCTCCGATTACCGAAAAGAATGCGCAGGTCAAGCCATAACGTATTGATTTTTTGGGTTTGCCGAGGCAAAGGCCTATGACCAGACAATCGGCTGGTATGGGGACACAAATTGGTTCGGTTACAGCAAGGATAATAAGCGCTAAAAAACCGAATCTTGTATCAGCCCAGTGGATGACCCAGTTATAAAGCCGGCGGTGAAGGTACCAGGATTTTATTCGTTGCTCGTCGCTCGTATCCGTCTTCGCTGAAGCTGCGCCGGACAGGTCTGATATCTCGTTGTTCTTATTGTGGTCGTTCATATTTTTGAGTTTTTAATTTTTGTTCAAAGAATACGTACAGGAGATTATAATGTCAATGAGTAAATTACGGCTTTTGGAGCTCATTAAAAGAGGTTATGGAACACAGAGAGCAAATTACCAAAGTAAAGAATGGATTGTTAGTTCTGGCTCCAGCGAAGATTAATCTAAGCCTTCTCGTTGACGGAGTTCGGGACGACGGCTTTCACGAGATACATACAGTAATCTGTAAGGTCAACTTTTACGATGAGCTGCTGATTGAGGAGGGAGCAAAAAAGGGAATTGAACTTATATGCAAAGGGCCGCGGTGGGCACCGGAAGCGCAAGATAATCTGGTGTACCGGGCGTGTGAAGGGCTTTTTGAACACTGCGGTATCAAGACAGATATAAAGATAACACTTTGCAAAAATATACCTGCAGGCAGCGGGCTGGGCTCGGCGAGCAGCGATGCGGCAGCGACACTTACAGGAGTTAATCGACTGCTGGGCCTCGGTGTGAAAGTTCAAGAGCTTAGCGCAATAGGGAGACATCTGGGCAGTGACGTTGCCTTCTTTATGGGTGGACCTTTGTCGGTTTGTACGGGTCGTGGAGAAAAAGTAAAAAAAATTAGTGAAATTTTTAATTTTTTAGCTGTTTTAGTGTTGCCTGACGTAAACATTTGCACTAAAATGGTTTACGAAAGCTACGAGCCCGATGAGGAACATTTTGAGCAACTTAGTAGAGAAATAAACAAATATGTTGAAAAAAACAGGATTGATTTTGTTGCCAAAATGTGCACAAATATGCTGGAGAAAAGTTGCTTTTCAATAAATAAAGGGCTTTCAGAGCTGAAGAGAAGATTAGAAAGACATTTTACCAGGCCTTGGTGCCTTAGCGGTACTGGTTCAAGTATGTATTGTATTTTCGAACATGGGGATAATAAAAAAGCATTAGAATGCAGAAGTCAAATTTCCGAAAGAATCGGATGCGAGAGCATCATCGTAAATAACAATAGATGGTAGACTTTTTAGCGAGGCAAAAAAATGGAAATCACTGAAGTAAGAATCAAACTGATTAATAACAAAGATGAAAGATTGAAGGCTTTTTGTTCGGTGACCTTTGACAATGAGTTTGTTGTTCGTGACATCAAGATCATCGAAGGTGCGAAGGGGATATTTGTTGCGATGCCTTCGCGTAAGATGAGCGACCATTGTGAGAAGTGCGGTGGTAAGAATCATCTTCGAGCCAAGTTCTGTAATAACTGCGGCACGGCACTTATTGAGAATCGGGCGAGGAAAGATGCCCAGGGCAGGATGAAACTTCATGCAGATATTGCCCACCCGATTAACGCCGACTGCAGGCGTAAGATTCAGGAGAAAGTTACGGCTGCTTTCAATGAAGAGATGGAAAAAGCAAAAGAGCCCGGCTATAAACCAGTTGAGATGGATGAGCCGGATAATGACGTACCTGAAATAGTGTAAATGAAAAAATGATATGCAGGCAAGTGCCCGGCGATTGCATTTGGTCGGGCTTACATTACGAGGTCTTCAAGTACCTTATCAAGAGCAATATCGAGACGTTTATTAATATCATATTGTCCCTCTGTGAGCTGATGTCTAACACTAAGAACTTTTTCTTTTCTCACTTCCGGCAGGGAAGCAATCTTTTTTAGTACCTGACCAATAGGAGTGTTGTTAATGTTTTCAAGGATTTTTTCCATAATTAAATCTTTATCTTCCGGCAGTTTTTCATCTGCTGAATCTTGGGGCCTTTCTTGCTGCTCAAAGTTACTGTAACTGCAATCCGCCATTTTCATTACCTTGTTTTTCAGGGCGTATA
>Ga0315533_1002901_pt1 | contig 11606 bp, 6 predicted proteins | sample SalMarSW160130MG_FD_203081 | JGI IMG/M metagenome (GOLD analysis project Ga0315533, IMG submission 203081) | Salt marsh sediment microbial communities from the Plum Island Ecosystem LTER, Massachusetts, United States - Salt Marsh Sediment SW1601-30 ...
ACCGAATAATCCCCTACTTTATCCTTATTAATTGAATAAAATGGTTCAGATGTAAAGGATTTAGAATATTACAATAATCACATTTTTAATTTTCTACTCTTTTTAATTAATGGTATTAAGAAATTTTTAATTAATAAAATGGAATAACTTTGTCAATGTATCAATATCAATAAAGAATTTGTATTTGTTTTGTGTAGTTATAAGATCTTTTTATTTAATAGTTCTTATTTTTCAATTTTTTTTTATTAAATTTCTAATTCGTGTCGTTTCTTAATTGCTCTGTATTCTTCTTGAGAAATCTTCTCATCGCAATCAAGACAGACATAATAGTAATCTTCTAATATTATATTATTATGCGGGCATTCCAACTCCTCTTCTCCTTCCGATTGATCGACTTCAATCAACTTTATAGCTTGGTCTGGGGGGACTCTGGTGAGTCTAAACCTATATTCCGTCATAAATTTACAATCTTTTTTCTAATTTAATTGAAAATTAATAGTGTATATGAATTTTATATCCGAGTTATTTAAATAAAAAAAATAATTGAAAAAATTAAAGGATATTATAAAAACAGATAGGAAAATCGTAAAAAAAAGAGAGTATGCCCTCTTTTTAGGACCAATTAATTCAAACCATTCAAACTAAATTATAAATTAAAAACGAAATTTTTATTGGATTATATTTCAGGTGTTAAAGTTTTTGAGATTATAAAGAAGTCATTAATGCTTGCTGATAATAGAATTTTAATAGCCTGCCCATATACCGATAATAACCATATATTCTTGTTACTATATGAACTTGTAAGAAAAAGCGTGAAGGTTATAGTCCTGACCAGAATAATCGATAACGGAAATTATTAGCAACATATTCGCAGAGGGAACATTTAGTCCATTCGGCATATATCTTGTGAGTTTCTGTGTTAAAACTCTGGTATAACATTTAAATATTATGTGTGGAATTGGTATTAGAATTTGAAATAAAAATCTACTCAATCTTTTTTAATTCAATTTCATCAGAATAATAATTACCATCATTTGTCCAGAAAATAGCTCTTACTTTTATAGGGTAATCCCATCCATTTTCTTCTAAAATTTCTTCAAAATCTTTTCTTGAAAAATTTGCTTTACAAGCTTCACCATCTTGTAATTTTATTGGAACTTGAGAAGATATTGCAATATATTTTGGATTAAAAGGTGAAAAAACTACAATTTGCTTTTCATTAGTTAATTCTATTCCATATGAGTTTATTATAATTGGTCTAATAGATTTATTTACTGCGGTTATATTTATAAAAATATTATCATAACCTCCTATTAATACTGAAGGATGTATACTCGTTTCTAAAATTTTTATTCCTCCAGAACTTCTCTTTTCAATTAATTCAATTAAATCTTCAATACTCATCTGATGTTTACTACCATCCATCCTTTTATAGAATTCATATCTTTTATAATTCCTATTATTCATATCATCATGTAATCTAATCCCATAAATTCCATATTTTTTCGGAAAGATTTTAATTATAAATACATATTTACCATTTGATAATGGAACTGGATGAAATTGAGGAAATGGTGAGAGAATGGGATCAATTTTTCTTGGTAATACATTATTAAAAACTAATTTCAAAGCATCTACTTCTTTTTTCTCAATTCCAGAAATAGTAATAGGATTGTCAGATATTCCATAGAATATATATCCTTCCTCAGAACTGTTTGCAAATTGCACAACATCTCTACGCAATTCATTGGCGTCTCCATCATATTTAAGTTTATATTCAATTTGTAAAGATTCAAAATTTATCGGATCAGATTCCATTTTCTTTAGATCATTTTCATTAACATCCTCTAATTCCTTAGAAAATATATTTATATCAAACACCTTTCTAAATTTAATTCAAATAACATAATCATCCTTGTTAAAGTTATTCTCTTTTGTATAGATTCTTTTTAATGAAATCTAAATCGTATGAGTCTTCTTTCATTTGAATTTCGACTCTTTTATTCTTAATATAATAATTTCAAAATATAATTCTCACTAATTTGGAAATATTTAAGATTTAGAAAAACAATTTGATAAATTTCATTTTATATACTAAAATATAACATTAAACTTTTTTTAATAGGTTGATATTAAAATTTAAATACCCTATATCTATGATTAATAAAAGAATCCACTCATTAAACTAAAAATGAGATTAATAGACACTAGTTTTAATAAATTAATACAAGATAAGAATCTTACATACCTAATTGGGGCAGGTTGTTCTATAAATAAACCATCACGCCTACCAACAGGTAAAGAAATGATGGAAGCAATCATAGAATACTCCTGCCATCAAAATTTTAAAGTGGATATAGAAAATCTCATTAATGACAAAGAATTACGGTTTGAACAGTTAGTAGAGATATTCATTGAACTTTTAGATAAAAATCTATCTTGTATTCATTTTTTTTCTGAATGCAAATATCCAAATTCTATTCATTTTTTTTTAGCTCGAATGATTAAAAATAGTCATTTCGTCATAACTACTAACTTTGACTCCTTAATTGAATATGCTCTAATCGAAATTGGGATTCCAAGAAGTTTAATTCTCCCAGTTATTACAAAAGATGAATTCCAATTATATGATAACCCATATGATCTCTTCAAAAAAGATAAGTTATCAATTTATAAAATCCATGGTTCTCCATCAGATATTATTAAAGATACATCTAAAACTGAATTAGAAGAATCTTTAATAGTAACTACAAAATCTTTTGTAAAAGACAAAAGAGGATTAAATATTTTTGAATTAGAACCTTATAAGCAAAAAGCTATTGAAAACTTACTAAAAAAGAGAACGCTCGTTGTTATGGGGTATTCAGGAAGTGATGATTTCGATATTATACCCACATTAAAATCTATTGATGGAATTAATGAGATTATCTGGGTTTCTCATACAAATATTGTTAACACGAAAATTTGGGAAATCGAGCATGATTTTGTTAAGAAATCCTATCCAGATGTTGATAAAATTCTTAATGAACTTAAAAAATCAAAGAAAGAAAGAAAGATTTTTAAAATTGAAGGTATAACAAAAAAAATTATTTCTGAACTAGATCTTTTTGAGGAAATAGATGTTTCTTATGAGTTTACCCTTAATCCAATTCAATGGTTCAGAGAAAGGATTAAATCTCCTTCTGAAATCGAAAAGATTCAGATGTGCTATTTAATTTATGTGAAATCAAATCATTTTGGAAAAGCTTTAGTATGTGCTGAGAAAATTCTGGAGTTATCAAAAATAGAAAATAAGCCTTATTGGCAAAGTGTAGGTTATAACAATAAAGGAAGTATTTATGAAGTCCAAGGGAAATTAAAAGACGCTATTATTTATTTTGATAAAGCTTATGAGGTCATAAAAAATAACCCTACACTATCAGAGCATCTGGCAAAGATATATCTCAATAAGGGTAAAGCCCTTAAAGGTCAAGGTGTATTAAAAAAATCATATGAAATTGAACTTAAAGCTCTTCAAATCGCTATAAATCTAAAAGATAAAATTATGATTGCTCAAATACATAATAGTCTAGGAACTATCGCTAGAACTCTTGGAAATAATGATGAAGCAGAGGAGTATTTTAGATCTGCATTATCATTGTTCGAAGAAGAAAATCGTCCTATAGGAAAGTCCGCAGTTCTTTTAAATTTAGCTTTAAATTACAGATATAAGGGACTATATAAGGAGGAATATGATTATCTCCGAATTGCTACGCAAATAACCGAAAATTTAAATAGTAAATTTTATCTAAGTGCTTGTTATTCTGAATTGGGAAAATATTTTATGATTAGAGATGATTTTGAGAATGCTTTAGATTATTATAATAAAACCTATGATATTGCAAGTGATTTAATGGATATTCAACGACAAGCAGAAATACTTGAATCCATAGGTAATTTATTTTTAAAACAAGGAGATTTAAATAAAGCTTTAGAAAAATATGAGGAGTCATTCCAGATAAATAATGATCATGAATTTATTCCAGGAAAAGCAATAAATCTTGAAGATATAGGATATATTTTTGAAAAAAAAGGAGATCTTATTACAGCAATAAATTATTACAATCAAGCTCTTAAATTAAATAAAAAGATGGGTAATTACAGAGAAATAATGAATAACTATAATAGTTTGGGGCTTGCTTATCAAAAAAAGGGTAAACCCAAAATAGCACTTACCTTTTATAAAGAAAGTCAAGAAATGATGGAAATAGTTGATGATCCAACTGTATTATGTGCATCCTATATTAATATGTCAAGTGTATTGATAGATTTAAATGATTATGATAAAGCAGTAGAAAATTTAAAATTAGCTGAAAATATTTGTAATAGGTTGCCTTCAAAATCAAGTTTAATACATTTAAATTGTAATTATGGCAAGATTCGTGAAAAAAAAGGAGATGATAAGAAAGCTATCTTTTTTTATAAAAAATCCCTGAGATTTGCGAAAGAATGTAAATCCAAAAGAGAGGAAGCTATCTATCTGAATAAATTAGGACAATTGTACAAAAAAATAAAAAAATTAGATAAATCACTAATATGTTACCAAGAAACTTTTTCTATAACTGAAATACTGAATGATCACTACGGAATGTCGAGTATTCTTTATAATATCGGATGTATCAAAAATAAAAAAGGTGATTTTCCTCAAGCTTTAAATGATTTATTAGTGGCAAAAAATATAATGGAGAAATTTAAAGTTAAGGACATAAAGCTTTATAACAGAATTGAAAAAGCAATTAACATAGCAAAAAGGAACATATCAGGAGGATAAATAATAAATTCTGTAAACCTTATCAGATCATTAATTTATTTATACTTTGATTATAGTTTATTTTTAAACTAGTAAATATCAATAATATATTTTTTTGAAAAATCTTCTACGACATATTAACATATTTTATTAGGTTTTTCATTCTACTTCTCTTTCTCTCCAAAATTCTCTGTTTTGATTTCTTAAAGAATCAATATATTGATGCAATTCCTGCAACCATTCTCTAAATATACTGTTTGTTGCAGATTCTCGCCATTTAATTATCCGCTCATAATCTCCTGCGAATTGTTGATCATAATCATTTCCTGCGAAAATACGAACTCCAATTGAAAATTCCTGAAATAATCTATTTTTAAAGTCTAGATCCTCATTATGCTGAATAATAAGTCTTCTGAGAACCTCAGGAAAATTATCATCGATGCGGGAATTTCGAATTAATCTGCCAAAAAGCGATCCTAACATGGATGAATTCAGCTCATAAAGTTGATCAATCTGTTCATCTGTAAATTTTAGAAGGATTTTGGGGTTTCCCGAAACTTTGAAAGCGTAGGAGATCCGATGATCTTCAGATAATTCTTCTCCATCTTGAGGAATAGTAAATAATTGTTCTGCAATTTGAAATAATAGATCAATAAAAACATCTGCACACTTTAATAAAAAATCATCTCCAACTTGTCCTGATACTTGAAATCCTACTTTTAACCATTTTTTAAAGGAATCTTCTGATAATCGTCCAAATTTAATTATTATATCAGTATTAGGTAATTGGGAGAGAATGTCCTCGCTAATCGGTCGAAAAGTATCAAGAAAGCTTTCAGCTAAATCTTCATTAAGTAGATCTTCATCCCTGGAGATTAAATGTTCCAACCTCCATATAAAACTAAAATAAGTATCTATAGGATATCGAACTTCAGATTCAATCATCTCCCCAATGTATCTTATAGACTCAATAAGAAGTAATCTTTTATTATTAATAGAGATTGATGGTGGTAATTCTTTATGTTGAATAACATCTATTAATTTGATTGGTTCAATCTGCCGTGATTCGAAAAGTACCTTAAATTTATTCCATCTAAATTCATTAAAATAACGATCAGTACGCCATAATATTTTATCAAGATAAGGTTGAATGAATAAATTGTTCCAGTAATGTTCCAATAAATTTTCCCATTCTTCTTCATTTGTGCTGAAAAGTGCATTCCATAAGCCAATATAAAATTCTGAAACGTTCTCAATTGTATTTCTTTCAATTATTTCTGAACAATATTCAATCTTTGCTTTAATTTGCTCCTCTGTTAAAAGATCTTTTAGTTTCATACCAAATTGATAACTTTGAGAAAAATTTTCAATAAGGAGTAATTTTGTTATTTCTTCCCTTTCTGATTCATCCAATTCAATATATTGGTTTATTAATTCAGTTTGAAGAGTATTTATATAATTTTCTCTTTCTGATTGTTCAGAAAACATTTTAAGAATGTTTGTATCATATACAGAAAATGCCATTTTTCTACGAAAGTAATCTGGAGTTATTAATCTTCCTTCTAGTTCTTCCTGAAATTGAAAAATCTCTAATAAATGCTCCTCTGAATATCTGCCTTGCCAAGCCTCATTTTTGAATACTCGAAGAAGATCAATATGTCTTAAAAATCTTAACATTTTTTGACTACTATAAAGAAATATTCTCTCATATAATGATTTTATCTCATTCCAAGGGATGTATTTTACCCATTCAGACAAATTACGATAAAAATAGTCAAATAGAGAATCATAAATATTTGTATACTCATCAGGTTGGTCCAACCATACCATAAGAATTCGATATGCTTCTGTACGACAATTTTCAAGCTTATCATAGTCTAATCCATCAGGAACCCTATAATGGCTTATTCGTATAGCTCCATCCACAACTGATCCTGGTATTGACCAAGATCTTTCTAAAAAAGTTTGTATCGCTCTGAATTTCAAAACTTTAGAGGAGTTCATGTAATCTTCTGACCAATCTTCAGCCCAACCAATGTTCTGAATAAAATTCCATCGTGTCCTTACATTAACTTCGCCTAAAAGAGAATGACATTGTTCCAAAAATCTATCTAAAGGTAATTTATGTACAGCAAAATGGATATGAGTCTGGATCTGCACTTCATTAACAATGACTGGTATGGAAAATTTAAACAAGATATTCATTGCTTGCACATAATAAGAATCGAATTTTGCAATTCTCGATAAAAACCATAATGCTTCATTATGAGGATTACCTGGATAAATTATGGTACTTTGGAATGGAAATAATTCAGCTATCTGCATTGGCGAGAGAGGATTTATCCAAGTATCTAATTTATCTAATGCTCCCGAAGGATATATAGATGCGACTCTTGAAAATAAACGACAACTTTCACTGTCTTGTAACACCGAAATATCTTGAAATAACCCAGATCTTGAAAATATATGATTCCCAATATTTCTTACTATCTGGTTCTCAAGCATTCCACTTGTACTTATACGTTCAATGAATCTCGTCTTAAGTTCAACAACATCAGACTTCAAGATTGATCGGAAAAGGTTATTGAATATATTCCCGTTATTTAATAAATATTCAAAAGATTCACTTATAAGCCTGTCAGAATCTACAGTTAAATATCTTCCATAATTTCTTAAAATAGGTTGATCACTATCAAGTAATTCTTCAAAAATATCATTAATTCCCTCCATAGTTGCTTGTTCATTCTGAAATAGAGACAAAAATCCTTCACGAATGGATTGGAAACGAAGATCACCCTCAAACTCTTGACGCCATCCCAGAAATGAAAATAGTGAAAGTAACCTAACCGATTCATCTAATAGATCAGGATTAAAATCTGCAAATAACAAACGGAGGTCTTCAAAACCTGGACCATCCCTTGATCTCAACCTTGGAATAATCTTTTCTATTTCAACTCTTAATAGGTTTCCAAGAGAATTCAATTCATTTGTGTCATCTATTGTATCAAATTCAATAATATGTTTCCCTTGGCTATCTGAAAAATGGACATTGATGTCCAATAAAGGATCCTTTAAATTTTTTAATGCTGCTTCTTTATAGCGGAAATCCCCAAATGCAAAAGATGGATCCAAATTATCAACTGCAGGATTGTAAAATAAAGATTTTATTGAATATTTTGCATCAGACTTCTTTAAAGGAATTATATCTATATTTCTCATAATTAAAAGCCCATATTCAAAAGTAACGTTTGGTCTCAATCCATCTAAAATAACTATCCCCATATCACTTTGAGTAATTATCTCTTGGAGTACTGGTGGATATAGTTCCCCACCTCTAATTTGATCTCTTAAATAATAGGGATCAATATCCATACTCCTTAAAACTGAATTGATTACTTCTAATACATCGTTAATATATGATACATGAAGACTTGAAGAATATACTATAAATGCGCGGGGCATAGCTAATTAAATTTTTTATAATACAAAAATGTTAGTAATCAATACATTCTAAGATCAGAAGAATTTGAATATACTTTCTGTGTTAGATTCTATCTCGTTAGAAACAAACTTCATAGCTTTTAAATAACAATTTAAGTCTAAATCTTTCAATCACTTTAAAAATGAAATTAAAGTATATTAGAAAGTATTATTTTTAATCAAAAGTAAAAAATTTTATACTACAGTAAACACTTTTACAACAATACTTTACATTATTATAAGGTATTTATCGGGTATTCCTATACACAAATTTTAAGAAATATTCATAAAGGCAAAATTTCATAGAAGACTTTTAGGTTATTTATAAAGACAAAATCGTATGAATGAAAATGTTTCTTTATATCAACACAAATTCGGATTAACTAGCATAAATTTAAATTAAAAAAACTTTATGAGAACATTATGAATAATGAAAAAATAAATGCATTATTAAAAATATTATTGATTACATAGTAAAACGAAATTATTTATAATTTCTTCACCTATAGTCATAGTTTTATTAATTATTTTTTTATCATAAATTCCTGAATAATTATAATTGATGTTATGGGTTTCTGGATGAAATTGAACCGAGAAAATAGGTCTTTTAATGTGACGCATATATTGTATAGCTTTAAAGCCATTTATTTCTGAAGTAGCTATTATATCGAAATTCTTTTCGATGCTAGGATCATCAGGTGATATATAATCACGATGATGAATGTTTACTGGGATTTTACTATAAGGTATCAATTCATCAGTTTTCTTTAGCGAGATGGAAATAATCCTACTATCTCTACTTGAAATCTTCATTCTTTGTATTTTTCCTTTAAATGCAAAGGCGGTTAAATGAAGTCCATAACAAATCGCTAAAATAGGTTTTTGTTTTGCTTTTTGAATTAACTTCAGTTCTGATTTAAACTTCTTCTCTAAATCCTTATCGTTATAAAATTCAGAAACATTCAAGTTAGAACCTGATAGAATTAATCCAATACTAGTTTTTAGGAGTTTAAAATCAATTTGAGAGTAAGTTATAGTTTTTAATTCAATATTTAGATTTTTTTCCTGAATAATATTTACAATCCTTTCTATACGTTCAGTTTGGAAGCTACTTGAATAATTATCTATAAGGCATATCCGCTTTTTTTTTTTATTAGAAACTTTTTCTTCACTCAAAATTTTTTTCATCTTGATTATTATAGGACTTAATCAATAAGTGTTTTAAATGGATAATAAACATAAACAATGTTTTACAATGAAAATTTTTACATTTACTTTTACAGAATTTCTCATTATACTCTCTTCAAATTCATCTGTTAAATTTTTCTTCTGGTACATCTAATATTTTTTTATTTCTCTATAATTGCCATAACGCCTAATTTTTTCTTATAGTTTAATGTATTATTTTCGATAAAAGGGTTTTTTATTGCCAATTGAATAGAGAAATTCACTTTTCCTGTCGTATTTCCTGTTAATTCGATTTCCCATTCCAGTTTTCTATTCAAATCCTTGTGGTTGGGATTTTTAATTATTTTGAGAGCAATCCTGTTTTTTGGTTTGACTGTAAAATTTAATCTGAAATCTGTAAGAACCAAATCGGAGTGATTAAAAACTTCTATATGAAATATTTTATTTTCACTAAGTTTGGTATCACAAAAGAATTTAGAATCAAATTTTATTTCGAGACAATAGTTGAATATGTAGGATTTGAACATATCTTGTAATAGTTTTTGAAAGTTTAAGATGTTGTTAGGAATGTCGGTCTTATTGCTAAAATATTTAATTGCGTTTGATAATTTATATTCCGAAAGAAGAAATAGCATTTTTAGGGACTCATCTTCATTTAGAACAGGATACTTAGACCTAAAGTCTTTGATATAATGATATTCGCCACTTAAAATAGAAAAAATAATAATTAAATGAGTTAACTTTAAGAAATTTCTATAACGGTTCGGTTCATTCTTAATCTCAGATAAATCCTCTAAATTTTGAGGAAAGAAATATTTTTGATAAAAGATGGAAAAGAATAGATCTCGAAGAATTATAATAAATTCCTTAACCATCACTTTTTTAAATAAAATTGTAGAATTTAATTTTTGAAATGCGTGGTAAAAATATTTAAAGAGCGACAGGAATTCTTCAGAATTAATTAAGATCTTATATTTATTTAATATTTCTATGACGGAGAATACATTTCCTAGGAATACTTTTAACTCATTTTCTGTATATGTTTCATTTATTAATTTTAAAATTTGGTCCTTATTTTCCATAAGGTTGAGTTCATAATTGTTTATTTTCCATACGGGTGATACAGTTTCCCATAATTCAAAGATATGTTTTGCTCTTTCTCCTCTTAATAACATTGCAGTAAGAAAATAACAAAAATCATACATTAAATTTTTATTTTTCGGAAAGATTCCCATTCTCTTAAGAAAATAATAGATTAACTCTTTATGGATAATTACTTCAAATGCTGGCGTTTTCCAATATTTTACATCAATTTTTAATAATATCTTATCCCTTTGAATGCATAATTCCCTTTTATTAATCTTTTTTAAATTTTTAGTGGCGGCAACAGAAAGTGGGTATTTAATATTTAATCCAAACGCATTATTCAGACTCTGCTGTGCTTTATTGAATTGTTCCTGATAATGAGCAGAGATATCGCCGATGGTAATTTTGGGCGGTTCTTTAGGCAATGTGTATTCCTTTACAGTTCCTTTTTTTAATTTTTTCGATAATTTTGCAGTCTTTTCCAAATTTTGTCCGTCTAACAATTCCCCAGAAGAAGTAAAAGAATAGATCCTAAAGAATTCTTTATAATCTGCGACGACTAAATATTTAGCTCCCATAACTTGTTTTATGGAGAGAGACGGCAAAACTCCTCTCGTGAGAATCGTTTTACTTTTTACTCTTAAGGTCTCCACAGAAAGAGGCTTTTTTTCCTTGAATTCCCTTTTGCCAAATTGTATTATATCTTTTAGGACTTTTCTCTGACTCATTCTAAGAAATTAAATTTTCTTTTGATAGATCAAGTTATTTTATTATCTTAAGAAAAATAAGAATCTTTGATTATAATTTTAATCTAAAATTACTTTATAATAGTATAACTCGGATAATTTTGTGCGATACTCGATTTTATATGGTCAAGATTGTTTAATTGATCTTAATTATTATTTATTTTATGAAAGGTTTTAATAAATTTGTTGCTTCCTTAAGACCTTTCCAAATTTTCCCAAGAAAAGGATGATCTTGCTCTAACCACATTTTTATTTTAATCCATCTTTCAGGATATTCTCCATATAATACATCATTTTCAACCTCTTTTATCAAATTG
>Ga0315533_1002905_pt1 | contig 11599 bp, 9 predicted proteins | sample SalMarSW160130MG_FD_203081 | JGI IMG/M metagenome (GOLD analysis project Ga0315533, IMG submission 203081) | Salt marsh sediment microbial communities from the Plum Island Ecosystem LTER, Massachusetts, United States - Salt Marsh Sediment SW1601-30 ...
TTTATGAAATTGTGCTTCTGTGATATTTGAGTAAAGAAACTTAATGTTTTTTATTCTTCTTTCAAAATTTATTCCTGGCATAGAGATTGCAAGTTCCTGTCCTTCTGTCGCTTCGTTTACAGACTTTTTTTCTGATTGCATATTTTTTATTTTCCCTACTTTTTCATTGTTTTCATCTAAAAGGTTCATTCCCTGTATTAGTTTCCCAGTTTCAATTTTTACTCCGAAGATAGCAGGGTTTGTGTTTCTGAAAACAAATTGATGGAGAATACTTGCTTTTGCAAGAGGTGTTAATTCCATAAGTCTTCTTTTCTCAATCTCTTTTTTTCTTTCCTGCCTGAATTCTTTTAAATTTTCTATAAGTTTGTAGATAACTTTTTCTTTCAGGATTTTTATTCCTTTAGTCTGTTTGGCAAGATTTTTTGCTTCTTCATCAATCTTAATATTAAATCCGATAACCACTGCATCAAGTTCGTTAATTTTTAAATTTGCCTTAGCACTTGCTATATCTGTTTTGTTTATTGAGCCAATCCCGGCCTTTACAACAGGAATTCTTTCGTCATGAAGCATTGTGAGAAGTGCTTCAAGGCTTCCAAGAGAGTCGGCTTTTGCAATTACTCCTTGCCCGCTTGTTTTAATGCTTTCTGTAACTTGCTTTCTAAAGATTTTGTCAATTTCTTCTTTATTGTCTCTAAAGACGACAAAAGGCATTCCAGGGAGTATATCTGCTTTTTCAACAATCTGCATTCTTAGTCCTGTGGCAGCTGTGATTTTTTCCTTTGGCGCGAATTTGTCTGACAATGGCTTTATTTCTTCAAGAACTCTTATTCTTGTGATCAAGGCTTCTCCTTCAAGTTTTGCGATAGCTATTTGATCATGCTTTGAAAGTTCTCCGTCGTAAAGAATTGATTCTAAGTAAGGATTGTCTTTTTCTTTTTTTCTTTCCAGGACAACTCCTCTGGCGTCTTTTGCAAGTGTCAGCCTGCCAGCCAGATACTTTTGGCTTAAACCGCATAAGACCATGACTAATTCAGAAATTCCTTCGCCTGTTTTTGCTGAGCATGGAACCAAAGCTATTTTTTTTGTAAAATCAGTTATTTTGTGGTAAAGGTCTGCGTCAAATCCATGGCTTTGCAGTGAGCCAACTAAAGTGAGGTATTTTTCATTAAAATTATTTTTTATATTCCCTGCCTGAGACTCTATACTATCTTTTATCTCTTCATCCATGTTAGTCTTCCATCCAGAAATATTGTCTATTTTGTTTAATGCTATTATAAAAGGTGTTTTGTTGTGTTTAAGGATTTGGATAACTTCTGCTGTTTGCGGTTTTATGCCTTCGTTAATATCAATTACAAGTATTGCCATGTCTGCAAGGCTCCCACCGCGCTTTCTTAAATTTGTGAATGCTGCGTGTCCTGGCGTGTCAATAAACAAAAATCCAGGGATGTCAAGTTTTATTTTATTTTTTTCAATTAAAGGACATGCTGATTTTATTTTTTCTGCAGGATATAAGGTGAAAGAGATCTTCTGTGTGATTCCTCCTGCTTCACTTTCCTGAACAAAGCTCTGCCTGAGTTTATCAAGTATGCTTGTTTTTCCGTGATCAACATGCCCGCAAACCGTGACAATTGGCTGGCGGATTTTTTTGTTTGTTTCTTGTTTCATAACAAAAAGAGAAGGAATTAGGTTAAAAAGGTTTTTAATAGAACTAAATTAATAATTTAGAATTAAAATGAGGTGAGAGCCACAAACCGAAGTTCACGACTCTCGGTGTCTAACCGAAGTCAGACAATTTTTATAGAATTTTGGCATATTTAAATCTTTCTGATTATACTGGATTCATAGATAATTAAAGGTCTCTAACAAATTAGTAATCAGGCATTTCTTCAGTTTCTTCATTGTTTTCTTTCAGGGTTTTTTGGTCTTTTTCCTTCTCGCTGCCTGGTTCCTGCTTCAAATCATCTTCGTTTATGGAATCAATCATTTCTTTAAATTTTTGAAAATGTTCTGCAGGTATTCTTAATCCTTTTTTTGTAGGTCCAGTATATTTTTCACTTGAAACAAATTCTCTAATGTCAACACCAGTTTTTCCATTATACTCTCTTATTCCTACAACAATATCTGTAATTGTTCCTTGAAATTCTCCTTTGTTTATTTTTCCAATGTCTTTTTCCATAATGAAGATTTGTAGTGATGTTATTTAAATTTTGTGGATTTTTGATTTTTGTGCTGGTCGCTTGTATGGAAAGCATGTTCTGCTGCCTGCTCTATTTTGCTTAAGACTTTGTGAAGTGCTCTCTTAAAATTCCAGTCAAAGGCATCTGCCTCAATTGTTTTTCCAGAATAAATGACTAAGACATGGATGCTGAATTTTTTGTTTTTATCGCTAGTCTCTCTTTTGTAATTATGTTCTTTTAGATGTATTCTAATTGATTCTATATTCTTTAGCTTGTGCTGGATTTTTTTGGAATATTCAGAAAAAAGATTTTCAAAATCTTTTTTATCTTTTTCATTAAGAATATCAAATCCAATTGTCTCAACAGGAATCATAATGAAAATTAGTTGTGTATTTATTTAAATCTTGTGGGAAATGAAAAGAAACAAACGCCCGGACCAGGAGTCGAACCTGGATATCCTTTCGGAAACGTGGGCTCTCTTGGCAAAAGCCTCGGAGGTGCGGAACCTCGGTTCTGCGTTCGAGCCACGCAGACCACCATTGTCTAACCCGGGCATATTCTTAAATATTTTATATCTTCCAACCAACCAAAGAATGTTCTTTTTTTAATTGAGGAGATTTTCTTAGATCTTTTGTCTCCTTAATTTTTTTTGTAATCACTATCGCTATTACCAATATCAAAAGAACAATTAACCATGCAAAATTCCATTCATTAATTTTTTCCTCTATGATGTTATTTTCTTCTTTTTCATCAATATCTAGAACACACGTCTGAAATTCAACTGGCTTATCTTCTCTTGGCTCACACCAGTTTTCAGGATAACTACATATTCTTGTTTGAATATTATCAACACATTCACCCCATTCTGAACAGTTCCACTGAGTTGTACATGCCCCACTGCCACCTCTATTCCCGCCTCCTTCTTCCTCAATCAACCAGCTAAAATCCAGGAAAACATTGGTTGTAATTTCTTCTGTCTTTGATTTGGTATCATAACCTGATTTTGAAGCTCTGATTATATAATCTGTAAAATATGTCCTGCCTGATTGTGTCTGGTAATATTCATCAACTATTTGTCTTTGTATATCTCCTTCTTCATCAGTGATATTTGAAAATTGTTGGTTGCTGTTTGTGTCCCATCCAATTATTGTAACATTGGCAAGATCCTGGCCACCTATATCTGTGGCATGGGCATCCAGATACCACTTAAAACTGATGTTAGCTGAATTATAAACAAAAACATCTGATTTGTCATGACTCACATTAGTGAAATAATTATCAGTGGAGGAAGAGCTGTTAGAATAAATATCCATTAACACAGAATCACTGGCATCCATGTCATAGAAAGAATTGTTGTCTGAATCAGACAGATAAATGCTGTAATCATTATTTTCAAGAATATTGGAGCTGACATTGTTGTTATCTCCATTTATGTATATTCCTCTTGTGACATTTCTTATAGTATTTCCTGTCAGATTGCAGTTGGAATTAATTTGAATTCCTATTCCGTTTGTGTCATAAATCAGGTTGCCTGTGAAAGTTGCATTCTCACTAACATATCCAATAGCCGAAGAAGTAGTATTATATACTGTATTGTTTATGAATATATTATTATATCCCTCCCCCTGGAAGCCCATACCTCCGCCATTATATACTGTATTGTTTATGAAACTAGAATTTATAGACCCAGTAAAACTAAAAGCTAAATGAAACATATTGTAAATAACATTATTTTCAAACAGATTATTGGCTCTCACAGGGCCCCAATCATGATCATAAATTCCCCAATAAGGGGATATATCATAAATTGTGTTGTTTATAAATCTTGAATTTGACGCTCCACCATAACCCGCCCCTACCTCAATTCCATATGCACATAAAGATATGTTATTCCCAATAACACTACTATTTTCTGTGTATACCCCCCTATCAGAAGCTCCTCCATAAAAAGATATACCTTTACCAGAACTGTAAACACAATTTCTTATTGTCATATTTTCTATCGTAATATTCTGGGGATAATCATCAGTTTGTAACATATCAAGCATAATTATTCCATGGACATTAATATTAGTAATATTTCCATTGGATATTGTTATATTTCTGCAGCCAGTATCAACCACATAACCATCTGAATCCATGTACCACACATCATCTATTGTCCTGTACTGCACATTTCTGTCAAATACTCCATTTATTACATAGCGAAAAGATATGGTCATTCCTCTGTATAGTTTTGTAAGATTCAGTTTATTCCTGCTTACATTGGCATTTGTTACCCCTCCTATTTCCATAGCCCATTCATGGTCAAATATAGTATTATTGTATATAACCAGATTTATTGTGCTATTTGCCACAGGGGAGTCAGTATTAACCATTATGGCTTTCCAGTGCTTATACTGATGACTGCCTTCAATCATAGCCACATTTGTTCCATTAAACAGATTTCTCTCTATAGTGATGTTTTCTCCATACTCTATTGTGATAGCATTTGTATTCACAGCAGAAACATTAAAGATTTCATTATCCAAAATGTCCAGATTAGTTGCATTATCTGCAAAAATGCCAAAACCCTCCATATTGCAGTTCTGGATTGTTATATTGTCCACAAGAGATACATTAAAAGCATAATATCCTGTGTTATCTAAACCTACAAACACTATAGAATTATCATCACAGTCAAAAGTTACATCATTATCAAGATATATTGCTGTGGTGTTGCAATAGATGCTGCTGCTCATTGTGTAATCTGAGGTAATGTTAGAGCCACAAAGGGAAGAAAGTATTATAAAATTCCATGTTGATGACTGCGTTGTGTTTATTCCGTCTGTTACATCCACATACCACTGATGAATTCCATCAGACAACCCTGTCCAATTACATATAACTTCAGAGCTGTTTGATATTGATGTATTTGCGCAGAGTATAGAATCATCCGAAGCATTGTAAAAGGTTACATTCATATTATCCCCGTCTGCATCTGTTAATGTAACATTTAATATTACATAACTTGTGTTTATAGGAAATATTTCCATATCTGAAGGGGAGTTTAGATCTATAGAAGGAGCAATGTTCTGGATAGAAAAGTTCCATTCTGATGACTGTGATGTATCTATTCCATCTGTTATATTAACATACCACTGATAAGCCCCCTCAGATAAGCCTGTCCAATTACATATAACTTCAGAGCTGTTTGATATTGATGTATTTGCACAGATTACAGAATTATCTGAAGAATTGTAAAAGGTTACATTCATTGTGTCATTATCTACATCTGTAACTGTAATATTAAGAATTACACTTGTGATATTAGGGGAGAAAATCTCGCTGTTTGAAGGAGAATTTAATGCTGAAGAAGGCATACTATTATTTACTATTGTTGTATCTGAGATATTATAAGCAGAATAATTTATACTATCATAAGCACCGCATGTAACATTTATCATATCATGAGAATCACTTAACTGGATAACATATGTATTGTCTGTGCCCCAGGCTTGTAATGTTATGGAATCATTTACATTGTAGAATTCATAATGATAAATTATTGTGTCATCATCTGCATCTGTTGAGCCTAAACAATTTGCTGTCAGAGTATCTGAAACATTCACATTATTTAGTATTAAAGAGGTGGGGGTTGTCGGCGGATAGTTTATGGAAAAATTCCATTCTGATGACTGAGTCGTGTTTATGCCGTCTGTAACTTCAACATACCAGTTATAGGTTCCTGATGATAAATTAGACCATACATAAGTAACATCTGAGCCGTTTGCTACATCTGTTGATGTTTTTAATAAATCAAGATTTAAACTATATTGATAAATCTTAGCTCCCCCCTCTCCAATCTCATACAACCTTAAACCATCTGGCTTGAAGAATAAACCTTTTGGGTCATTATCCTGTGTTGAGATGTAAATAGAGTCATAAGAGCAACTTGAAAGGTTCCAGGCATCTGAGCAGGTGTATTGATAAATGTTATCTCCACTATATCCAATCTCATACAACCTTAAACCATCTGGCTTGAAGAATAAATCTGAAGGATTTCCATCCTGAGTTAAGATGTTCACTCCCACATAACTGCATGAGCTGATGTTCCAGGCATCTGAGCAGGTGTATTGATAAATCTCATCTTTACCACGTCCTATTTCATATAACCCTAGACCATCTGGCTTGAAGAATAAACTTTGAGGGTAATTATCCTGTGTTGAGATGTAAATAGAATCATAAGAACAAGAAGAAATGTTCCACGCATCTGAACAAGAATACTGATAAATTTTATTACTGCTATCTCCTATCTCATATAATCTTGAACCATCTGGGTTAAAGAATAAACCTTTTGGGTCATTATCTTGGGTTAAGATGGATATGCTGTCATAAGAGCAACTTGAAAGGTTCCAGGCATCTGAGCAGGTGTATTGGTATATTGAATTAGAACCATAAGGTTCATATCCAATCTCATACAGCCTGGTTCCGTCTGAACTGAAGAATAAGTCTTGTGGAGCACCATTCTGGGTTAAGATGGATATGCTGTCATAAGGATAATAACTTAGATCCCAAATAAAACATATACCATTATAAAAACTTACGTTCGTATTATCTCCTTCTGCATCAGTCACTGTAACATTAAGAACTACGCTTGTTGTGCTACCATAAAATACATGTCCGTCTGAAGGTGAGTTTAAACTTGCATTGGGTGAAGCAGCAAAGACAAACCACATAAAGCAAATTAAGGTCAGAGTAATAATTGCAGAACTGAACAGAAACTTTTTACTCATATAACCTCTTTTTTTCATTCTTATTCTAAAAGGAAGTTTATTTTTAAATATTATCTCATTCAATTTTTTTATGGGTATAACAAAATAAAACTTGTTTTATATTTTTAACTCAACAGACAAATTTAATAATACTCAATTATAATATTTCTCATGCATAAAAAAAGAGGATTACAGATTCGGAGAAAAAGTCCGCAGGAAGGAGATATGCAAACGCCCTTATCAAAAAAACTGAAAAAGAATAAAGCTGTGAATGTGCTTGGGTTTATATTTTCCTTATACATGTTTGTTTTTTCCCTGACTTTAATTAAGGTTTCTTCTGCATCTTTGGGCGGGGGAATTTTTTCTTTAACTAGAAACGGAATAAATGAGATAAATGCTTTTGGATTTGGCTGGCTCGCAACCCTGATAACTCAGTCTTCTGGAGCAGCTGCTGCAACTCTTATTGCTTTCCATCTGGCCGGAATCATCGGTCCGATTTTTTTAATATATATGATAATTGGAACAAGAATAGGGACTTCAATAACTGCTTTATTTGCTTCTTTCTTAATTCATGCAAAGAAAAGGGATTTCAGGCATGGTTTTGAAATAGGGTTGGCTAATCTGGTTTATGCTATTCCAATAGCAATTATAATGTTCTTGCTTGAGTTTTTCACAGGATTTTTTAGCAGGACAGGAGAATATTTTGTTGTTTTTGATTCTTCGTTTAAACACAATATTCTAGACATGGCTGTTCTGCCTATGATTAACTTAATTTCTTCTATACCTGATAATTTGAAAATTGTTTTAGGCGTGATTTTCCTGATTGGGAGTTTGAAGTATATTCCAAAGTTCATGATAAATATTTGGGGTGAGAAATATCTAAAATCAAAAATAAACAAATTTTTGGATAAAAAATGGAAGTCTTTTTTCTTAGGGCTGGGAATTACTGCTCTTTTAATGTCTACAACTATTACAATTACTTTTTTGATTCCATTGGTTGTTACAAGGATTACTAAATTGAAGAAAGTAATACCCTACATGATTGGTGCAAATCTAGGAGGGGTCTCAGAGATTGTTTTAGGCGGGCTTGTTTTAGGCGGGAGTGCTCTTCCAGCAGTTTTTACATACGTATCTTTTTCAGTAATCGGGCTTCTTTGGATGTTTAATACTGATTTGATATTTAAAGCAACAAAATTCCTGTCAAAAAGAACACTCCATGTCTCAAGACAAAGAGCTTTAATGTTTATTATTGCCTTTGTTCTGGCTGCAGTGGTTCTGTCTTTTATCTAAGATTTATTACTAAATTTTATTATATTGTTAGTTAGTAGATCTTAGAAACGTAAAAATTTATAAACAATTCAAACAACATAAAATCATGATAGGATGGATAATTGGCTTGGCTATTTTGATAGTGCTGATTTTTATAGTTTATTATAACAAGTTTATAACTCTGGAAAATAGGATAGGAAATTCTCTGAGCCAGATTGATGTTCAGCTTAAAAAAAGAGCTGATCTTGTTCCTAATCTTATTAATTCTGTTAAAGGATATGCAAAGCATGAAAAGGGAATAATGAATGAGGTTACAAAGGCTAGGAAAGCTTTTATGTCTGCAAAAACAATGCAGGAAAAAGTTAAGAAAGGAGCTGAATTACAGCATGCTTTGAAGTCAATTCTTGCAGTTGCAGAAAATTATCCTAAACTAAGGGCTAATGAAAACTTCCTTCATTTTCAGAAGGAGCTTGCAGCAATAGAAGACAAGGTTGCTTATGCTAGGCAGCATTACAACGATTCAATTCTCAGCTACAACGACCTGACAAAAAGATTTCCAGGAGTGATGTTTGCTTCTGTATACCACAGAAAACCAAAGAAATACCTTGAGATTCCGGAAGAAGAAAGGGCTGTTCCAAAGGTTGAGTTTTGAAAATCAAGACCATTAGGTGAGAGTTTTTAAGAGAGGAAATTAAATTAAAATTCTTTTAAAAAATAAATTTTCATTGTTTCCTTTACTCATCTTTTCTAGTTCATAATCTTTTAGAAGAGTTATGAGCTTTCCTTCAATTTTTCTGATTATTTCTCCTGCAGAACCCATTCCAGAAACAATAAAAATCATAGAAAGATTAGAAGTTGTTGTTTTAAGACAAAAATCTAGAATAAATCTTTCCTTATCATTAGATTTAACAAATAAAACATATTTTTCTATATTATTAATAATTTCATTTATTCTTTCTTTAAATTTTTCAATCGAACTAATATCATCTAACAAAATTCCAATATACCTATTTAAAACTCCGTTCTCAACAAATTTTGCTATATGGAGTCCCTTAACTTCGTATTTTTTCATAATATCTTCTCTTAATTTTTGCTTTCTTTCTCTTTCTCCTAACCTTTCCAACTTTCTCAGAACAAGACCCATACGAAGAATCATTAGTTTGTTTTTGTCATCAATATAGTGCTTATAAATTTGTAATTCCCCAGAATTATACTGCTCTCTTGCTATTTCTAAAGTATTTTTGTCCTCAATAAAATTTATTCCTTTTTCCTTAAATTTCTTAGCTAAATTTTTAATAAAATCCTCTCCCCATTCTAATGCTCCCTTAACTGCTCCTTTCCCAATTCCTTCTCCTAAATCTTTTATTGGTTCAGAACTCATCTCCAAATTCCTCTAAATATAAGGATAGAGATAATTCATTATTATCTAAAATTATTGTGCTTCCAGGAAAAATAGCCATATTATTCACTTTTACAGGAATTTCTATATATTTATCTAAGACCTTATTTCCGTTAGAATCAAGAACATATTCTCCATCTGAGTTAAATCCAATTTCTTTTAACAAAGCAATTTTAGAATTTACAGAAACTTCTTTTAGTGATATTAATTCCATCTTATCTTTGATCCTCCATCTTATTTAAACATTTAGTTAGCCCTTAATCAACACTTTTTTGCTATGCAAAAAAGTAGCAAACAAACCTTATAAATTTTTCTTATTTCAACCCTCACCAATACAAAAACCCTTTTATACCCTCATAGACATTCTTTTTTATGGCAAGGGGCAAGGAAATAAAAAAGATTTCATTCCATGACCAGATTCAGAGAAACAAAATGAAGTCTGTTTTATTGATAGTAGTTATAATTTTCTTTTTTGTGATTCTTGGTTATGTTATTGCTCTTATTTTTGACCCCGGCTATTTTTTTGTTATAATGATTTTTGCGATAATTTTTTCCCTGGTTTATGTTTTGATTGGTTATTATAACTCAGATAAAATTGCTTTGGCCTCTGTTAAGGCTAAACCAGCTTCACGAATAGAGCATAGTGAATTTTATCATGCAGCTGAAAATATGTCCATAGCTTCAGGCTTGCCAATGCCTAAACTTTACATTATGGAATCAGAAGAAATTAATGCTTTTGCTTCTGGGCGTGACCCCAAAAATGCAGTAATCTGTTTTACAACAGGATCCTTGAAGAAACTTAACAAGCAGGAACTTGAAGGGGTTGTTTCTCATGAGATGTCTCACATAGCAAACTATGACATAAGGTTCATGACTCTGACAGCTGTGCTTGTTGGAATGGTTTCCATACTTGCCCAGGTTTTCCTCAGGAGTTTGTGGTTTGGGGGGATGGGGAGAGGAAGCAAGGATAATAAATCTCAATTATTCTTAATTTTGCTCGGAGTTCTTTTTGCTGTTCTTGCTCCAATAGCTTCACAGCTTGTTTCTTTTTCCATTTCAAGAAAAAGAGAATATACTGCTGATGCAACAGGTGCAAAATTCACAAGATATCCTCCTGGCCTGGCAAATGCTTTAAAGAAAATTAAAGAAGAACATATTCCTAAAATTGAGAAAAAACACAGAGTTCCTGAAGCAATAGCCCCTTTATTTATTTCAGACCCTTTCAAAAGAAAAGTCCAGGGGCTTTTCAGCACTCATCCGCCAATTGAAGACAGGATAAAAAAGCTGGAGATGATGTAAAAATTGAGATTATTCTAAGAAAAAACTAGTAAAATAAATATTTCAAAATCTGAAACAAACTTATATAAACTGTTTCATCCAGCCGATATTATGAGTATAAACCCTATTTCAAAGGACACTCTTATGAAAGATATTTTGAAATCTTCTCCAAAAGCTGCTGAAGTATTAATGGAATATGGCCTGATATGTCTCGGCTGTCCGCATGCAGGAGAGCACAGTCTTAAAGAAATAAAAGATGATTATGGCTTTAGTGATAAGGATATAGAAGATATCCTAGCCAGGCTTAATAAAATTAAAGAGAAAGAAAATAAAAATGATAATAAATAATAAAACTGCGAAAAAGATAAAGCAGGATTTTCCTATTTTTAAGAATAATAAAGGACTTATTTATTTGGATAATTCTGCGACATCTCAGAAGCCTAAACAAGTGATAAAAGCTATGACAGACTTCTATGAAAAAAATAATTCAAATGTCGGAAGAGGGCTTTACCTTCTTTCTGAAAAAGCAATGGAAGAGTATGATAATGCTAGGAAAACTGTTGCAGAGTTCATTAACTCTTCTTCAAATGAAATTATCTTTACAAGGAATACAACAGAATCTCTTAATCTTTTGTCTTATGTTCTTGCCTCAATTATTCCTGAAGGGAGAGAGGAAATTGTTCTGACAGAAATGGAGCATCATTCAAATTTGATTCCCTGGC
>Ga0315533_1002909_pt1 | contig 11595 bp, 10 predicted proteins | sample SalMarSW160130MG_FD_203081 | JGI IMG/M metagenome (GOLD analysis project Ga0315533, IMG submission 203081) | Salt marsh sediment microbial communities from the Plum Island Ecosystem LTER, Massachusetts, United States - Salt Marsh Sediment SW1601-30 ...
AGCGCTAAATTAAGAATTGCACAAAGACTTTGATAGTGTTTAGTTTTTAGTCCTTCGACTACGCTCAGGATAAATGTTTAGTTTTTAGTTATCAATATTAAAAGAAGAAAAAGGAGTTTCGATTATGACATCGGATGCGAAAATCGGGTTGTTGCTTGGTCTGGTATTCATATTTATCATCGCTATTTTGGTCAATGGGATTCCAAAGTTAGGCAGAAGCGAGCCGACGAATGAGCTTACAACGGATACTAATATAATCCGTCTTCGGAGTGAGACGCCGGCGATAGCCGCGAGGGAGCGGAAAATCAGCAGAGAGGTAATCGAGCCCCCGGTGCGATACAGCAGGCCATTGAACCTGAACATAGAGCGTCAGGTGCAGCCGATAGAAGGGGCCGTCGAGCCGGGCGGGTCTGAGAAGGGTGCAAAAGAGCAGAGCTTTGTCGGTGGTCAGCAGCTGCCGGATATTCAGCCTGCGCGGCCGAGGCCTGTAGAGGAGAAACAAAAAGTCAAGGTCGAGCGGATTGAGCCGCCAAAGGCGAAGACCTACGTGGTTGCGGAAGGTGACATTCTGGCATCAATTGCTCAGAAGTTTTACGGGCCTGTCGAAGGGAACAGGAAAGTAAACGTTGACAAGATATTTGCGGCGAATAAAAGCATCCTGGAAAGCCCGGATTCGATTTACCCTGGTCAGGAGCTTGTTATACCGCCGCTTGCAGTTTCACTTTCCACAAAGAATACCGTCTCAAAGACTTTGGACAGTTCGTTACTGGAGGAAGTAACTACCATAGGGCGGAGGCATTTGGCGAATTTATCGGGAAGTAAAGAAAAGGTGAGTTCATATACCGTCGTTGAGGGTGATAGTTTATGGAAAATCGCGGCTGACAAGCTGAGCGACGGCAGCAGGTATATGGAAATATACGAACTTAATAAGAGTATTATGCCAAATGAGCATACAGTTTTCGTGGGGATGCGTCTGAGACTGCCATCGAGGTGACATAAAGAGTAAAAGGGAATAATTTTAACAACAGAGGTTTTTGTCGTAACGGAGCGGATGTCAAAAGGGTATTTTGTTTTTGTGATATTTTGCGTGACGTCGATTCTGCTTTTTGCGGTTTACCTGCGAAGTGAGCGGAATCGGATTTTTTATAAGTTCAGTATCTGCAAATCAGAGCAGAGCCGGCTCAAGCAGCAGCTCGGCAAGAAACAGCTACAATTAGAAGGCATTATAAATCCCGCAGCTATATCAGGCTCATTCGAGGAGCAAAGCGACGAATGACGGCTTTTGCGGGAAGGTGCGCTGAAATGATTGGCGGCAGGGCCGGTGAGATTTTTACGATAGGAAATTGAAAGAATCGCGTTTTACTATAATTTTGTTTGCCCTGTTAATCGTGGCGTATGTGTCACTGATGGGGCGGTGTTTCTATCTGCAGTATGTAAAGAGAGATTACTTTTGCTCGGCCTGTGAAAAACAGCGTCAAAAGTTGATTTTTGAGAAACCTCAGCGGGGCGTTATCCTCGACAGATACGGCAGGGTGCTGGCGGCGAGCAACAGGGTACAAACTATTTTTGCCGAGCCCCGCGCAGTAAAATCAATCGAAAGAACAGCAGCGGCGCTTGCGCCTGTTATAAAGGTCGAGGCAATACAGATCTATAACCTTATTAAAAACAGCGGTAACCCGGGCTATGTAAAAATCAGGACCGATGCCGACGAAGAACAGTGTAAAGCAGCAAGTAAGATTAACGGGGTGGGTGTGGAGTCCGAGTGGCGGAGATATTACCCGATGGGGTCTCTGGCGTCACATATCGTCGGGTTTACGAGCATTGATAATCTCGGCCTTGAGGGAATTGAGCTGAAATACGATAAGAGGCTAAGCGGCGATGCCGGCGGTAATGTCGTTTTTGCGGATGTGCTTCGAAGGCCGGTGCGACTGAAAGAGCAAAATTCTTTTGTTACCGACGGCTGCGGTATTATTCTTACAGTCGATGCTGCCATACAGCAGTTTGTACGCGAGGAGCTTGTCAGGGTAAAGGAGGATTACCAGGCTGAGTCGGCTACTGCTGTCGTCGCTGAACCGAGCTCAGGAGCGATACTGGCGATGGTTTCTCTGCCCGATTTCGAGCCGAGTCAAATCCGCTACGAAGACCCAAATAACTTTCGGAACCGTGCTATCAGCGACCAGTTCGAGCCGGGCAGTATTTTGAAGCCGATAGTTGCTGCAATCGCAATTGATGGGGGCATCGTCGATAGAGATGAAAAGATATTCTGCGAAGACGGTGACTATCGCGGCAAAGGTTTCGGCAGAATCGGTGAGTATGGTGAACACAGCTTCGGCGAGCTTAGCGTGAGTGAGATTATTATTCATTCGAGTAATATAGGAATGGCGAAAATCGGTCAGAGGGCCGGTGCGAAGAAACTTTTCGAGGGATTGCGGCTGTTTGGTTTCGGCGAAAGAAGCGGTATTGATTTGCCGGGCGATGCGGTGGGACTTTTGCGGCCGAGCGATAAATGGAACGGATACAGCGTGACGAGAATAGCTTTCGGGCAGGAAATCAGCACAACAACTTTACAGCTTGTTCAGGCCTTCTGCATTGTTTCAAATGGTGGTCATTACGTCCGGCCTTACCTGGTAAGAGCGATAGTGGATAACGAAGGTAATATCGTAAAGCTCAAGCGGCCGCCACCGCCGGTTGGTTTTGTAATCAAGCCTGAGGTGGCCAGGTGGATTGTCAAGGAGGCTATGACCGGCGTGGTAAACGAAGGGACCGGCAAGAAGGCAAAACTACAGAAGTGGCAGGTCTTCGGGAAAACGGGAACTGCGCAACTGTCACTGTTAGGGCAAAAGGGATATTCGGAAAAAGATTATATTGCATCCTTTGTGGCCGGGGCGCCTGCGGAGAGTCCGGCAGTAATCGTACTGGTTACGGTCTGCAGGCCTAATATAAGTTTGGGCAAGGGCTATACCGGCGGGACCGTTGCTGCCCCTGTTGCCGGCAGAATAATTGAGAAGACCTTAAATTACCTGGAAAGTCATAACAGAATTGCACAGTATTAAATCGGCCTTCAGGAGAGGAGTATGGCTAAAATAATTTACGCTGTTGCGGGAGAGGGTTTCGGGCACAGCAGCCGGTCTCATCTTATCGGGCAGCGATTCATCGATGCGGGTCACGATGTGATGTTTGTCGGCTCAAAGAAATCACTTCTCTATCTGAAGCAATATTTCAAGGAGCGAGTCAAGCCGGTTTTCGGTTTGTCTTTCGCATACAGCAAAGCCGGAGTCGATACTTTTGAGACCGTTAAAAAGAACCTGAGCAAATTTTCCGAGGCGGACAAGGTAAACGAGGAGCTTTTCCGAAAACATATCGAGCCGTTCCAGCCGGAGCTTCTGATAACGGATTTCGAGCCGTTCTGTGCGTGGTGGGCTATTCGAAACAAGGTGCCTTTCATAAGCATCGACCATCAGCATTTTCTTACACTCTGTAAGCTCAAACACAAGCTGGAAAAATGGTTTGAAAGACTGACGGCAAGCCTTGTCACTGAGTCATATTATGTAGCTGCTGCTGCTTATATTATTATAAATTTTTTCAAGGCGCCTTTGAATATCGATGCAGCCGTTCTCGCACCGCCGGTAGTAAGAGAAGCAGTGACAGAAAAATCTTGCCAGCAGGGGGATTATATACTTTTGTATTTAACGGCGGCGTATGAGAAGGAACAACTTTTGGATGTTCTGCATAAGTTTGGGGACGAGAAGTTTTATGTTTACGGCTTTGATGAGAATAGCAGGAGTGAAAACTGCATTTTCAAAAGGCGCTCTACAGAAGGATTTTTGAATGATTTGGCCGGCTGCAGGGGCGTTGTAGCGAGCGCGGGTTTTTCACTTATAAGCGAATGTATGTATTTTAAAAAGAAGATGCTTTTAGTTGCACTTGCGGGCCAGTATGAGCAGATTGTCAACGCTGATTATGTCGAGCGGCTTGGTCTTGGAATCGAGGCCAAAACTTTCGATGAGCAGAGCCTGAGCCGATTTCTTGATGAGCTTCAGAAGCCCGTGGGTGCTGATGCCGATATTCTCTGGCCTGACAATGAAAAGTTTTTCGAAATCCTGCAGGATACGCTTAACAGACTTAAAGAGCCGATAAGCATAAATATCAATAAAGATTAATTGTTTTACATTATTGTTCTGCCGGCAGAGTTTTTCCGAAAGACTCGAATTTATGAGGTGGCGTGCGGTTAAGGTCTGTGAGAAAGCGGTTATTGGAAGAAAAGCCGGGCATAAAAAAGCATTTTTTCGTGCAAATTTCCAATAAAACCGTTTCGGGAAAGGAAATTCCTGCCTGTTTAAGGTAATTATAGTAAGATGATTTATGTCATACAGGGAAAATTATGTTTTGTAAGTGATTGAATGGGAAATCTCAGCTGATAATAATCCCGGCAATCCATAACAGGAGCAGACAAATTTCATTCTTAAACCCGAACAGACACCTCACAGACGTATTTCGCTCGTTGAAATACCGCAATTACCGTCTGTTCTTCTGTGGTCAGAGCATCTCACTAATTGGCACCTGGATGCAAAGAGTAGCAATGAGCTGGCTCGTTTATCGCCTAAGCAATTCAGCCGCTGTACTCGGCATCGTCGCCTTTTCAGGGCAGATACCCACTTTTCTTCTGACCCCATTCGGCGGCGTTGCTGCCGACAGATACAACAGACGCCGCTTGCTTTTGGCAACACAAATCCTCGCAACGATCCAGGCGGTAATATTAGCGGCGCTCGTACTGACCGGCGTCATTGCCGTCTGGCATCTTATAATACTCAGCATTGCGCTAGGCACCATTAACGCTTTCGATATGCCCACTCGCCAGTCATTTGTCATCCAAATGATCGACAACCGAGAGGATTTAAGCAACGCTATTGCACTGAACTCATCAATGGTCAATGCCGCAAGGTTGCTTGGCCCTTCCATTGCCGGCCTGCTTATCGCCACCGTCGGCGAAGGCCTGTGCTTCACCATAAACGCCGCAAGCTATCTTGTTGTCATCACAACCTTGGTGATGATGTCAGTCACACAGCAAAAAAACACCAGCAAAGCCACTGTCTGGCAACAGCTCAAAGGCGGCTTCAGTTACGCACTCGGCCTTGCCCCCATCAAATACCTGATCGCACTTTTGGCACTTCTAAGCCTGGCCGGAATGCCCTACGTAGTCCTGATGCCCATCTTCGCCAGGGATATCCTCCATGGCAGCTCACGTACCTTCGGTTTTCTAATGGCCGCCTCCGGAGTCGGCGCCCTGACAGGTGCTATCTATCTTGCCCGGAGAAAAACCGTGCTCGGCCTGGGAAAGGTGATAGTGATATCAAGCTCGCTTTTCGGTGTTGGTCTTATTGGTTTTTCATTATCAACGGTAACATGGCTTTCGATGCTTTGTTTGCTGCTTGCCGGCCTGGGAATGATACTGCACTTAGCCTCCAGCAACACGGTCTTGCAGACGATGGTCGAAGACGATATGCGTGGGCGCGTTATGAGCCTCTACGCAACGGCATTCGTGGGAACGGTTCCGTTCGGCAGTCTCATTGCCGGCTATTTGGCAAGCAGAATCGGCGCTGCTCACACACTAATGGTCGGCGGGGTTTGTTGTCTTATCGGCTCGTTTTTATTCTCCAGAAAGCTGCCGGCATTACGCAAGCTGGTTCACCCGATATACGTCCGCAAGGGTATCATCCCCGCGGTCTCCAAGGGCCTGCAGGCCGCTACGGAATTACGCTCCCCTTAAAGGCCCAGCATCTCTTCCCGGAGCAAGAGTTCGTTTTTTCTTACTTTTTCAGGAAGTGACATTGGAATATGAACAGAATCTGCCATAAAGATGAATATTTTTCAAAGGCCGTTTTCAAAAATTACGATAATTTCATATTATTCTGCCGGAAGAGATTTGCCGAGGTAGCCTTCATCGATGCAGAATTGGATAATTTGCTTTGCCAGAGGGACTGCGTCGGATGAGCCGTGCTGACCGCCCTCGACGACAACGGCCAGAGCAATTGCTTTTCCGGAATAGTCCTTTGCAAAACCTGCGAACCAGGCATTGTCAGGCATTTCCGTCGAGCCGGTTTTGCCGTAAACCTCAACGTTATGTTCAGCGAAATTGTTGTTTAAGAAGGCCTTGTAAGCAGTGCCGCTGACTTCGTTGACAACCGCATGCATACCATCAAAAATGGTATCAATCGTTTGCCGGCTGAGGCCGAGAGAAACCGTCTGATTATTTAAGTCTTTGTCAATAAACAAGCGGGGGTCTTTATACAATCCTGCCCTTGCGACAGCGGCTATTGCATTTGTTACCTGCAGAGGCGTCGAGCGGAGATTTCCCTGTCCTATGCCGAAGAATTTTTTTTCGAAGTTGTTCAGGGGCGTTATCTGTTCGAAGGTTTTAACATTCTGTTTCGGAATGCTGCTGGAGATAGAGCCTGAAGCCTGGAGGAAATTTCTGCTGTGGTTGGTATCGGTGACTTCGGCAGGCGGGCTTAGTATGTCTCGGCCGTATCCGAATTTGAAGAGCCAGCTCTGCAGGACCTGCGAATCAATGCGGTCTGCAAGACGAGAGAAGTAAATATTGCAGCTTCCCCTTATTGCGTTTCGAGCGATGTTACCGCCGTCGGCGGCGAACTGGTCGTCGTGGCCGAGCCAGGAGTACTGTTTGTTTATCCAGCATTGAGGCCATCCGTCGGGCGGCTTATGAGCGGGGCAGCTAATAGGCTCGAAGGGCGTTATGTTACCTGATTCGAGGCCTGCGATTAGAATCAGGGGCTTTACCGACGAGCCGGGCGGGTATGTTTTGTATATAGCCCTATTTATCATCGGCTCATTGCCGTCGGTAATTAGCCGGTCATAATCATATCTTGCCCTATTCAAATCGAATGTTGGCAGAGACACGAGGGCAAGTATGTCAGCTGAAGAGACGTCGATAACAACCACAGACATACCCGGTTTGCAGTTTGGGTCGTGCTCGTATTCGGAGAGGAATTTTTCTATTCTTTGCTGAAGTGCGATGTCGATTGTAAGCTGAACATCCCGGCCGAGCTCGTTTTCTATAAGGCTTTCTTTGCCGTCGATATCGTAAAAGATTTCACCGCGTTTTCCGCGAAGTATACTTTCACAAACGTACTCGACCCCTCTGCGGCCGCAGAGCTCACCGACCAGATATCTTGAGAATTTGTCTTCAGCGAAGAGCTGTTTGTCTTGTCTGTGTGCGGGGCTGACCCATCCTATTGTCTGTGCAGCTACGGTTGTAAAGGGGTAAATTCTCTTTGCTCCCGGTACAATTTCGACGCCTTCGATGTTCATAAACTCGAGCTGAGCGGTGAAGATGTCATTGTCTGTGATTAGCTCCAGGAGTGAGAGGCTCTCGTGCATTTCTGCGATATCCTGCTTTGCAACGAGCAGGAGGCGGTCATCGGCGTCCGGAAAGAAGCTTTCGAAATCCGAGGTGAAATCGGATAATTTGACGGCAAAGAGATTGTCCCTGTGTTTTTGAAAGAGTTCGGATTTGAAGCAGTTTTCGCGCCAGGCCTGAAATACCCGCAGATTCCAAACCTGGTCGTTTTTTGTTTTGATTTTTTGTTCGAGCCGGCTTCGTTCGAGGCCGAAATGTACACATTTGTCGATAATTTCCTGGAGCCTTCGTTGTCCGTTCTGGATTTGCCCAGCCGCTTCTGCCAGAGCTTTTTCCGGCTCGCTTCTGCGTTCGGCCTTTAGAAGCCTTGCTTTTATAAGCCTATCATCAAGGTAACTTGTCAGCTCATAGCTTATGTGAAGCTCAAACTGCGGCTCATCGTCAGCTAAAATCCGGCCTTTTCTGTCAAGGATTCTGCCTCTGATGGTTTTGAGCAGCCTACTTCGGCCGCGCCGGCGTTTGAATTCTGCGATTTTATCCTGAATCGAGGAGTTCGGCATAAGCTGCATCTGCACGAGACGGAAAATACAGAAAGAAAGAAATATTGTGCTTAGAATTATGAAGATTTTTAACCTTTTGTCGTACATTTTTCGTTTCTGAACTCTTCTGCACAAATTGTGACAGGGCGGTTTATCTTCTTGTAAAACGACGTGTTTTTATACCCATCCACCAGGCAATTGGCAAGAAGAAAAGCGGTCCGACAATTCCGGAGAAGAGCGAAGCGGCAAAAACAATTTTATATATGTTGGGTTCGGCGTTACCTCCTTTGAGCAGGTTTAGATAATAAATCGATATTCCGGTTAAGAACCCGGTGACAAATATTGCCACAGCCTGATATGGTATTTTTCTAATAGAGATGAGCTGATGGAGGAAGGAGAGGACAGTGCCGATAACTCCAAAGCTGATGACGCCCGGCCCCATTGCCGTACCGATGATGTCCGATGCAAAACCTATCGTGAATGAAGTTATGATTGCCACATTCATATCGCAGTAAATCGAAAAGAACACGACAAGTATGACAAGCAAATCCGGTTTATAATCCAGCTCTGACAGCAAGCCGTCCTGCAGCAGGGTGACGGAGACGATTAGAACTGCAAAACGCAACCATCGCATCTTAGCGCCCCGTCTTAACCGAGTTAACTACTATCACGTCAACGCTTGTTAGAGTCTCTATGTCGCAGGCGGGCTCGACGGTTATCTCCCAGAGAAGTGGATTTTTGTTGCTTTCTCGATGTTCAGATACTGTTCCGATGATAATGGGGGAATACAAGAAGCCGGTCTTCGGTTTACAAAATACCTTCTGTGCGGTTTTGACTTTATAGCTTTTTGGAATGAGCTGAATTTTCATAGCTGTTTCATTGCCTTCAACTATGGCATCCCTGTCACCGAGCCTGACAGCGATTTGTGAGCGTGGGCTGGTAATTAGCCTGACTTTTGAGGTGTAAGCGGTGACCTCACAGACGGTACCTATGATGCTGTTGTCGCCGAGGACGAATTGACCTACTTTCAGGCCGTGATTTTCACCGCGATTTATTACGAGCTCATCGGCAGAGATTTTTGTAATGTTTGCAAAAACAAACTTGTCTCCGGGCCTGGGATATTCTCTGAGAAAATTTGTCAGCTCTTTATCCCTCTGGATAGCTTCTGCGAGCATAGCTTCGAGATTTGCATTGCGGTTTTCGAGCTGGATTTCGGTTCGGTCCGCGCGTTTTATGGTCGGCTGGCTTGTTCGGGCGGAGAGCATAATGTCTCTGCTCATACGCAAAGGCCAGTGAAAGATATGAGCGAAAAAGAGCTGAAGTCGATTTGTCATTTGTTGCGGAGCGATGAGCAGTATGAGAGCACCCAGCATAAACCAGGTGAATAACATCCGTCTGGAGATTCTCGAACGCTTCCTTGCCATAATGGTATTGCTTGCTTTCTGTCAGGTGTCGCAGAGCGGTGCTTATTCCCAGCCTCGCTCGTTATGATCCATCGTATCCTTCCATAACTCCAGATTTTCGAGATATACGCTTGTTCCTTTGGCTACCGCACTTAGGGGGTCGTCCACTCTTTCAACTCGCAGTCCGGTGGCATTTGAAAGTATTGTATCCACACCTCTGAGCAGAGAAGTTCCTCCGCAAATGTGTACGCCGTTATCTATTAAATCGGCTGCGAGCTCAGGCTCTGTTTTTTCGAGTGTTCTGGTGACGGCCTCGATAATTGCTGCTATGGGCTCGCGGAGCGATTCGCGTATTTCCTCACTTGTTATAACAATTTTTCTTGGAAGTCCTGATATAGTGTCTCTTCCGGCTACCTCCATTGTCAATTCCTCTTCAAGCGGCGAGGCAGAGCCGATTTGTATTTTGACCTTCTCGGCCCTGGGCTCTCCTATTAGAAGATTATAAGTTTTTTTGAGGTGGTTGATAATTGATTCATCCATATCGTCTCCGCCGACACGTATCGATTCACAGGATGCTATGTCGGCAAGACTCATAATTGCAACCTCAGTGGTGCCTCCGCCCATATCGACAATCATCGAAGCGGTTGGGTCTGTTATTGGCAGGCCGGAACCTATACCAGCGGCCATCGGCTCATCAACCAGATATACCTTTCTTGCACCTGCCCGCTCGGCACTGTCTATAACGGCCCGCCTCTCAACGGCAGTGATTCCGCTGGGTACAGCTATTACTACTCGCGGTCTAATTAAACCTCCCCGGCCGTGAACCTTGCGTATGAAGTAGCTGAGCATAGCCTCGGTAATTTCAAAATCACTTATTACGCCGTCTTTTAATGGGCGGATTGCAGTTATCGAGCCGGGAGTTTTGCCGAGCATCTCTCTTGCGACCAGCCCGACAGCTTCGCCGTCGTTTAGAACAATATTGGTGCCCCTTCGCACGGCCACTACGGAAGGTTCGTTCAGGACGATGCCTTTTCCGCGAACACAGACAAGGGTTGTACAGGTACCGAGGTCGATACCCATATCCATGCTAAACCAGCCTAAAATTGTGTCGAGTAGCACTTTAGAATCCCTTCTTTATAAACAAGCCTGAGAGTTTAGGCTGTTTTTATATGATGCAAACAGAATTGTCAATAGGCAATTTGGCTACGGTAAGCTAAATAATGAGCCATACTGGCTGTAGCACTTGAAAGCGACGAATATAGCGGTCGCAAGAACCACGCCAAAGGCTAAAGCAAGCATCGCCGTGTACACATTATTAGCCGTATTCGGCTTGGCGGGTCGAATTTGTCCATCGGGGCTCATATATCTACCTCATATAAAACAGCTTGTAAAAAAGCATTTTTTCCGTAGATAGAACTTTTATCAGCTACCAGTTTGTAGATACGTTATCTCCGGGCCTTGGCTGCTGCTGCACGAGCTCAAGGGTACCGACGGCAGCTTCAGCTGCAACATCTATTATAACTATGTCGCATATATACTCGTTTCCTCTGCTGACGTGAAATCTCATTGCCTTTTTGACACCGTCTGTTTCACCTATCGAGATCTTAGCCATCAAATTTTTGATATCCACGCCGCTGACGAGACCTTTGAGCCCGATCTTGGTTGTAGTTGCGGTTGCGAGCCGAGCGAGGTCGTTTTGCGGTATCATAGTTTGTTGCGCAGCAGCTTTTGTTCCGTAAGGTCGCAAAATATTGTTTAATTTGTTTTCAAGCGCTATCTTTTCTTCAGCGAGCTGCTTTACGTTTACCTCCAGCATATCTATTAAAGCCTCTTTGTTTATTAGTGTATTTGAGGTCTCGTCGAGCTTGGTTCTTTCGCTGACCAGCTCGTCTTTAGTTTTGTTCAGCTCTGCAAAAGCCGTTGCGTACATCTCTCTGTTTTTGTCACTTAAATTTGTGAGCTGCTGAGTAGTAGTTATCCAGCTTTCAACTGTTGCGGTAAGGCTGGCATTTTCTCGTTTCAGGTCGCCAATTTCTGCCTGCAGCTCATCTATCTTTTTGCTCAGAGCCGCTATCTCTTTGTTCTTGCTGTCCTCGAACTGGATGCGTTTGTTTCTTTCGTCCTTCAAATTTTCGTTTAGATTGACGATTTCACTTTGCTTTGCTGATAACTGTTGCTGTGTTTTTTCATAATCTGCCTTGTAATTATTAACGCTGGAGACATATTGCACAACATAACCGCAAAGGAAAAGCGAAGATATCGTTAGTAAAATGAT
>Ga0315533_1002911_pt1 | contig 11594 bp, 3 predicted proteins | sample SalMarSW160130MG_FD_203081 | JGI IMG/M metagenome (GOLD analysis project Ga0315533, IMG submission 203081) | Salt marsh sediment microbial communities from the Plum Island Ecosystem LTER, Massachusetts, United States - Salt Marsh Sediment SW1601-30 ...
CCCATTGAACGAGAAGTCCGGCGCGTAGGCCTGATCCTCGTCGACAGGCTCGCCATAATCTTCCCAGGTCAACGCGTCAAACCCCTCGGTAGGATCGAATCCCCCGTTGCCCGGCGATCCATTGGGGTCCGCGCCGATGTCGGTAAACACCATGTTCACTTCGATCAGTTGGGCCGCGTCTTCAAACCAACTGCGCCCGAAAGATGTGGTCAGTGGATCAACGTAATCCTGGTGCACCGGGGCCGTCGAGTGGACATTGATGCCGACTACGGGCACCCAGGTCTCGAGCGAGAACACACGGCGCAAGTCCATCCACTCGCCCGGAATGAAGTTCAGGAACTCATCCACTCTGTCCCAACGCGGCCTGGTGTGCTCGGCCAACGGCGTGTATAAATAGTTGGGCCAGTTCCACGCGTCAAAGAACCCGTGGGTGTACTCGGAATACAACGACCCTGTGATGTCCCACACCGTGAAGCTCGAAGAATACCCCACGTCCTCGCTGAATGTCTCGTCCTCTGCAATGTTCGGATTCGTATACGAGTCGATAAGCTCGCCGTCAGCATTGACCGGCGGCTGCCCTGTCGTCGGGTCGATCATCTCCACGTATGAGACCTCATAGCCCATCGTCAGCATACTGCGCCACGTCGCGGAGGTGCGCACGGCAATGATGTACGAGAGCCCTCCAATCGAGCCGTCGTACTCGGGACCGGCCGGCACGGGGAATTCCGGGTCGGCCGGCGTGCCACTGCCTATGAAATCCAACTCGTAGACCAGGTCCCCCTGGAAAGCGCTGGTAAGCCGGCCGAGAGGCTTGCCGTAGTTATCCCAGACATAGCGGACGCCGTCGTCGTTGACCATGATCCAGTCGTGTCCATAATCGAGGTTCCGGTTGTCCTCGTCATCATCCGAGGGGCTCTCCTGGAACAGAGCGAACTCGAGCAAGTCCGACACTGCCGGCCCGGCTAGATTGGCGTAGTCGATGTCATCCGGGCCGCGCGGGTCCCTGCGAATCTGGTAGTGCAACGTCCGCAGGTAACGCGGCGCGTAGGTGTCCTCGGCGTAGCCCATCGAGAAATTGTACAAGGGCACCCAGTCGTTCAGTGGAACCAGCGCCTCCTGGTCCCACAACGGATTCGAGCCTTCAAAGTTGGCGCTCGGTATTTCTTCACCCTCACCTTCGCCCTCACCTTCACCCTCACCTTCGCCTTCACCCTCGCCCTCGCCCTCGCCTTCGGCAGGCGGTGGCCACCCCTCAGGCGGTTCAAGCACGAAGATAAAGTTCTCACGCTGGAAAGTATCTGGCGCGCCAACTTCGAACTCGACCGTGAGTGTCACCGTGTAGACACCCGGCGCGGTATAGCGGTGGCTCGGCTCGAGTTCGGTGCTGGTGGGGTCCACGCCGCCCGTGAGGGCGTCGCCGAAGTCCCAGAGATAACTCTCTGGTGGGTTGTCATCCGGATAGACCGTGAGGTTCTCGAACTGGACCTCGAGGTACCACTCATCCTCATCCGGGTGATACTCGATCACGCCCTCGCGCGGGTGTGCGTCGAAATTAGCGAAGGGTGGGTTCAACACCTCTATATAATCCAGCTTAGTCTCGTCGTCCACCACGCCGTCCAAGTCGGTGACGGTCAACGTCACAGTGTACAGGCCCGGCTGAGCATAGGCGTGGGTCGGATTGGCATCCTCCGACGTCTCGCCATCGCCAAAATCCCACAGATACGTGTCAATCTCCCCAGTGCACAGGTTCGTAAACTGGATGTCCTGCCCGACCGCCGCCCGTGCAAGGTCGGCCTCAAAATCGACCACCGGCGCGGCTAACGCGGTCAGGGTAAGGGTCTGGCCGGCCTTGTTGGCGCCGGTCCGGATCCAGTACATCGTTAACTCGCCGCCGTGCACGCGGCTGAAGTCCTGACTGTGGTCCACCTCGACCCGCGACTCGTTCCGACGCGTATCGGGGTTGTATGCCCAGTAGTTGTACTGCTGCGGCTCCTTGAAAAAGGTGATGAACCCGAGCGCACGGGAGCCCCAGGGAAACTCCGAGAATATATCGAACTCGTCGTGGGGCTGTATAGGCGGCGGCGGGTCGGTAAATGTGTCGGGGTCGGGCTCGGTGGGCGTGTTCGGCCCCCATGACACGATCGCCGCGCGGAAATCATCACCCTCGTCCATACCGCGCGTCGTGCGGAAGACCACGAAGAAATCCGGACCCTTCTCGGGGTCGGAGGGCGAAATCCCAAACGTATCGGGTACCCACTGACGCAACCTCGGCTGCTCCTCAATCGGCTTGGGTTTTTGCTGATCACCCTCAAAATCGTCCGTGCCCGGCGAAGAAAACACAAACTTCACCTGCGTCTCCGGCTCACCGGTCACGCCGATCCACACGGGCGCATCGTCCAACGTCAATGGAATATCGATGTCTGGGTCATAAAGACCGTTGCGGTTATTCGGGTCCCAGTCGTTGTCGCGGTACAGCGCCACACCGCTCGCCGTCTGGTCGATATCCAGCGGCTTGAGGTCCACGGCCATGTTGAAGTCGAAATCGTCGCCTTCATCGTAAAGCTCGACGACCACCTGCTCGAGGAATGAGGGGTCGCGCACCACGCGCCATCCACCGCTACGCGGCGCCGCCCCGCTACGCAAGTGCAGCGTGTTTCCCTGATAGTTCTGAACCTGGTAGGCTTCCACACGGTCCTCATCGCTGGCCATGGCGATCAGCCAATCGCCGATTACGTCATCGGACCACGAAACACCCGGCGTCGAGAACGACCCGGCCTGACCCGTGCCGTTATCGCCCTGGGCCACGGTGGCATCCGGACGGTTTGTCGACACGTCGATGCCCAGCACCGCGATCCCCGGACTGCCCGGGAGGATCGTCAGCGGGTCGTGCCGCAAGTTGTCGGCCGGGTTTAGTTGCTCGATTTCAGTAATGATCTCGACCGGGATGTTGCACACCAGCATGTCATGGCTGTAGAAGTCCTGCATGGCGCCTTCATCGGGATTGCTCTTCTCGAAACTTTGGACCACGGGATAGGTCCTGGGCCGCAACCGGATGCCCGCAACCTGATCCTCGGCGTTGGGCCGGCTGGGCAGTCGGGCGGGCACGAGCGCGCGAAACTGGTCGAACCGGCTAATCCGTTGCGAGGTCCGCACGATAACAAACAGGTCATCGCCGTCGTGGGCCCCCGCCGACAACGCTTTGGCCTGTCCCACAGCCTGCTTCCCCGGATCGATGATCGTGGGTCCCGTGGTCCAGGTCGCCCGGGAAAAGTCCACCTTGGCCAGAACGTCAGAGTCCCCGCCGCCATCCCCGCCGGGGATCCCGCTTTTGCCGGTTGGCCGGAACCAGCCCCAAACGTCCATTATATTTGGTTCGTCGTAGGGGAACGTGTCTTCGTAGGGCACCAGCCAGGGATCGGTCGGAAACATCCGCAAGACCCAGGCCTTATCGGCATCGTCGACGACCTCATTCCAGTCGACCTCCGCGAGCTCCCCCTCGTAGTCTTCCCACTCCTCGAGGCTGGGATTCCCATCCCCATTGAGGTCGTCCGGGATACCGTCCCCGTCCACGTCAATCGGTTCCGGCGCCGCCGGCCATGCGAAGTCGTCCAGTTCTATGGGCTGGTCGCCGCCCAGGGTGGTGAATACACCGTCGCCATTGGAGTCCTCAATCAGGGCCACGCCCGAGATCGACGTCAGCCCAGTCGGGTCCAAGGGAATCAGGTCGGTCGGGTCAAAATCCGGCCCCCAAAAGGCGACTGTGACGCTCTCAAGCCAGAGCTGGTTGTTGGCGTTGGTCGCAGGATCATTGGCGCCCACGAGGTTAATCCCGAGCATGGCCGTGGCGGGGCTGTTCGAGTCGATATACTGCCTGAGCAAACGGGCCGCACGGGCGCCCTCGGGCCCGGTGAGACTCCAGCCATCCGGGGGCGGCTGCGAACCCGGAAAGAACCCCAGCAAGTCATTTGCTAAGGGGCTGGCGGGATGCCAACCTTCGGGCCAGTCGGCTACATGGGGGTACCGGTCCGGCGGCAATACATCGTCGACAATCAGCCAGTCGCCGGACTGCACGGCATGAGCGTCGCGCAGCGTCAACGTCGTTCCAGCGTGGGAGTCAATGAAGGACTTGCCGTACTGCCAGTCGATCAACCACTCCCCGCCATAGCTCCCGGTGACAGCGCCGAACGTCGCTGGAGTGACGGGAGTGGGGGCAGGATAGGAAGGAATGACGGGGACGGTCGCAACGCCCCCGAATCCGCTGGCGAGCGGGTTGCTTAGAGCCAACTGAGGCGGCCACGTGGTGTAGTCGGGCAACGTCGGCTGCAAGGGCGGCTCCGGGTAGAATATGGACCGGGCGATGTCATTTGGTGGGACCATCGGGTTGTCATAGACGGGGTCATAGAATGGAATAGTTTCGAACGCGTACTGCCCGGCCGTATTCGAATCGTTCCCAAAGTCGAACATGTGCGATTCGTCCGGTTGGATGCCCACACGCCAACCGTCCCAGAAATAACTGCAGCGGATGCCGAAGGGGTCCATCCAGCCCTCGAGATACATCGGCGTGAAAAGAGACCCACCCATGCGGCTGCCGAACACCACTCCGCCATACCCACGCACCGTCCCCACATTCACCTGGGAAACCTTGCCGTAGTAGTTGTTTGTACTATGGGTCAGTACGAGGTCGTGCACCTCGATGCCGCTGCGCATCGGGAACGCAGTCGTTCGGTTATGCGTCCGCTGAGGCCACCAGGGCTCCTCGGGATTGGGATAATCACCGAGTATCAGTCCTGTACCGGCGTATTGAAACCGAATGCCATCGTAGACCTGCTCCTGCCACGGGTCATACCGGGCATACAACTGGTTATTAAACAGTATCCCGCCCTCCCACTGGCCCTTGACAGCGTCGTAGCGGCGCGGCTCGATGAAGGCGCGGAAATCGGCACCCAGACGCATCCCGGTCCCGTCGCCCGGCAAGGTCGACGAGTCCGTGTAGCCGCTGTCTGGCCGGAATAGGACGAAGTAGTCGATCCTACCCACCTTTTCGAGCTCGGACTCGTCCGGTTGCACGTCCATATAGCCGGTGGGCTCGGTGTCAGGACTCGGGCGGCGCCGCCCACCCCAGTAACTCAGCTTGATCTTCCACCAGGGGTCGCCACCGCCCGGTGGGAACGGAATGTATTGCCACTCCCATAGCCCGACCGTCACGTGGCCCAAGGGACTCTGCTCGAACGGATACATGGGATAATCAGCAGAAAATGTCGTGCCGTTGGTCGACTGGGTGGGATGGTCAAACTCGCCGTTATCGTTGGTGTCGTGCCAGAGGCTGACGCCATTGTAGGCATAGTCCACGTTCACCGCCCAGTCGGCGTCCCCGTGCGATTCCTCAGTGAATGTCTCGAGTCCCTCGGTTGGGTCGAACCCGCCGTTCCCCGGCCGGCCGTAGGGGTCCCCGCCGATGTCTGTGAAGATCACGTTGAGTTCCTGCGGTTGGGCGCCAGCCGCGAAATTATAGGTCCCGTGGGCGCTGATCCCGAGCAGAGGGGTCCACGTTTCCAGCGAGAACAGGCGGCGAAGGTCCAGCCATTCGCCGGTGACCAGCTCAAAGGCCGTGTTCGAGACGTCCCACCGTGGCCGGACGTGCTCGTTCACGGGCGTGTACAACTTATTGGGCCAGTTCCACTGGTTGTAGTCCCACGGGTCACCAAAGGCATCGTCGGGGTATCCCGTCATATCGATGACGAAGAAGTCCGATGAATATCCTACCCCATCGCCTGCGTCGGAAAGGGGGTCGGGCGAATAGTCGTCATCGGCGACCGGGCCGATGGGCGCCCACTCCTGGGAGACCGGGTCCATGGCGAACCGCTCGGCCACAATACCGGACACCATGTAGCACATGTGCTGGGCGTGCGACCAGAGTGGCGAGGTCCGCACCGCGACGATCCACGCCGTGCCCGGGTCCGCGCTGGCCATGGGCCACTCCTGAATGGGTATATACGTTCGCCCGGGATACAGCGCCTGGTTGTGCGGGCCAACCGTCGCGAAATCCAACGCATAGTACACATCGCCGGAGGGGCCCGTGTCGTAAGGATAGCCATGGCTGTCCCACTTGAACTCCCAGCTTCCATATCCATACGGCCGCCACGGGGAACCCGCCATAATATCGTCAATGACCTCCTGGTAGTTCTCGCCCGAGGCGCGAAACAGGCCGAACTCGAGCAGGTCGTCCTCGTCCGGGGGGCCTCCGGTGGTGTCCCAGGGCCGGTCGGGGTAGCTGTCTTGGTCGTACCGGTCCCACATGATCCGGTACGACAGCTTCGTCAACACGCGTGGCGCGGGGCTGTCCGGCGCATAGGACATGACAACGGCAAACAGTGGCACCCAATCATTCGCCGGCACCAACCCCATCCCATCGTGTATGTTGACCAAATCCTCGAGCGCGATGGAAGCCGTCGGGATTTCCCCGGGATCCGTTACGTGAACCTGGATGCGGTTCTCGACGACATAGGACTGGCCTGGGTAAAGCAGCTCTAATTCGACCCAGAATTCGCCCGGCGTGTCGAACGTGATACTGACCAATTTGCCGTCGGTGGGATTGAGGGGATCGTCCGGATCGATGATAGACCATTGGTTAGACGTGGTCGTGGCGCCGGTGGCCGGGTTCAGGAACGTAAACCCGCCCGTCGACAGTGTCACCCCGTCTTCATCGTAGATCGACCAGCGGCGTGCCATAATGTTGCCGGGGTCACCCGTTATGTCTGAGTCAGGGGTAAGGTCCGTTGCCACGACCGTCAGCGGCGCGTCGCCGCCCTCTATATCCAATACGAATACCTTCCGGGCGTCGCCAAGCTCGGCGAACACGACGTTCCGCGCCGCGCCCTGCGCGCCGCTGAAGCCAATGCCATCCTCCCACGCGAGGTTTACATCGGTGGACTCCGCCAGCCCCCGCCGCGCCAGTTCCACCACCGCATCGGGCAACTCAATGCGGTTCCCCCTGGCAGACTCGACGCGCTGCGCGAGACTGGGCCCCGAGGCTGCGCGTGCGTCCTGGCGCGCGGCCGACGCCACCGTAAGCGACCTCTCAACCGAGGGAAGGGTCAACAGCCCCAGCAGCACGATCCCTGTCACGCCCAAGCCGAGAACAGCACCGAGTTTCCTGTTCGCAAACATAACTTGTCATACCTCCGGCAAAAAGCAAGGGCGCTTCTGTGTCACAATGGCCACAACAGCCCCCGTCTCAACCTCGCGTGACCAACCGCGCGCCGCCAAGCCCTGTCCAACGGACACCGAACGCTGTTCCCAGCACTTCCTTGCAAGGCAATCGGCATAGGTACAGGCTACTGGTGCGTCACGACGCACCACTCGCGTGCGGACAGGCCCGCAACCGGGGCGCAGAGGCGCCCAGGCTTCGCGCTTATTATTAATATACATCGCGCTATCTGTCAATAAATCAAGGCCGCCTCCGAATCCGTCCTGCTCAACCGCACAAATATCCCGACTTTTCGCTACTTTCCGTCAGTCCTGGAGATGGCCATGGGCCGCCATGCACGTTCCGCTTCCTATGCGCAGAAGAACCATCCCTCCTTGCCGCTTGATATGGCTGGTGAACGGGGTGGGACTCGAACCCACGGCCACCGGATTAAAAGTCCGATGCTCTACCAAACTGAGCTACCCGTCCTTACGTAACAAACAAAAACGAGCTCTTATAAGCTCGCGACAGAACTCGCTGTAGTTTATCTGTTTTGGGGTGGTAATTCAACTTTGTGCGGGGTCGCGATGGGCTGGGTCTGCGGGGTAGTGGGAAGCGATTGCGTGGCGCCGGATTGGATAGCGTCGAAGATGGCGTACAGTTCGCGATGGGCCCGGAATGGCAAGCGCGGCAGTTGGGCTTTGGGGAAGAAGCGCACCGCCGTGACGTCCGATCCCGGGCGTGGGTCGCCTTCCCATTGCTCAATAATGTAGCCCAGGACAATTACGGCGCCGGTGAAGCGGCTCTGCTGGGAGCTCACGCCGATGAGGCTTGGGCGGGCGCCACGAAGCTCGGTTTCTTCAAGCAGTTCGCGTAGGGCGGCTTCTTCGGCGGTTTCGCCCAGCTCGACGTACCCGCCGGGCAACCCCCAGTAGCCGCGGCGCGGTTCGACGCCGCGCTGGCCCAACAGGATTTCGTCAGCACGCGTGACGAAACAGCATACGGCCGGGGTGGGGTTGGAGTAGTAATAGCGCTGGCAACGCGCACAGTGCGGGCGGTCTTCGTGATCGTCTTGACGCAGGACCAGCCGCTCGCCGCAGTTGGGGCAGTAGTTCCAGGTGATAGGTTCCAGATTGTTCGTCATGACCATCACTTTAGCAAGACAGCGCGGCATGTGCAACTTACTTCTTCTTTGGGAAAAGAAGAAGTAAGCAAGAAGAAACCATCATTACATCCCACCAATCTTGTCAATCCTGTCAAAAAAGGTTTCTCATCTTCATTGGGAAAAGAAGAAGTAAGCAAGAAGAAACCAACAACTACGCGTCAAGGCCCGCCGCGCCGCTAGGCGAAGACGCGGTCTGCCACGCTTTTGACTCGCCATTTACGCGTTGAGGGTCAACCGGAACCCTTTGCCCGTCACGATAGCCGGGTCGACGAGGGGCACGTCGCCGGACTCAGGCAGGACTACCTTCATCGGCGAGATATCCAGAATGTCCTTCTGGATGTCTATGCCCGGCATCACGTTGGTGAGCTCCATCCCGCGTTCGGTGAGTTGAAACACCCCGACATTGGTGACGTAGAAGACCTTCTTGTCGGCTTTGAGAGCTTCCTTGCCGTTGAAGGTGATTTCGTCGACTTTGTCCACGAACTTGGGTTTGCCGGTCTTCTCGATTCTAACTCGGCCGCGGTCCACCTTGATATGTGCATCGGCCATCCAACTGCCGACGAAGATCACGGTTTTCGCGGCCGTGGCGAGGTCGATGAAGCCTCCGGGGCCGACGTAGTTGATGGCGCCGTCGCCGCGCTTGGATGCGTTGACGTTGCCTTCGCTGTCGACCTGGAGCACGCCTAGGATGGCGATGTCGAGCTTGTCATAACATAGCTTGAAGATTTCAGGGGACGAGATAATCCGCGTGGGAGATACGGCGGCGCCGAAAAAAACCCCCGCCAGGGGCAAGCCGCCCAGGACACCGGCCTCGGTGAGCAAGTTGACCTGGCCGCTCAGTCCGGCTTCGAACATGAGTCGGCAAACTTCCTCAGGCAGGCCCACGCCCACATTCACGTAGTAGCCCTTTGTCGCGTGCTGGGTGAAGATACTTGCGGCGAGCCGCGCCAATGCGTAATCCGTGGCGCTGCGCCGGGGCGTGACCCCCAGTAAGGTGTTGATGAATCTCACCCGAGCAACACCTTCTTCCTCAGGCACCGTGCTGCTCGTGGTAAACATCGGCCAGTGCCGCCGATGGGGCACGCACGCCGTTTGCTCGGTGTCGGGATACACCACGATCGCGTCAACGTCGTGTGCGGGCACAAATACGTCATCGTAGGCCTTGTCCACAACCAGCCCGACATTCACAATGACCTTGCCGCCGTTGCGCTTGGCTGCTTTGGCCAACTCGTAGCTCTCGCCGATCATTGCGCAATTCTTCACATAGATATTGCCTTCGCGGTCCGCTGCGGGCGCGTTGAATATCGCGACGTTGATCTTGGGGACGCGGTACCGCAGTTGCCCGTCTTCCGCTGAGACCAATTGCTCAGCGCCTGTGTTGGTCAGGGGCGAGCCGCGGCCCGTGCGTGGGTCGACGAAAGTACCGACGCCCGTTTTGAGCACAATCGAGTCCCGGCCACGCGCCTGCGCATCGATCAGCAGCGCCAGCACGCCCTGTGGCAGGCATTGCAGGCTCACTTGGCCTTGGTCCGCCAGTTTCAGGAAGGACTTAAACGTTTCGAGGTGGCCGGTAATCAAGCACCTGACGAGGCCTGCGAGCCCCAGTTCATCGACGGTTCCCGGCACCTTGCCGCGGCCGCCCTGACCGGCGGCAGTCAGTAGCGTGAGGTTACAGGGATGACCCGTTTCCTGGAACAGCTCGCTGATGGCCCAGTATATGATCGAAGCGCGCTGCTGGCCGCCCAAGCCGGAGATCGCAATCTGATCACCATCTCGAATCAGTTGGCTGACGGCGTCGCGTGGGCCCATGAATTTCGGATTGCCCGGCACGGTGAATCGGTAGTGGGTGTTGCGCCGATCCCACGTTAGGCGCCACCTGATGGTGTGCTGCAGCAGGTACGCTCTCGTGAAAACATTCATGTAATGCAATGTCCTCGTATTGAAGAATTCAGTCGATCTATTCCAAGATTCCAGCAGTTATCCGTGATGGGCGCCAGCGCCCTACATTTTTTCCCGTTGAATTGTCAATAAAGCGAGGTCACAGACATTGTCTGAGGACATGTTTGGCGATTCTCTCGTCAGTCGTCGGCGTGCTGCCGCTTACACCTATCGCGCCGATGATTCTCCCTGCCGACTCGATGGGGAGGCCGCCTGGAATGGGACAGACACGTTCGTTCCAATTCGCCGTGCTGAACCCGTAGCCGGGAAGCTCCTTGTTGCCATACCCGTCGATGCGGGCGCTTCGCATCTTGAACGCCGCGGCTGTCCATGCCTTGTCGCGGGCAATCTCGACTGTGGCCATCGGGGCGCCGTCCATCCGGTGTAACGCGATCAACCAGCCGTGTTCGTCGGCAACAGCAACGCTCCCAAGCGTGCCGAGCTCCGAAGCCCTGTCTATCGCGGCTTCAATCAGTTGTGCGGCAAAGTCAAGCGATAATGTCTCGCTTGCGGCTCGGACGGGGCCCCGCCTTCTCGACTCGCTGTTGTCCGATCTGCCGTGGCTCGGCTCTTCAAGGTCGTACATTGCAGACCAGGCCTTCTGGCTAATCGTGTTATCGTCAGAGGCCGAGGGCGTGCCGCTTGTGCCCACGGCCCCAATGACCTCCATATCCTTGTCTCGTATAGGTATGCCTCCCATGATATTGCACAGCCGTCCTTTGTGGCGCGCGGCGAGTCCCATGCCGTGCTGTCCCAGAGGCAACTGGTCAAGAGGCATCATAGCCGTGCGCGGGTCGGTCATACGCCCAAGCATCAGGGTGGGCGCACGGAACGTCGCGCCGGTCCATGCCTTCTCGATTGCGATATCGAGCGTTGCCTGGGGCGCGCCGTCCATGCGATGAACGGCGATGACCGTGCCGCCGGCATCCACGACGGCGATACTGCTTGCCCACCCGATAATATCGCGCGCAAACCTTTCCGCGGCTTTCAGCCCCTTCTCGGCGAGCTCCAGCGTTATCACATCAATCTCGTTTGCGTCGCTCATGCTGCGTTCTCTCGTTCAATCAACCTAAAAACGGCAATTAACCACAGAGAACACAGAGGCACGGAGTTGCAAATAGTTGACTTACAAACACATTTGCGATGTCATGGGCATCACCAGTTGCGTGAACCGGTTCGTCCGCATAAGTCGCCTATTTACTCTGTGTTCTCCGTGCTCTCCGTGGTTCAAGTGCTTTTTCTAGGATTAAGGTTTCGGGTTTCCCTATGAACCCTGAACTTGAGGCCCTAAATTCCAGCAAGCCG